>Ga0055529_1000714_pt1 | contig 22067 bp, 18 predicted proteins | sample AraplaCol_mCL_r2_FD_55007 | JGI IMG/M metagenome (GOLD analysis project Ga0055529, IMG submission 55007) | Arabidopsis root microbial communities from North Carolina, USA - plate scrape CL_Col_mCL_r2 | ecosystem: Host-associated > Plants > Roots > Endosphere | place: USA: North Carolina...
ATCTCGGTGGCGTCGGCGTCCATCACGTTCTGCGCGAGATTGCCCACCAGCAGCGGAATGTTCTTGCGGCGGCGCTTGTCCTCGGCGTGTTGGGCGAGGTTTTCGGTTTCGGCGGCGAAGCCCACGCACCAGGGGCCTTCAGGCAAACGGGCCACGTCGGCCAGGATGTCGGGGTTGGCTTCGAATTCCAGTTGGGGAGCGCCGCTGCCGGTCTTCTTGAGCTTTTGTGCGCTGGCGTTCTTGACGTACCAGTCGGCCACGGCAGCCACCGCGATGAAGATGTCGGCATCGGCGGCCTCGGCCATGACGGCGGCGTGCATCTGCCGCGCCGTCGTCACCGGTATCAGGGTGACGCCGTAAGGGGCGGGCAGCGACGTGGGGCCGCTCACCAGCGTGACCTGGGCGCCGGCTTCCTGCGCGGCGCGCGCCAGGGCGTAACCCGTCTTGCCCGAGGACCGGTTGCTCAGCACCCGCACCGGATCGATGGGCTCGGAAGTGGGGCCGGCCGTCATCAGCACGTGCTTGCCCGCCAGCAGCTTGGGCTGGAAGAAGGCAATGACCTCGGCCAGCAGCTGGTGTGCTTCGAGCATGCGGCCGTCGCCGACTTCGCCGCAGGCCTGGTTGCCCGAATCGGGGCCGAGGACGGCGATGCCGTCGGCGTGCAACTGCGCCACATTGCGCTGCGTGGCCGGATTGGCCCACATCTCGCGGTTCATGGCGGGAGCCACCAGCATGGGGCAGGCGCGCGCCAGGCACAGCGTGGAGAGCAGGTCCGACGCTTCGCCATGGACCAGCTTGGCCATGAAATCGGCGCTGGCCGGGGCGATCAGCACCGCGTCGGCACCGCGGGTGAGGTCGATGTGCGCCATGTTGTTGGGCACGCGCGCGTCCCAGGCATCGATGAAGACGGGCCGGCCGGACAGGGCCTGCATGGTGACAGGCGTGATGAAGTGCGTGGCGGCTTCGGTCATGACCACGTCGACCGTGGCACCTTGCTCGGTCAGGCGGCGCACGAGTTCGGCGATCTTGTAGCAGGCGATGCCCCCGGTCATGCCGAGGACGATGCGCTTGTCGATGAGATCCATTGCGGGCAACCCCGTAGGAAGCGGCTAGTTTTTGGCGCGATCGCGGAACAGTTCGTCGACGACCAGCAGCACGGCGCCGCAGGTGATGGCGCTATCGGCCAGATTGAAGGCAGGATAGTACCAGTCGCGCCAGTAGAAAAGCAGGAAGTCGATCACGTGGCCGTAGGCGACGCGGTCGATCACATTGCCCAGCGCNCCGCCCAGGATGAGGGCCAGCGCGATGCTGAAGCGCGCGCGGCCCGCCTCGGCGGTGCGCGGCTGCCGGCGCAGCAGCCAGACGATGACGGCTGCGGCGACCAGGCCCAGCAGCGTGAACAGCCAGCGCTGCCAGCCCGGCTCCGACGCGAGGAAGCTGAAGGCGGCGCCATGGTTGTAGACCAGGATCAGGTCGAACACCGGCAGCACGTTCACGCGCTGGCCGTAGGTGAAGAGATGATCGATGGCGAGCTTGCTGGCCTGGTCGAGAACGATGACCAGGGCGGCGAGCGCCAGCCAGCGCATCCAGCCCGAGCGGCTCGTCGACGCGGTGTTCACGCGGCGCCGCCCGGGTCTAGGCGAACTCGCGCGGCTCGCCCGCGCCGAACAGATTGGCCATGCAGCGGCCGCAGAGCTCGGGGTGGGCGGCATCGGCGCCCACGTCGGCGCGCCAGTGCCAGCAGCGCTCGCACTTCTTGTGCGTGGTGGGCGTGATGGTGACTTCGAGTTCGCCCGCGCCTTCGTGCACGGTGGCGCGCGAGGTGATGAGCACGAAGCGCAGGTCGCCGGCCAGGCTGGCGAGCCAGGCGCGGTCCTGCGCGCTGGCCTTGATGTCGACTTCGGCCTGCAGGGACGAGCCGATGTTGCCGGCCGTGCGCACTTCTTCGAGCTTGCGCAGCACTTCGCCGCGGATGGCGCGCAGGCGCGACCACTTGGCTGCAAGCGCGTCCGCGTCGGCGTAGGCCGGCAGGGTGTGATAGACCTGCGTGAAGATGGTGGCGCGCGCCGCGTCGTCGGCCTGGTTCTTGAGCGCCGAATCCTGCAGCACCTTCCAGGCTTCCTCGGCCGTGAACGACAGGACGGGCGCCATCAGCTTGAGCAGGGCCTGGGTGATGGCCAGGAGCGCGGTCTGCGCCGAACGGCGCGCGCGGCTGTCCGCCGCGGTGGTGTAGAGGCGGTCCTTGAGGATATCGAGGTAGAAGGCGCCCAGGTCTTCCGAGCAGAAAGTCTGCAGGCGCGAAACCGCCGGATGGAAGTCGTAGGTCTTGTAGTGCCCGGTNACCTCGGCCTGCATCTGCGCGGTCATGCACAGGGCGTAGCGNTCGATCTCGAACAGCTCGTCATGCGGCACGGCCTGGGCGGTGTCGAAGTCGGCCAGGTTGGCCAGCAGGAACCGCAGCGTATTGCGGATGCGGCGATAAGCCTCGACCACGCGCTTGAGGATCTCGTCGGAGATGGCCAGCTCGCCCGAATAATCGGTGGAGGCCACCCAAAGGCGCAGGATCTCGGCGCCCAGCGTGTCGGAGATTTTTTGCGGCGCGACCGTGTTGCCGACCGACTTGCTCATCTTGCGGCCCTGGCCGTCGACGGTGAAGCCGTGGGTCAGCAGGGCCTTGTAGGGCGCGCGGCCATACAGCATGCAGCCGGTGAGCAGCGACGAATGGAACCAGCCGCGGTGCTGGTCCGAGCCTTCCAGGTAGATATCGGCGGGCCAGGCCAGGCCTTCGGCATGCGAGCCTTTCAGGTCGTGGTCCTTGCCGCCCAGCACGGTGGCGTGGGTCGAGCCGGAGTCGAACCACACGTCCAGCGTGTCCTTGTTCTTTTCGTACTGATCGGCATCAATGCCCAGCAGCTCGCGCGGATCGAGCGTCTGCCAGGCTTCGATGCCGTGCTTCTCGACGCGCTGCGCGATCTGCTCGAGCAGTTCCACCGTGCGCGGATGCAGCTCGCCGGTTTCCTTGTGCACGAAGAAGGCCATGGGCGTGCCCCATTGGCGCTGGCGCGAGAGCGTCCAGTCGGGGCGGTTGACGATCATGTTGTGCAGGCGCGCGCGGCCCCAGCCGGGATAGAAGGCGGTCTCGTCGATGGCCGCGAGCGCGCTTTCGCGCAGCGTGGGGCCGCCGTCGTTGGGCTTGACGTCCATGCCGGCGAACCACTGGCTGGTGGCGCGGTAGATGATGGGCGTCTTGTGGCGCCAGCAGTGCATGTAGCTGTGCGTGATCGGCGCGGTGTGCATCAGCGAGCCGGCTTCGCGCAGCACTTCGATGATCTTGGGGTTGGCTTCCCAGATCGTCAGCCCGCCAAAGAGCGGCAGGGCGCTGGCATAGCGGCCGTCGCCCATGACGGGGCCGATGATGTCGTCGTCCTTCAGGCCGTGCGCCTTGCACGAGATGAAGTCCTCGATGCCGTAGGCGGGCGACGAGTGCACGATGCCGGTGCCGGCATCGAGCGTGACGTAGTCGCCCAGGTAGATGGGCGAGAGGCGGTCGTAGCCCGCGTTCACCTTGGCCAGCGGGTGGCGCATGACGATGCCGGTCAGCGCCTCGCCCTTGGCCGTGGCGATCACTTCGCCTTGCAGCTTCCATTCCTGCAGGCAGGCCTGCACGCGCTCGGCGGCCAGGAGCAGCAGCGGGCCGTGGGCCGGCGCGGGCGAAACGCGCACCAGCGCGTAGTCGATTTCGGGATGCAGGTTGAGCGCCTGGTTGGCCGGAATGGTCCAGGGCGTGGTGGTCCAGATGACGGCGGCGCCGTCCTCGATGGATTTCAGGCCGAAGGCGGCGGCGAGCGCGTCNTTGTCGGCGAAAGGGAAGGCCACGTCGACGGTGGGATCGACNCGGTCGGCGTATTCGACCTCGGCTTCGGCCAGGGCCGAGCCGCAGTCGAAGCACCAGTTCACGGGCTTGAGGCCGCGGAACACATAGCCTTTTTCCATGATGCGGCCGAGCACGCGGATCTCGTTGGCTTCGTTGCCGAAGTTCATCGTGAGATAGGGGTGGTCCCAGTCGCCCAGCACGCCCAGGCGCTTGAAGTCCTTGCGCTGGCGGTCGATCTGCTCGTAGGCATAGGCGCGCGCCTTGGACTGCATCTCGGCCGTGGGCAGGTTCTTGCCGTACTTCTTCTCGATCTGGATCTCGATGGGCATGCCGTGGCAGTCCCAGCCCGGCACATAGTGCGCGTCGTACCCGGCCATGTTGTGGGTCTTGACGACGATGTCCTTGAGGATCTTGTTGACCGCGTGGCCCAGGTGCAGGTCGCCGTTGGCGTAGGGCGGGCCGTCATGCAGCACGAAGCGCGGGCGGCCGGCGCTGGCGGCGCGGATGGCGGCGTAAATGCGCTTTTCTTCCCATTCGGCCACCCAGGCCGGCTCGCGCTTGGCGAGGTCGCCGCGCATGGGGAAGGAGGTGTCGGGCAGATTGAGGGTGTTTTTGTAGTCAGGCATGGACAGCAAAATAGGCGCGCGCATTGCGCGCATCTTCGGCAATGGCGGCGGTCAGCGCAGGGAGATCAGGGAATTTTTCTTCGTCCCGCAAATGGCGCAGGAACTCGATCCGTACGAGTTTACCGTAAGCGTTGGGCAGGGGCCCCGCGCCGGGCAGCCCGGCGGCGTGCAGGTCGTCCAGCACGTGCACTTCGAGCAGAACCCGGCCGCCGTCCTCGACGGTCGGGCGCACGCCCAGGCTGGCCACGCCAGGCAGCGGTTTTTCATCCAGGCCCAGCACGCGCACCACGTAGATGCCCGAGCGGGCCGCGCAGCGCGGCGCCACGCGCAGGTTCAGGGTCGGAAAGCCGAGCGTGCGGCCCAGCTTCTGCCCGTGTATGACGTGGCCGCTGAGGTGGTAGGAATGGCCCAGCAGGTGCTGCGCGCGCGGCAGATCGCCCACCGCCAGCGCGGTGCGCACTTCGGAACTGGAAATGCGGTGGCCATGGGCATCGGCCACGTCGGCCAGGGTGCGGACCTCGAAGCCGTGCACCAGGCCGGCCTCGCGCAGCAGTTCGATGTCGCCGCTGCGCTTGTGGCCGAAGCGAAAGTCCTCGCCCACCAGCAGCCAGCGCACGTTCAGATCGCGCACCAGCAGGTCCTCGATGAAGCTGTTGGCCGACATGGCCGCCAGGTGCGCGTCGAAGCGCTGCACGAAGATCTCTTCGATGCCGGCCTGGGTCAGGGCGGAAAGCTTGTCGCGCAGGCCCGAGATGCGGGTGGGCGCGAGCTCCGGGCGCTGGTAGACCGCGGAGAAGTATTCGCGCGGATGCGGCTCGAAGGTCATGACGGCCGGCACCAGCCCGCGGGCCTGGGCCTCCTGGCGCACGCGCGCCAGGATGGCCTGGTGGCCGCGGTGCACGCCATCGAAATTGCCAATGGTCAGCGCGCACGCGGGGCGCGGATCGGGCGATGGGGTATGGCGAAAGATGCGCGGCACGGGTTTCACAGGCGAGAGTTTACAATTTCGGGACTTTCCCCGACTTTACGACCCTGAATTTGGAACCCACCTTGCCGGATTCCGCCGATCTTTCGTCCTCCTCCACCGCGGCTTCGGGCAGACGCCCGTGCCGCTTCGTCATTCTCATCTCGGGCCGCGGCAGCAATATGCAGGCGCTGGTTCAGGCTTGCCGGCGCGAGTCCTGGCCGGCCGAAATCGTCGCCGTGATCTCCAGCCGCCCCGACGCCGCGGGCCTGGACTGGGCGCGCGGGCAGGGCATCGCCGCCTGCGGCCTGAGCCACAAGAACTATCCCAGCCGCGAAGCCTTCGATGACGCGCTGGCCGCCGAGATCGACCGCCACCAGCCCGACTACGTGCTGCTGGCCGGCTTCATGCGCGTGCTCACCGCGGGCTTCGTGGCGCGCTACGCGGATCGCCTGGTCAACATCCATCCCTCGCTGCTGCCGCTCTTTCCGGGCCTGCACACGCATGCCCAGGCGCTGGCCACCGGCGTGCGCGTGCACGGCTGCACGGTGCATTTCGTCACGCCGGTTCTCGATCACGGCCCCATCGTCGCCCAGGGCTGCGTGCCGGTGCTGCCCGGCGACACGCCCGAGACCCTGGCCGAGCGCGTGCTGCGCGTCGAGCACATGGCCTATCCGGCCGCGGCGCGCTGGCTGGCCGAGGGCCGCGTCGCGCTGACGGCCGATCATCGGGTCGAGGTGACAGGCGAGCCGCAGCGACTTTTTATGTTGGAACATTCATGAGCAAACCTTCAGTACCCCGTGGCCGCACTACGGGCGACAATCGTCCCGCGCCGCGCGACGACCGTCCCCGCATGCCGCTGGCGGCCATGCGCATCGAGCAGGTGCAGCGCGTGCTGGGCGAGGTCCTGCAATGGGCCCAGCCCGCCGATGCGATCCTGTCGCTCTGGCTGCGCGCCAATCCCAAGCTGGGCGGCCGCGACCGCGGCGAGATCTCCGAGGCGGTCTACGACGTGCTGCGCCACCTGCGCCGCTATCGCCGCCTGGCCGAGACGGGCGTGGGGCCCGCTGCGCGCCGATTGGCGGTTCTGGGCCTGGCGGCCACGATAGGGCAGGAGCGTCTGGCCGAGGCGCTGCAGCCCGAAGAGATCGAATGGCTCTCGTATGCCGCGAAGATCGATCCCGCCACGTTGTCGCGCGAAGTGCGCCACAGCATGCCGGACTGGTTGGAGCAGCGCCTGGGGGGCTATGACGAACCCGAAAGCCTGATGCAGGCCTTGAACCAGCCCGCGCCGCTGGATCTGCGCGCCAATCCGCTCAAGGTCGAGCGCGATGACTTGCTGGCCGTGCTGCGCGAAGGGCCCGGCGCGCGCTACGCACCCGAACCCATGCCGTATTCGCCCTGGGGCATCCGCGTGGCGGGGCATCCTCCCGTGAACCGCTGGCCGCAGTTCGAGAACGGCAGCCTGGAAGTGCAGGACGAAGGCAGCCAGCTGCTGTCCCTGCTGGTGGCGCCGCGCCGCGGCGAGATGATCATCGATTTCTGCGCCGGCGCCGGCGGCAAGACCCTGCTGCTGGGGGCGCTGATGCGCTCCACCGGGCGGCTGTATGCCTTCGACGTGTCGGCGGCCCGCCTGGCGCGCGCCAAGCCGCGCTTNGCCCGCAGCGGCCTGTCCAACGTGGTGCCCGTGGTCATCAATGGCGAGAACGACACGCGGGTCAAGCGCCTGGCCGGCAAGGCCCAGCGCGTGCTGGTCGACGCGCCCTGCAGCGGCATCGGCACGCTGCGCCGCAATCCCGACCTGAAGTGGCGCCAGCATCCGGAGTCGCTGGCCGAGCTGACCGAATTGCAGCACCGCATCCTGAAAAGCGCCGCGCGCTGCGTGGCGCCCGGCGGCCGGCTGGTCTACGCCACCTGCAGCCTGCTCGAGGAGGAAAACAGCCAGCAGGCCGAGCGCTTCCTGGCGGAACATCCGGACTTCGAGCGCCTGGACGCGGCGGCCCTGCTGGCCCAGCGCGTGCCGCACCTGGCGCTGAGCGGCCCTTATCTGCAGCTGCGTCCCGACCGGCACGGCACGGACGGCTTTTTCGCCGCCGTGTTCGAGCGCAGGAAAGCCGCCGCCCTCGGCGCCGAGCAGTCTAGCGAAGAGGCCGGGCCGATTATTGACGAGCCGGCGCTGGCGGAACCGGAATCGGCGGCGCCGGAAGAGGCGGTTCGGAATTGATCGTCAGCCGGGCGCTGCCGTAGTCCATGCGCGGATATTTGCCGTGGGGGCCCCAGCGCTGTTGAAAGGTGACGGACCAGGACATATTGTCCACCCCCGGTTTGTTGGCTGTGTACAACACCCGGGAGATCGGCAATACCTTGGACCGCACCGCGCACTTGGGCGAACTGGTGTTGACCACCCCATCGGTGCGCGACACGACGAGCGTGCCCAGGGCGGGTTTCTGGGTGATGGTGATGATGGGGGGGCTCAAGGCGCTGCAGCCGGTGCCGCTGAGCTCGAAGTAGTTGGCCAGGACAATCTGCTGGCCGGGTCGCAGGGGCGGCGGGGCCTGGTCCTCTGCCAGGGCCGGAGCGGCGCAAACAAGGGCGGCCAGGGCCGGCAGCAGGCACCCGAAGCTCGGTATTTGCATCCTTAGTCCTTGATTTTCCATGGGAAGTATTTGAAATTTAGCTGTCAAAATCGGCCCTGGGTAGGCTAAAATCGCCAGAATCCCTTTCGGTACTTTACGTGTACCTCTACAGAGGCGGAACAACAGCTTTATGGAAATCCTTTCTTCTTTCCTGGCGGGTGGCCTGGCCCAAGCCCATTGGTGGCAGGTCGTAATCTATACGCTGGTCATGACGCACATCACCATCGTGGGCGTCACGGTCTTCCTGCACCGCAGCCAGGCGCACCGGGGCCTGGACCTGCATCCGGCGGTCATGCACTTCTTCCGCTTCTGGCTGTGGATGACCACCGGCATGGTCACCAAGGAATGGGTCGCCATCCACCGCAAGCATCACGCCAAGTGCGAAAAAGAGGGCGACCCGCATTCGCCCATGACGTTCGGCATCTGGAAGGTGCTCTTTCGCGGCGCCGAGCTCTACCGCATCGAAGCCAACAACAAGGAAACCATGGCCAAGTTCGGCCACGGCACGCCCAGCGACTGGCTCGAAGACAAGCTCTACGCCAAGCACAGCCTGTGGGGCGTGCTCATCATGCTGGTCATCGACATCACGCTGTTCGGCGCCATCGGCCTGACGGTCTGGGCCGTGCAGATGGCCTGGATCCCCTTCTGGGCGGCCGGCGTGGTCAACGGCGTGGGCCACTACTGGGGCTACCGCAACTTCAACAGCCCTGACACCAGCACCAACGTGTTGCCCTGGGGCTTCATCATCGGCGGCGAAGAACTGCACAACAACCACCACGCCTACGGCACCTCGGCCAAGTTCTCGGCCAAGTGGTTCGAAATCGATGTGGGCTGGGGCTACATCAGCGTGCTGCGCGTGCTGGGCCTGGCCAAGATCAAGAAGGTCGCGCCCAAGCTCAAGCTCGATACCGGCGCCCGCGCCATCGACCTGAGCACGCTGCAAGGCGTGATCACGCACCGCTACGAAGTCATGGCCCGCTACGCCGACGTCATCCGCCAGGCTGCCCGCGAAGAGCTTTCCAAGCTGCAGAGCCGCTCCGACCGCATCCGCCTGCGCCGCTCCCTGACCCGCAACGAAGAAGTGCTGCAGCCCGAGCAGATCGCCGAAGTCGACAGCGCCATCGCCCAGCATCCCATGCTGTCCACCCTGGTGCAGATGCGCCGCGAACTGGGCCGCCTCTGGGAAAGCTCCAGCACCAGCAGCGAGCAATTGCTGGCCGACCTGCAGGCCTGGTGCCAGCGCGCTCAAAAGAGCGGCATCGCCGGTCTGGAGCAGTTCGCCATGCGCCTGCGCCGTTACGCGGCATAATTACCGTACTGGCTCAAGGTTTTTCGGCCCCCAGTTGGGGGCCGAATCGTTTTTGGGGACTTTTTCGTAGTGCTGGACAAACTCAATCCCGAACAGCGGGCCGCCGTCACGCTGGAAGCGCAGCATGCGCTGGTGCTGGCCGGGGCCGGCAGCGGCAAGACGCGGGTGCTGACCACCCGCATGGCCTGGCTCATCCAGACCGCCCAGGCCAGCCCCTACAGCCTGCTGGCCGTCACCTTCACCAACAAGGCCGCGCGCGAGATGCTCGCGCGCATGACGGCCATTCTGCCCATCGACACGCGCGGCTTGTGGATAGGCACTTTCCACGGCCTGTGCAATCGCATGCTGCGCGCGCATCACCGCGACGCCGGGCTGCCGCAGACTTTCCAGATCCTCGACACGGCCGACCAGCTGGCGGCGATCAAGCGCCTGCTCAAGGCGCACGGCGTGGACGACGAAAAATACCCGCCGCGCGATGTGCAGCGCTTCATCAACAACGCCAAGGAGGGCGGCGAACGTCCGGGCCAGATGCAAGCCTGGGACGCCCACAGCCGCCGCCTGCTCGAGCTTTACCAGCTTTACGAAGAGCAGTGCCAGCGCGAAGGCGTGGTGGATTTCGCCGAGCTGCTGCTGCGCGCCTACGAATTGCTGTCGCGCAACGCGCCCGTGCGCGAGCACTACCAGCGCCGCTTTCGCCACGTCCTGGTCGACGAATTCCAGGACACCAACATCCTGCAGTACAAGTGGCTGCGGCTGCTGGCAGGAGGCGGGGCGCACATCTTCGCGGTGGGCGACGACGACCAGTCCATCTACGCCTTTCGCGGCGCGCACGTGGGCAATATGGCCGACTTCGAGCGCGACTACGCGCGCGGCACGGTTATCCGCCTGGAGCAGAATTACCGTTCCTACGGCCACATCCTGGATTCGGCCAACGCGCTCATCGGCCACAACAGCGGTCGCCTGGGCAAGAACCTGTGGACCGAACAGGGCGAGGGCGAGCCGGTGCGCGTCATCGAGCAGCCGAACGACTCCATGGAAGCGCAGTGGCTGGTCGACGAAGTGCGCGCCCTGGTGGCCGAAGGGCGCGCGCGCCGCGAGATCGCCGTGCTCTACCGCAGCAACGCGCAGTCGCGCGTTCTGGAGCACAACCTGTTCTCCGCCGGCATTCCCTACAAGGTCTACGGCGGCCTGCGCTTTTTCGAGCGGCAGGAGATCAAGCACGCGCTGGCCTATCTGCGCTTGATGGCCAACCCCAACGACGATACGTCGTGGATGCGGGTGGTCAACTTTCCCACGCGCGGCATNGGCGCGCGCACGCTGGAGCAGCTGGCCGACGCCGCGCGCGNGCACGGCACCAGCCTGCACGGCGCGGTGGCCATGGTGGCGGGCAAGGGCGGCTCCAACCTTGCGCAGTTCGCCCAGCTCATCGCCCGCCTGGCGCAGGAGACGCGCGAGCTGCCCCTGCCCGAGCTGGTCGAGCACATGCTCGACGGCAGCGGCCTGATCGCGCACTACAAGACCGAGCGCGAAGGCGCCGAGCGGCTGGAGAACCTGAACGAACTCATCACCGCCGCGACCGTATTCGCCAACGAAGAGAACTACGACGGCTTGCCGGCCGGCGTCGCGCCGCCCGTGAGTACCGATCAGGACGCCGCGGCGATCGACGCCGACGGCGTGGTCGCCGTGGGATTGAGCCCGCTGGACGCCTTCCTGTCGCACGCCGCGCTCGAGGCCGGCGACCACCAGGCCGAAGCCGGGCAGGACGCCGTGCAGCTCATGACGGTGCACGCGGCCAAGGGCCTGGAATTCGACGCGGTCTTCATCACCGGTCTGGAAGAAGGCCTGTTTCCGCACGAGAACAGCATCCTCGAACAGGCTGGCCTGGAAGAAGAGCGCCGCCTGATGTACGTGGCCATCACCCGGGCACGCGAGCGGCTGTACCTGACCCTGGCGCAAAGCCGCATGCTGCATGGCCAGACGCGCTACGCCATGCGCTCGCGTTTTCTCGATGAGATCCCCGAGTCGCATCTGAAGTGGATCACGCCCAAGGCGGGCCTGACCCGCGGCGGATCGTGGGGCGACGATTTCAACGGCGGCCGCGGCGGTTCGTCGTCATCGTCGGGCAACGGCTGGCGCGGCGACGCTTTCGGGCGAACGCACGCCAGCAGCGTCACGCCGCGCGCGCCGCGCGGCGTGTCCACCGGCGTGCAGGTAGGCGACATCCAATACCGCATCGGCCAGGGCGTGCGCCATGCGCGCTTCGGCGACGGCACCATCATCGGGCTGAGCGGGGCAGGGCAGGATGCGCAGGCGCAGATCCAGTTCCGCGACGCGGGGGCCAAGACCCTGGCCCTGGGCATCGCCAAGCTCGAGATCATTTCGTGAGGAATCGGCGCGTTGCGCACGACGCGCCGCAACCGCCGCGCGCCTTTATCGCGGCACGGCCTTGGCCATCTCGGTCGTGCCCGACCAGCCTTGGTCCTGATAGAGCGGCCGCCCCTTGGCCGTTGCGTGCAGGATCGCATAGCCGACGCCGCGACGGGCGAACTCGGCCTCCGCCAGCCGCATCAGTTCGCGGGCCAGCCCGCGCTTGCGGTACGCAGGCTCGACAAAGACGTTGAGCACGTAGCCGCGCTTGTCCTGCGTGGGGTGCGAAGGGTGCGGCGGCCAGTCGATCAGCATCAGGCCGATTCCCGCGACGGGCACGCCGCCGTCCAGCATCGCATAGCCGAAATACGAGCCATCCAATAAGCGCGGCTTGACCCAAACGCGGAAATGCTCGGTCATGGGTCGCAGAACATCATCGCCCCTGCCCGAATCGCGAAACATTTCTTCGCGGTGGCGGCAAACGAGTTCCAGATCGCTTATGTCGAGTGCGCGTAGGTCCATGGCGGTCAATCGTCGGGGAATTCCCATTTCTGCGCGCTGGCGCCGGCCAGCTCCTGCACGCGCTTTTCGTCCTTGCCGAATTCCGCGGCGACGCCGCTGTAGGTGATGGAACCTCGGTCGAGCACGTANGCGCGATCGGCCACCCGGATCGCGGCACGCACGTTCTGTTCGATCAACAGCACGGCAGTGCCCTCGTCGCGCGCNGCGACGATGATGTCGAAGACATGCTGCACGATCAACGGTGCCAGGCCCTGGGAAGGCTCGTCGAGCATCAGCAGCTTGGGGTTGAGCAGCAATACGCGGGCGATGGACAGCATCTCCTGCTCGCCGCCGGACAACTGCCCGCCTTTATGCCCCTTGCGTTCGGCCAATCGCGGAAAGGCCTCGTAGATGCGGGCGATGTTCCACGGCCCCGGACGATCCACAGGCACCTTGAGGTTCTCCTCGACGGTCAGGTTCGAGAAGACGCGGCGACCCTCGGGCACCAGGCCCACGCCCAGGCCGGCGATGCGAAACGGCGGCAGGTGCGTGGAATCGGTGCCGAAGATCTTCACGTGCCCGGCCCGCGCCGGCGTCAGCCCCATGATGCTGCGCAGCGTGGTGGACTTGCCCGCGCCGTTGCGGCCCAGCAGCGTGACCAGCTCGCCTTCGTTGACCTCCAGATCGATGCCGTGAAGGATGTGGCTCTTGCCGTAGTAAGTATTGAGTTGATGTATCTCAAGCGCCTTCATGCGCTTCCCCCAGATAGGCGACTTGTACTTTTTCGCTGGCGGCGATTTCGTCGGGCGTGCCGCGTTCCAGCACCTCGCCTTCGGTCAGGACGGTAATGCGATCGGCCAGATTGAAGATGACGCGCATGTCGTGCTCGACCAGGACGATCGTCAGTTTTTGCGTGCGATGCAGCCGGCGTATCAGGAGGGCGGTGTCGTAGGTCTCCTGGTTGCCCATGCCCGCCGCGGGCTCGTCCAACAGCAGCAGCTTGGGCTTCAAGGCCAGCGCCATCATGATTTCGGCCGAGCGCTGGTCGCCGTGCGACAGCTCGCCCACGTGGCGGTCGGCCTTGCCGGTCAGGTTGCCCATGTCGAGCAGTTCGTCGACGCGTTCTTCGGTTTCGCGCGCTTTCTGCCGCGAGCGGAACAGCCTGAGCTTGAGGCCCTGCGTCACCTCGACGGCCACGCGCAGGTTTTCGCGCACGGTCAGTTCGCGAAAGACCTCGGTGATCTGGAAGGTGCGCGCCATGCCCATGGCGACGCGGTTTTGCGGCGGCACGTCCGTGACATCGGCGCCGTCGAACACGATGCGGCCCTTTGTCGGCCGGTAGAAGCCGCTGATCATGTTGAAGAACGTGGTTTTGCCCGCGCCGTTCGGGCCGATGATCGCGTGCAGCTCGCCGGGTTCGACGGTGAGCGAGACGTCGTTCACCGCCACCAGTTGGCCGAAGTGCTGGGAAACGTTATGGACCTGAAGAAGGCTCATGAGGTCCTCCGTTGGAACAGCCCGGCGATGCCGCGGGGAAGCAGCAGCACGACCATCACGAAAATCATCCCGATGAAGAACATCCAGTCTTGCGTGATGCCGGACAGGTAGTCCTGCGCCACCACGAAGATGGTGGCTCCGAGCAGCGGGCCCCAGAAAGAGCGCATGCCGCCGATGACCGCCATGAGCACGAAGTCGCCCGACTGCGTCCAGTAGAGATCGTGCGGGCTGGCGAAGTTGTTGAGCAGGGCATAGAGCGAGCCCGCGACCGACACGAAAAAGCACGAGATCGTGTAGGCGATCCAGATGTGGCGGTTGACCGGAATGCTCAGGAACTGCGCCCGGCGCTCGTTTTCGCGGATGGCCTGCAGCGTGTGCCCGAACGGCGAGCGCAGGATCGTGGCCATGGCGAGNGCGCAGACNGCCAGGATGGCCAGCACGAGATAATAGAAGGACAGGCTGGAGGTGATGTCGAACTTCATGAAGCCCAGATCGATGGGCAGGCGCTCGAAGCCCCGCAGGCCGTTGTCTCCACCCGTGACCGCGTTCCAGCGGAAGGCGATGAAGTAGAACACCTGGCCGAATGCGATGGTGGCCAGGGCGAAGTAGATCCCGCGCAGCCTGACGATCAGGTAGCCGATCAGCATGCCTCCCAGCGTGCCGACCACGGTGCCCATGACGAAGGCCGCGGGCGTGCTCGGCATCAGGTACTTGAGGGTCAGGCCCGTGGCGTAGGCCCCCAGGCCGAAGTAGGCGGCGTGGCCGAACGACATGACCCCGGTATGGCCGATCAGCAGATTGGTCGCCATCGCCGCCAGTCCGATGACCAAGAGGCGCGTGGCGAGATCCGTATATCCGCCCAGGGGCGTGATCCAGTAGGGCATGGTCAGCAGGGCGATCCACAGCGCCCACTGGTAGCTTTTTTGTATGTTCATGCGGTGATTCACAGTTTCGTTCCGCCTTTTTCGCCAAGCAGACCGTACGGCCGGAACAGCAGCACGATCGCCATGATCACGTAGATGCAAGCTTCGGAAGCCGACGGGTAGAACACCGTCACGACGCCGGCCGCCACGCCGATCAGCAGTCCGCCCAGGAGCGTGCCGACCAGGCTGCCCAGGCCGCCTACGATGACCGCCACGAAGCTGGGCATGATCAGCCCTTCGCCGATGGTGGGCGTCAGCCCCAGCATCCCGGCAGCCAGCACGCCGGCCAGGCCCGCGAAGAAAATGCCCAGGCCGAAGTTGAGGTTGCGCAGGATGCGCACGTCGACTCCCAGTGCGGACACCATTTCGAGATCGAGCGTGCCGGCGCGGATGCGCATGCCCACGCGGGTTTTCTTCAGCACGTAGAACAGCACGGCCACCGCCACGGCGACCAGGGCCACCATGAAGACCCGGTAGCCCGTCAGGAAAAACAGCGAGGCGCTGAGCGGCGAGTTCAGGATGGCGGGCGTGTTGACCGGCAGGCCCTGCGCGCCCCAGATGAAGCGCACGGAATCCTGCAGCACGAAGGCGAGGCCGAACGTGAGCAGCAGGCTGTACAGCGGGTCGCGGTTGTACATGGGCCGGATGAGCACGCGTTCGACGACCAGGCCCACGATCGCCGCGAGGAAGGGCGAGACGATCAGCGCGCCCCAGAACCCGATGTAGGGGTCGAGCGTATAGGCGAAGTAGGCTCCCAGCGCGAGAAAGCCGCCGTGGGCGAAGTTGATGACGTTGGTGAGGTTGATGATCAGGGACAGGCCCAAGGCCATGAGCGCATAGAACGCGCCGATGACCAGTCCGTTGAATATGTTGAAAAGGACCAACTGGGTCACGCCATTCCTCCATTGAAACAGGATCGGGCCATCCGCGACGGCGCGGATGGCCCGGCTTGCCGGCACCGGCGACCGGCTAGGGCGACCGTCAGGACGGCCAGACCATCTTGCAGCCCGTCTCGGCGACGGAAGGCGCGATGGTGTTGCTATCGATGGTGACGTCGACGTGGAACAGGTCGTCGGGCGCGCTGCCCTGGGCCTGGGCGTGGCCGGCCCACAGCGTTCCGATGAGCCCGTGCTGATTGGCCCGGTATGCCGCGGGACCCGATTGCAGGGAAACCTCGGGCGGCAGCACCAGGCCGTCGAGCGCGCGAGCCATCTTCAGCGGCTCGAGCGACTTGGCCTTGTTGGCCGCCAGCGCGCAGGCGTGGATCGAGGTGTGGCCGAACCAGGTGCGCGCTGTCGGCACGCGGCCGGTCTTTTTCTTGATGGCGTCGACGAACTCTTGCACATGCGCCACGCCGGGCTGGTTCCAGTACCACTCGATCACCCAGTTGCCGATGCGGGCCTCGGGCGGCAGCGCCTCGAGCGTTTCGAGCTCGATGTTCGCGCCCGCGATATGGAAGCGCTTGTCCAGGCCGAACTGCACGGTCTGCTTGAGCACGTTGGTCTGGTCCTCGCCGTTCTGCAGGATGACGATCACGTCCGGGCTCGCCGCCTGCGCCTTGATGAGGTAGGAGGAGTAGTCGTTGGTGCCCAGGGGGATCAGGTCGGCCCCGACGTTGATGGCGCCGTACTTCTTCAGGTTGACGTTATAGGCGTCCAGCAGCCCATGGCCGAACGCGTAGTCGGGAACGAGGAAGTAGAACTTCTTGCCGAAGCGCTTGATGAGCGACGGGGCGATCGCGTTGACCAGCAGGGTGGTGGATGGGCAGGTCTGGAAGACGTCCCAATGGCATTCCGTGCCGGTGATGGGGTCGGCGTGGCCGCCCGGGTCGAGCAGGAACACGCCCTTCGCGTAGGCCACCTGGGAAATGGCTTCGGTCAGGCCCGAGTTCACGTTGCCGATGAGGAAGTCGACCTTGTCGCGTTCGATGAGCTTGTGCGCTTTCTGCACCGCCACCCCGGCATCGCCGCTGGTCGAGTCTTCGACGATCAGCTTGGCTTCGCGCCCAAGGATGCCGCCCTTGGCATTGATCGTCTGGATGGCCAGTTCCATGCCATGCAATTCGTTTCTGCCGGTGATCGCGTAGGTTCCCGTGAGGGGGTTGTCTATGCCGAATTTCACGGGCTGCTCGCCGGCCGCCAGAACGATGCGCGGCGACACGATCGCCGCCGCTCCCGTCGTCGCCGCCATTTTCAGGATGGTGCGGCGGCTGATTCCCTTCGAACTGCCTTTGTCGTCCATTAGAAGCTCCTCCGTTGTGTGACACGCCGGTGTGCGCCGTGTCCGTCAGTGCTTGCTGAACAGATCTTGCCGGCGCACTACCTAAAAGAAAAACCGATCCCCATGCTTGAAATCTGAACTAAATTGCTCCGAACGCTACGGAATGTCAACCAGAGAAAGCGGGAACTTGCTCTCCAGCGCCCAATCCGCTGGTAACAGTGGTCATACCAGTGCTTCGAGCTCTTCCTGAAGCGCGAGCCATTGCTCGTCCAGTTCGCCGGCGTGCTTGCTCAACTCACCATGCTCGGTCATGACTTGCTTGCGCTGCGCGCGGCGCGACTCGTCGGCGTAGAAGCCCGGATCCGCGATCAGCGCGTCCAGTTCGGCCAGACGCAGGCGGGTCTTCTCCATGGCGGCCTCGATCTGCGCCAGGCGCTTTTCCAGCGGCTTGCGCAAGGCGGCCAGGCGCTGGCGTTCTTCGGCGTCCAGGCGCTTCTGCGTCTTGCGGTCCATCGCAGGGGCATCGCCGGCTTGCGAAGAGCCCGATGCCGCGGCCTTGGCCGCCGCGGTCTCGGAGCGCTCAGCCGCCTTCTGCGCGGTATTGCGCGCGGCCAGCCATTCGCGGTAGTCCTCCAGATCGCCCTCGAATTCCTGCACGCGGCCGTCGGCCACGATCCAGAAGCTGTCGACCGTGGTGCGCAGCAGGTGCCGGTCGTGCGAGACCAGCAGCATGCTGCCGGAAAACTCGGCCAGTGCCGCGGCCAGGGCCTCGCGGGTTTCCACGTCCAGGTGGTTGCTGGGTTCGTCCAGCAGCAGCAGGTTGGGTTTTTGCCAGACGATGAGCGAGAGGGCCAGGCGGGCCTTCTCGCCGCCCGACATGGGGCCGACCTTGCTCGATACCGTATCGCCGGAGAAACCGAAGCCGCCCAGATAATTGCGCAGCTCCTGTTCGCGCGCGTCGGGCGCCAGGCGCGCCAGGTGCTGCAAGGGCGTGCCGTCCAGGTCCAGCATGTCGAGCTGGTGCTGGTGGAANTAGCCGATGGCCAGCCCGCGCGAGGCGCGGCGTTCGCCGCCCAGCGGCGCGAGCTCTTCGGCCAGGGTCTTGATCAGCGTGCTCTTGCCCGCGCCGTTCACGCCCAGCACGCCCACGCGGCTGCCGCCGCGCACCATCAGGGTCACGTCGCACAGAATAGGCTGCTCGCTTCCCTCATAGCCCGCGTCCATATGCTCCATCACCAGCAAGGGATCGGGCATATGGTCGGGCGANGGGATGCGGATGTCGATGCCGGCTTCGGCGTGCAGCGGGGCCAGGGTCTGCATGCGGGCCAGGGCCTTGACGCGGCTTTGCGCCTGCTTGGCCTTGGACGCCTTGGCCTTGAAGCGGTCGATGAAGCCTTGCAGCCGGGCCGTCTCGCGGGCCTGGCGCTCGTGCGCGATGCTGACCTGGCGCAGACGCTCGGCGCGCTGCGTGATGAAGTCCTCGTAGCCGCCCTTGTAGCGGATGAGCTTGCCGTGGTCGAAGTGCAGGATGGCGCGGGCCACGGCGTCGAGGAACTCCGTGTCGTGCGAGATCAGCAGCACGGTGCCCGGATAGGCGGCCAGCCACTTTTCCAGCCACAGCATGGCNTCCAGGTCCAGGTGGTTGGTCGGCTCGTCCAGCAGCAGCAGGTCGGAAGGCGCCATGAGCGCCCGAGCCAGGGCCAGNCGCATGCGCCAGCCGCCCGAGAAGCTCGTCACCGGGTTCATCCACTCGCCGGGCTTGAAGCCCAGGCCGGCCAGCAACTGTTCGGCGCGCGATGCCGCGTCCCAGGCGCCGGCGTCGGCCAGCTCGGCTTCCAGTTCGGCGATCCGCGTGCCGTGATCGTCGGCCCCATGGGCTGCGTCCAGCACCGCGCGCCGCGCCTGCAGGTCGCGCAGGTGCGTGTCGCCGTCGATGACGAATTCGCGGGCAGGGCGGTCGTCCGCGGCGATTTCCTGCTCCACGCTGGCGATGCGCCAGCCCGCGGGCAGGTCCAGCGAGCCGGCGTCGGCGTCGAGCTCGCCGTGCAGCAGCGCGAACAGCGTGGACTTGCCCGCGCCGTTCTTGCCCACGATGCCTACCCGTTCGCCGGGGTGCACCACGAAATCGGCGCCGTCGAGCAGCACCTTGACGCCGCGGCGCAGGGTCAATCCCGATGCGCGTATCACGAGACTAGTTGCTCTCGCGTGAGCAGCAGGATCTGGTCGGACGTGGCCGCGGTCTCCAGCCACATGGGTTCGAGCTGCGGGAAGGCCGCGACGAAATTGTCGTACTCGTGGCCGATCTCCAGCACCAGCACGCCATGCGGCGCGAGGTAATGCGGCGCCGTTTCGATAATGCGGCGCACCAGGTCCATGCCGTCGTTTCCGCCGCCCAGGGCCATCTNGGGCTCGTGGCGGTACTCGGGCGGCAGCGCNTCCATGGACGTCTGGTTCACGTACGGCGGATTGCAGACGATCACGTCGTAGGCGCGCGAGGGCAGGGCGTCGAACAGATTGCTTCGATGCAGGGTCAGCTGGTCCCGCAGGTCGTAGTCGCCCACGTTGCGCTGCGCGACTTCCAGCGCATCGGATGAAAGATCGACCGCGTCGACATAGGCATTGGGAAAGGCCAGCGAGGCGAGTATGGCCAGGCACCCCGACCCGGTGCACATGTCCAGCACGTATTCGACGCCATCGGGGTCCGCCACCCAAGGCGCAAGGCCTTCGTCGAGCAGTTCGGCGATGGGCGAGCGCGGCACGATGACGCGTTCGTCGACATAGAAGCGATGCCCGCGCAGCCAGGCCTCGTGGGTGAGATAGGCCGCCGGCACGCGCTCGTCCACGCGCCGGTCGATGAGGTCGAGCACCGCGGCGCGCTCGCTGTCGAGCACGCGGGCGTCCAGGAAGGGGTCGAGCGTGTCCGGCGGCAGGTGCAGCGCGTGCAGCACCAGATACACCGCCTCGTCCCAGGCGTTGTCCGAGCCGTGGCCCAGGGCCACCTGCGCGGCGTTCAGGCGCGACACGCCNTAGCGCGCCAGGTCGCGCACCGTCAGCAGCGCATCGCGATTTTCGGTAATGGAGGCCACGTTGTTCAGCTCTTTAGCAGCAGGTTTTCCAGGGTGCGGCGATAGATGTTCTTCAGCGGCACCAGGTCGTCGAGCAGAATGCGTTCGTTGATTTTGTGGATGGTGGCGTTGCCAGGGCCGAACTCGATCACTTGCGGGCAGATCTTGGCGATGAAACGCCCGTCGGACGTGCCGCCCGTGGTCGAGAGCTCGGCCGTCACGCCGGTCTCGTCGGCAATCGCGCGCGTCAGGGCATCGGTCAGCGAACCGCGCGGCGTGAGGAAGGGCTCGCCGCCTTGCTCCCAGTCCAGCTCGTATTCCAGGCCGTGCTTGTCCAGGATGGCGTGCACGCGGGCCTTCAGGCCTTCGGGCGTGCTGGCCGTGGAAAAGCGGAAATTGAACAGCGCCACCGCCTCGCCCGGCACGACGTTGGTGGCGCCCGTGCCCGAGTTCAGATTGGAAACCTGGAAGGTCGTGGGCGGGAAGTATTCATTGCCCTGGTCCCATTCCTGCGCGACGAGTTCGGTCAGCGCCGGGGCCAGCAAATGAATGGGGTTGCGCGCCAGGTGCGGATAGGCCACGTGGCCTTGCACGCCCTTGACGGCAAGGCGCCCCGACAGCGAGCCGCGGCGGCCGTTCTTGCAGATGTCGCCCAGCTTTTCGCCCGACGTCGGCTCGCCCACGATGCAGTAGTCCAGCTTCACGCCGCGGCGCTCGAGCTCGTCGCAGACGATCACGGTGCCGTCGACGGCCGGGCCTTCTTCGTCGGACGTCAACAGCAGCGCGATGGAGCCTTCATGCCGAGGATGGGCCGCCGCGAATTCTTCGCAGGCCACGATGAACGCGGCGATCGAGCTCTTCATGTCGGCCGCGCCGCGGCCGTACAGATAGCCGTCGCGCTCGGCAGGCACGAAAGGATCGCTTTCCCATTTCTCGCGCGGGCCGGGCGGCACCACGTCGGTGTGCCCGGCGAACACGATCAGCGGGCCGCTGTCGCCGCGCCGCGCCCACAGGTTGGTGACCCCGCCGCGGGCGATGGTCTCGCAGTGAAAGCCCATCGGGGTTAGGCGCCGGGCGATCAACTGCTGGCAGTCGATGTCGTCCGGCGTGACCGAAGGACGGGCAATGAGGTCGCGGACCAGGTCGCGTACGGCGGATGCAGCCATTTCGGATCAAGCCCGGAGCAGTTCGTTGATGCTGGTCTTGGATCGGGTCTGCGCGTCCACGCGCTTGACGATCACGGCGCAGGCCAGGCTGTGCGAACCGTCGGCAGAAGGCAGCGAGCCGGGCACCACGACCGAGCCGGAGGGCACGCGGCCGTAGGTGATCTTGCCGGTGGTGCGGTCGTAGATCTTGGTGCTTTGCGAGATGAACACGCCCATGGCCAGCACCGAGTTCTCTTCGACGATCACGCCTTCGACCACTTCGGAGCGCGCACCGATGAAGCAGTTGTCTTCGATGATGGTGGGGTTGGCCTGCAGGGGCTCGAGCACGCCGCCGATGCCCACGCCGCCCGACAGGTGCACGTTCTTGCCGATCTGCGCGCACGAAGCCACGGTGACCCAGGTGTCGACCATGGTGCCTTCGTCGACGTAGGCGCCGATATTGATGTAGGACGGCATCATCACGACGTTCCTGGCGATGTAGCAGCCGCGNCGCGCCACGGCGGGCGGCACCACGCGGTAGCCGCCGGCCTTGAAGGCGTTCTCGCCGTAGCCGTCGAATTTGAGGGGCACCTTGTCCCAGTACACCTGGGGCGACTGGCCCATCAGCGTGTTTTCCTGCAGGCGGAAGGACAGCAGCACGGCCTTCTTGATCCACTGGTGCGTGATCCATTCGCCGTCGATTTTCTCGGCCACGCGCAGCCGGCCGCTGTCCAGCGCGTCCAGCGTGTGCTCGACGGCCTCGCGGGTTTCGGAGGGGGCGTCGGTGGGCGTCAGGAAGGCGCGGTTTTCCCAGGCGCCGTCGATGGCGGTTTGCAGATCAAGGGTCATGATTATGGACTCTGGTCGGATGGTGATGGACAAAAAACGAATGGACAAAAATTAATTGGACTGCCGATAAATCAAAGCGCCGCCGCGTACC
>Ga0055529_1000716_pt1 | contig 21918 bp, 19 predicted proteins | sample AraplaCol_mCL_r2_FD_55007 | JGI IMG/M metagenome (GOLD analysis project Ga0055529, IMG submission 55007) | Arabidopsis root microbial communities from North Carolina, USA - plate scrape CL_Col_mCL_r2 | ecosystem: Host-associated > Plants > Roots > Endosphere | place: USA: North Carolina...
TCGTGATCGCCGCCGTCAACGTCGTTTTGCCGTGGTCTACGTGACCAATCGTACCCACGTTCACGTGCGGCTTGGTACGCTCAAACTTGCCTTTTGCCATGGCTGACTCCTGGACCTTGTAGACTCTGCCCGTCGGGGCCTCCCGCTTGGAGAAACCGCCGCGAACCAGACTTGAAGTGAAGAATGAAGAACTACGAGAGAATTCGTGGTGCCCATGACGCGGATCGAACGCGTGACCTCTCCCTTACCAAGGGAGTGCTCTACCACTGAGCCACATGGGCATATATTGCACGGCCCAGACAATTACCGCGCAACACCGACTTTGCTGGAGCGGGTGAAGGGAATCGAACCCTCGTCGTAAGCTTGGAAGGCTTCTGCTCTACCATTGAGCTACACCCGCGGCATACCACCTAAGGCTTCCCTTTTCCTGCACCAGCCGGCCTTGCCTGGCACTTATCTGGCTTTCTCCGCGTGCAAAAACCGGAAAGGGCGCAGCGCCCCTGCAGGCTTTTTGGTGGAGGAGGTTGGATTCGAACCAACGTAGGCGCAAGGCCAACAGATTTACAGTCTGCCCCCTTTAACCACTCGGGCACCCCTCCGCGGAGAACTTGAGATTATGAGTAACTTAATTACTCTTGTCAAATCGAGGGAGGGTATTCCCCCGATTTGGCAGATCAATATTGTTCGAAGCAGCGCTGCCACTGCGCAGGGTCGCGGCTGACGGACAAGGCCAGCATCAGAAGGATCCGGGCCTTCTGGGGACTGAGCTCGCCCGCGGCGGCAAAGCGCATCGCATCGTCGTCGACCTCGACGCCGCGCCCCACCAGGCCGCTGCCCGCGCGGCTGCTGCGCACCACCGCCACGCCGGCCGCGGCCGCGCGCGACAGCGCCGCAAGCGCGTCGTCGGTGGCATTGCCGTCGCCCACGCCGGCGAGCACGATGCCCGCGGCATGGCCGGCCAATGCATCGATGAGAAGGCCGTCCATGCCGGCATGGGCATAGACGACGTCCACGCGCGGCCAGCCTGCGGCCTGCAGCGCAGACAGGGTGAATTCGCTGTCCAGGGAGTGGCGCGTCGTGTTGCGCGAATAGAAGCGCGGCTTGCCGCCGTGCATGACGCCCGCCCTGCCCCGGTTGGGCGAAGCAAAGGCGCAGATGCCCATGCTGGCGATCTTCTGCGCTTCGCGCGCGTAATGAATGTCTTCGTTCATCACGACCAGCGCGCCGCGGCCACGCGCATCGCCGCTGGCGGCCAGCGCCACGGCGTTGTACAGATTGGCCGGGCCTTCCGCCCCCAGCGCCGTGGCCGGGCGCATGGCGCCCACCACGACCAGCGGCTTGTCGGTATGCGCGACCAGGCTCAGGAAATACGCGGTTTCTTCGAGCGTGTCGGTGCCGTGCACGACGACGATGCCCTGTATGTTTTCGTCATCGGCCAGCTCGGCGATGCGGTCCGCCAATTTCGCCCAGACGGCGTGGCTCATGTTCTGGCTGCCGATACTGGCGACCTGCTCGGCTTGTATATGGGCCAGCTTGGCCAGGCCGGGCACGGCATCGACCAGGTGCCCGATCGGCAGGGCGCCCGACTTGTAGCCTGCCGCGTTGGCCTGGGCCTGGGCGCCAGCTATGGTGCCGCCCGTGGCGAGCAGCGCGATCCGTGGCAAGGTTTGTTCAGGCATCAAGCACCCCCGACAGGCCTTGGCGTTCAAGCAAGGAATTCAAATGCTCCCAGCCGTGAAAATCGATGAGTATCTGGCCTTTTTCCTTGGCGCCGACCTTGAGCGTCACGCGCGTGCCCAGGTGATCGGACAAAGCCTCTTCGAGCCGCGTGACATCGCGCGAAACGCTCTTGGTTTTTTTGCTCGTGATGGCTTCGGCTTCTTTCTGGAACCGGGCAACGAGCTTTTCGGCTTCGCGCACCGACAGCCGCTTGGCCACGACCTGGTTGGCCAGCTGGATCTGCGTGGCCGCATCGACGGACAGCAGCGAACGCGCGTGGCCCATGTCGATATCGCCGGCCAGCAGCATGGTCTGCACGGGCGCGGCCAGGTTGAGCAGGCGCAGCAGATTGCTGGTCGCCGAACGCGAACGGCCGATGGATTGCGCCGCCTGTTCGTGAGTCAGGCCGAACTCGTCCAGCAAGCGCCGCACGCCCTGCGCTTCTTCCAGCGGATTGAGGTCTTCGCGCTGAATGTTCTCGATCAGCGCGATGACGGCCGCGTTCTCGTCGGAAACCTCGCGCACCAGCACGGGCACTTCTTTCAGGCCCGCCAGCTGCGCCGCGCGGAAGCGGCGTTCGCCGGCGATGATTTCGTACTCGCCCGGCGCGTCGGCGCCCAGGGCTCGAACCGTGATGGGCTGGATCACACCCTGAGTGCGGATGGATTCGGCCAGCTCGGCCAGCGAGCCCTCGTCCATGCGGGTGCGCGGCTGGTATCTGCCCGCGCGCAGCCTGCCGACGGGCAGCGCCGACGGCGGGCCTTCTTTCTGAACCCCGGTTTTACCCAGGTTGTCGACGGCGGGCGCGTCGGCGCCCAGCAATACATCGAGCCCCCGGCCCAAGCCCTTGGGTTTTTTCGTCGCCATGTGATTCCTCTTTCTCGATACGCTTATTGGTCGTCCTGGCCGCCGGCCAGCGACATGTACCAGTATTGGTGATGATTCGTGAAACCGTAGCGGGCATAGAGCTCGCGCGCCGGTTGATTGCCCGTCTCGACCTGCAGATACGCCTGCGTGGCGCCCTGCTTGTCGCCTTCCTGCAATTGGGCGCGCAGCAGCTGGGCCGCGATGCCCTGCCGACGGCGCGCCGTGTCGCTGATGACATCGAAGATGCCCATCAGCTTGCCGTCGAACACGCCCAGCGCGGCGCCGACGCAGACCTGGCCGTCATAGGCCAGCAGCATCTGCTTGGGCACGGCCACGCTGGATAGGCGCAGCGCATGCTCGGCAATATATGGCGCGCTGGCGCCCTTGAGCCGGCCCACTTGCGCCGCGAACGTCTGCGCATCGACCGCACGCAGCTGCCTGGCGCCCTGCTCCTGCCGCGCGGCGATGTCGTTCGCATGCCGCAGGGATGCGGTCATGACGAGCGTATGCCCGAACGATCTGAAGCCCCGCGCCGCCAGAGCGCTCTCCAGCATGGCATCGGGGCAACCGTCGGCAACCCGAAAGAGCAGCGGCAGGTCATGTCGCTTGTAGATGCCGGCCACGTAGTCCAGGCGCTCGTCCAGGGACACCGCGGACGGCGCCAGGATATTGACGCTGCGGGCCCGCTTGGCCGCAGAATCGGCCCAGCGCACCACCCAGCCGTTGTAGAGCTGCTGCTCGGGCACGACCGTGGCGTTGAGCGACGCTTCTTCGATGCGGGCGATCTGCCCCGCGTCAGGCATGTCGTGATGTGCTTGCACTGGATTCGCCAGCATTCAGGCACCGCTGCGCATGGCTTTGACGCGCTCGATCACTTCTGTGCCGAAAGCGATATAGGCCTGCGCGCCGCGGGCGCTGCGGTCGTAGATCACACCGGGCATGCCGTAGCTGGGCGCTTCGGCCAGGCGCACGTTGCGCGGCACGACCGTCTTGAACACCTTGTCGCCGAAGTGCGACTCGAGCTGCGCCGAAACCTGCTGCTGCAAAGTCATGCGCGGGTCGAACATTACGCGCAGCAAACCGATGAGCTGCAGCTCGTCGTTGATATTGCGATGCACGCGCTTGATGGTGTTGACCAGGTCGGACAAGCCCTCCAGCGCGAAATATTCGCACTGCATGGGAATGATCACGCCATGGGCGGCCACCAGGCCGTTGAGCGTGAGCAGCGACAACGTGGGCGGGCAATCGATGAGGATGAAATCGTACTGATCGGCAACCTCGGTAATCGCTTGCTTGAGCTGACGCTCGCGCTCTTCCATTTGCACCAGATCGATCTCGGCGCCGGCCAGGTCGCGATTGGCCGGCAACACGTCGTATCCGCCCACCTCGGAATGCACGCGCGCCTCGGCGATGGTCATCTCGCGGATCAGCACTTGATAGAGCGTGCCCTTGAGCGTGCTCTTTTCGATGCCGCTGCCCATGGTGGCATTGCCTTGCGGATCCAGGTCGACCAGCAGCACACGCTGCCCTTGCGTNGCCAGGCCGGCGGCCAGATTGATGGCGGTCGTCGTCTTGCCGACGCCGCCCTTCTGATTGGCGATGCAGAAGACTCGTGCGATCGGCTTGGTCTGGGACACGGGGGCAGTCATGGAGTTCCTGTGGGGGGTTGCTGCGTAGCTGGGATTTGCTTTCGAGTTTTCAGGCTTGTTTGGCGCGATGCATCCACACCAGGCAACGTTGCGCATCGAGTTCGGGCACCTGCAGCGTTTCGATGCGCTGCACTTGCCAGATGCCCTGCGCGTGCAGGGCCGCAATCTCGTCTTCCGGGGTCTTGCCTTTCATGGCGAGCAAGGCGCCCTGCTCGCCCACGTGCGAACCCGCCAAGTTAGCAAAGTCCAGCAGCGATGCAAAGGCGCGGGAAATCACGATATGGCAGCCGGACGGCGGCAATGCTTCGACCCGCGCATGACTGGCTTGCAGATTGGGCAGCTCCAGGGCGCCGCTCATCTGGCGCACAAAGGCCATTTTCTTGTCCACGGCATCGACGCACCGCACCTGCCACGCCTCGTGCAGAATGGCCAGCACAACGCCCGGCAAGCCTCCGCCGGAGCCCACGTCCATGATGCGCAGCGGCTGCGCGGCGGCTTGCNCCTCGATGGGCCGCACNGCGGCCAGGCTGTCGAATACGTGCTGCACCAGCATCTGGCCGGTATCGCGCACCGCAGTGAGATTGTAGGTGCGGTTCCAGCGCTGCATCTGCTCGACGTAGCGCAGCAGCTTGTCGCGCTGGGCCTGCGTCGCCTGCAAACCGAGCTGCCGGCAAGCCTGCGTCAGCCGACGATCGAAGTCGGCGGATATCGCGGTGCTTTGCATCATGCCGCCTGTTTGCGCGCGCCGTAGTGCAGACGCTTCAGGTGGATGAGCAAAAGCGAAATGGCCGCCGGCGTGACGCCGGAAATACGGCCGGCCTGGCCTATGGTCTCGGGCTTGTGGGTCTTGAGCTTATGGCGCACTTCGAAGGACAAGCTGGTGACCGCGTCATAGTCGATGTCCGCCGGAATGGGCTGCTGTTCATGCTCGGCATGCTTGCGCACTTCATCCTGCTGGCGCGTGATGTAGCCGGCGTACTTGGTCTGGATTTCGATCTGTTCGGCCAAGGTGTCGTCATGAATCAGGCCGGGACCCGCCAGCAGGCTGCCGTCGGCCTGCCTGGCTTGCATCAAGTCGGCATAACCAACGTTGGGGCGCTTGAGCAAATCTGATAGTGAATACTCACGTTCAATTGCCTTGCCCAGCAAAGGCTCGGCCGTCTCGACCGGCATCAGGCGCGGATTGACCCAGGTGGACTTCAGCCGCTCCAGCTCCTGCGCAATAGCGTCGCGCTTGCGGCTGAATGCGTCCCANCGGGCGTCGTCGACCAGGCCCAGCTTGCGGCCGATTTCGGTCAGGCGCAGGTCGGCGTTGTCCTCGCGCAGGCTCAAGCGATATTCGGCGCGCGAGGTGAACATGCGATAGGGCTCGGTAACGCCGCGCGTGACNAGGTCATCGACCANCACACCCAGATAGGCTTCGTCGCGGCGCGGTGTCCAGCTTTCCTTGCCTTGCGCCAGCAATGCCGCGTTCGTTCCGGCCAGCAGGCCCTGAGCCGCGGCTTCTTCATAGCCGGTCGTCCCGTTGATCTGGCCGGCAAAGAACAGGCCGGAGATAACCTTGGTTTCCAAGGTGGACTTGAGCCCGCGAGGATCGAAGTAGTCGTACTCGATGGCGTAGCCCGGGCGCAGGATGTGTGCCTGCTCCAGGCCGGGCAAGGAATGGATCAGGTCCAGCTGCACATCGAAAGGCAAGCTGGTGGACACCCCGTTGGGATAGACCTCGTGCGTATCCAACCCCTCAGGCTCGAGAAATACCTGATGCGATTCCTTGTCGGCGAAGCGATGGATCTTGTCTTCGATGGATGGGCAGTACCGCGGGCCCACCCCTTCGATCACCCCGCTATACATAGGCGAGCGATCCAGCCCGCCGCGGATGATGTCGTGCGTNCGGCTGTTGGTATGGGTGATCCAGCAAGGCAGTTGCCGCGGGTGCATGGCGGCATTGCCCATGAAAGAGAACACGGGCANGGGATTCATATCTCCCGGCTGTTCTTCCAGGATGCTGTAGTCGATGGTCCGGCCATCGATGCGAGGCGGCGTTCCCGTCTTCAACCGACCCTGGGGCAGCTTGAGTTCCTTGAGCCGCGCGCCCAGGGAAATAGCCGGCGGATCCCCTGCCCGGCCGCCCGAATAATTCTGCAGCCCAACATGGATCAACCCATTGAGAAACGTCCCCGCCGTAAGCACCACCGTGCGTGCCCGAAACTTGAGCCCGATCTGGGTCACCGCGCCGACGACCTTGTCGCCTTCGACCATCAAATCATCGACGGCCTGCTGGAACAGCCAGAGATTGGGCTGGTTTTCCAGGCGTCCGCGTATAGCTTTGCGATACAGGACACGGTCTGCTTGAGCACGTGTGGCTCGTACGGCCGGGCCTTTGGAACTATTGAGTATGCGGAATTGGATTCCCGCTTCGTCTGTGGCGATGCCCATGGCACCCCCAAGGGCGTCCACCTCTTTAACCAGATGCCCTTTGCCGATGCCCCCGATCGAGGGGTTGCAAGACATCTGCCCGAGCGTCTCGATATTGTGAGTGAGCAGAAGCGTCGAAGCACCGGCGCGCGCAGAAGCCAGGGCAGCTTCCGTACCTGCGTGACCGCCACCAACAACGATCACATCAAATTCGCGAGGGAAATTCATAATGGATAAAGATGAAAGAGCATGAATCTTCATTATAGAGGTTGAGGAGATTGCTGTTTCACGTGAAACATCGAAATTCCCGACAAGCCCGATGTTTCACGTGAAACCATGATGCCTTTACCGCGGCCCATGATCTCTATCCACAGCCTCGGCCAATCTGCAACATGGACGTCATCAGGGTTTTCTTTCGAATGCCATCGCCTGAGGATATCTTTGTGAATAACTCATGCGTCGATGCTGCACTGCACCGAATCTTCCAAGGGCGAGATCAATCCCCCCAGGGAGAGACGAAGATTCGCCGGAATTCCCGCCTCGGGTCTTCCTGTGCATAAGTGGGGGATATCCATCCTCTATAGCGACTTTCTCGAAAATCCTGCTCCTGCCAGCCCACCAGTTATCCCGGCTTATCCATAGACTATGCACCGCTTATCCACACGATTTCCCTTCNCCTTGGAATGACAACGCCCCAAGACCGTGAGACCTTGGGGCGTTGCAGCCAGACGACGCTGGCAAGCAGGAACGGGATTCCTGCGATCAGAGCGGCTTGATTTCAGCCGCCTGGGGTCCTTTCGGACCATCTTTGACTTCGAACTCGACTTCCTGGCCTTCGTTCAGGCTACGGTAGCCGCGACCCTGAATAGCCGAAAAGTGCGCGAAGACTTCCGGGCCACCGCCGTCGGGTGTGATGAACCCATAACCCTTATCAGCGTTGAACCACTTAACTTTACCTTTTGCCATTTTCCTATAGCGTCCTTGATGGATAAAACAAAATACGCAAATGAATCAAGGACGCTAAAACCTGTACATCAAACGGACTTGCGCACTTCTTGAGTCAACTGCCAAAGTGAGCATACTCAGCAGCCAAGCATGGGACACTAGATACTTTCCCTAGGTCATCCCCAATATATCGCCACGGCGGAACCAAATAACCCAAAGCCTCGGGGCCTCGTCTTATCATCACGGCTAAGTCCCTCATTCCAAAAGCACTTCCGAATTCCATGCTGCAGTCGAAACTTCCCGATATCGGTACGACCATATTCACCATCATGAGCCGCCTGGCGCAGGAACACCAGGCCATCAATCTGGGGCAAGGCTTTCCCGATTTCGATCCGGACCCTGCCCTGTGCCAGCTGGTATCCAAAGCCATGGCCGAAGGCCACAACCAATACCCCTACATGACGGGTGTGCCACCTCTGCGGCAGGCGATCGCGCATAAAGTCCAGACGCTTTACGGCCGAGCCTACGACGCCGACACCGAGATCACGGTGACCAGCGGTGCAACCGAAGCTCTGATGGCAGCCGTGCTGGCCGTCGTCGGCAACGGCGACGAAGTCGTAGTCATCGAGCCTTGCTACGACTCGTACCTGCCGGCCATCCGTTTGGCCGGAGGCGTGCCTATTACCGTTCCCCTGCGGGCACCCACCGCGGAAGATCCCAGTTTTCGCGTGGACTGGCAGCGAGTTCGCGACGCCATCACGCCGCGAACTCGCTTGATCATGATGAATTTTCCCCACAATCCTACGGGGATCATTCTGCAGGACAGCGACCTGGATGCCCTGGAGNGCATAGTCCGCGACACCGGCGTGCTGCTCCTGTCCGACGAACCCTACGAGCACATCGTATTCGATGGGCAGATCCACCGCAGCCTGGCAACCCGTCCCTTATTGTCGAACCATGCCTTCGTGATCTCGTCGTTCGGCAAGACCTATCACGCCACCGGCTGGAAGATCGGCTATTGCTGCGCGCCCAAGGCCATGAGCGCCGAATTGCGCAAGATCCACCAGTTCATCGTCTTCACCGTCTCGTCGCCCATGCAGTTCGCCCTGGCGCAATACATGCGCGATCCCGAGCCCTACCTGGGGCTGTCCCGCTTCTACCAGGCCAAGCGCGACCGTCTGGCGCAGGGCCTGGCCGGCAGCCGGTTCAAGGTTCTGCCCAGCCCAGGCACTTTTTTCCTGATGGCGGACTACAGCGAAATTTCCAAAGAAAGCGAAGCCGACTTTTCCCGTTGGCTGACCGTGGAGCACGGCGTTACGGTCATTCCGGTATCGGCCTTCTATCGCGAACCGGATGCGCCGCAATCGAATCACCGGCTCGTGCGCTTCTGCTTCGCCAAGAAAGAAGACACCTTGGACGCCGCGATCCAAAAACTTCGGCGGGTCTAGACCGCAAGATCTTCGAACCGCATCACGCGGTTGCGGCCCGCCATCCCGGCGCCGTACAAAGCCTGGTCTGCGTTGCGGACCAGCGAATTCGCATCGCCATCGCCTCCCTGCGCTCATGTCGCCACATCGGTGCCGATAGCGCTGCCGGATCATGCGAACAGCAGGTGGTCGCCGTGAAAGGCGCACGAAAATAGTTCGTATCGACCTCGATGACCACAACGCCCTTGAATGAGCCGTCGCTGACGTAAAGACCGAGATTGGTCCCCAGGTAGCCGGCGATGCCTCCTGATCGATTGGAAGGCCGTTGTGCAGCTTCCAGGGCAGGTTCATCACACCCAGGCTGCGCCGGAACCCGGAACGTCAAAGCAACATGAGCATGACGGACACTGCAGACAAGTCCTTAACGTGTTTGTTGTCGACTTGTTGAAGGTGGTCACCGGCGGGTATTCGTGTGCTGGCTCTATCTTTATCTTATGTTTTCTCTATATCTATTTGGTGGTGGTGGTGAGTCTCTGTGGACAACTCCATCAACTTGAAAATACCCATATAGTTCAACAGTTTGTATGCAAATTTACCTGTGCAAGGCAGCACTTTAGTGTCCAGGTCAAAGTTGAACAACATTTCGGCGAAGCTGAAAAACAGGTGCTTGTTCATATTGAGCCCACACGCTTTGCACAGGTGCGCTCTCTAGAGCTTATCCCCAGTTATCCACAGACCCGGGGCGGCTTGCGCCTGTTGCTGCTGGGTCGACAAAGAACCGCGATCCTGACATGCTGGCGGCGTTGCCCGTTACGGGCGCCGTTGCCTTGCCTGCCGTCATGAAACCCGATTTGCTAGCGCTCATTCCCGTGAAAGATGAATACCGGGAGATGATGGCCAGGCACTTCGAAGTTCACCATGTTCCCGACGTTCGGGACCAGACGCCGGAGCGACTGGCCGTGCATGCCGAAGTTCGGGCGATATTGACGAACGGCACGGTGGGCTGCCGCNGGGAGTTGCTGGCGGTCCTGCCCAAGGTAGAGCTGATCTGCGCTCTAGGCGCGGGCTATGAAAACATCGATCTGCAAGCCGCGCGCAAGCGCGGAATCGCCGTCGGCAACGGAGCGGGCACCAACGACAGCTGCGTCGCCGACCACGCCATGGGCCTGCTGCTGGCCNCCGTGCGCCGCATTGTTCGGCTCGATGCCCACGCNCGGGCGGGCGGCTGGCGCAATACCGTCCCGGAGCCGCCCAATTTTTCGGGCAAGCGCATGGGCATCCTGGGCATGGGGACCATAGGCCGCAAGATGGCCCGGCGCGGCCTGGGATTCGAATTGGAAATCGGCTATCACAATCGCCGCCGCATCGAAGACGAGCCCTATGCGNATTTCGGCAGTGCCAAAGAGCTGGCCGCCTGGTCGGACTATCTGATCGTGACGACGCCCGGCGGGCCAGCGACCCATCATCTGGTCGATGCCGAAGTGCTCGAGGCATTGGGTCCCGGCGGCTTCGTGATCAACGTGGCGCGCGGCAGCGTGGTGAATACGACGGCCTTGGCGCATGCGCTCGAGCAAGGCGTGATCGCGGGCGCGGGGCTGGACGTCTATGAGGGCGAGCCGCAATTGCCGTCGATCCTGAAGGACCTGCACAACGTCGTGCTGACTCCACACGTGGCGGGAACCTCGCCGGAAGCGGCGCGAGCTTCGTATCAACGATTCATCGACAACGCGACACGGCACTTTTCGGGGCAGGCGCTCGTGTCGGCGGTTGCGCTTTGAATCGAAGCTTGTGCATGCTTCGGCCCAGCCCGAAGCATTGCATCCGGGGCGTAACTAACATGGACTCATGAACAAGCGCCCGGACCCCTCCTCCATCATTGCCACGACCGTTGCGGCCAGCCTCGGTTTCGGCATCATTCAACTCGACGTGACCATCGTCAACGTTGCGCTGCCTACGATAGCGCAAGAGTTGGGCACGACTATCGCCGGCCTGCAGTGGGTGGTCGACGCCTATGCCCTGGTGTTCGCCGCATTGTTGTTGAGCGGGGGTTATATCGGCGACCGCTGGGGCGCGAAACGCGCCTATCTCGGCGGCATCGTTCTGTTTGCGCTGGCATCGCTCGCGTGCGGTCTTTCTCCCGACGCGCCGCTGCTGATCGCCGGACGCATGCTCCAGGGCCTGGGCGCCGCGGTGATGCTGCCTTGTTCGCTGGCGCTCATCAATCACGCTGCCGCGGGGCAGCCCGAGCGCCGCGCCATGGCCGTGGCCTGGTGGACGGCGGTGGGCGGCATTACCGTCGCCGCGGGGCCGATCCTCGGCGGCCTTTTGATCGGCGTGACGAGCTGGCGCAGTATTTTCCTGGTCAACCTGCCCATCTGCGTCGTCGCCGTGCTGCTGACGCTCAAATGCGAAGAGACGCCACGGCCGCCGGCCACGCGGGGCTTCGACGTGACCGGCCAGTTGCTCGGCGTTGTTGCGCTAAGCGCCATCATCGGCGCGGTGATCGAGGCCAAGCCCTTGGGCTTTGAAAATCCCCTCGTGTGGTCGTGCGCGCTGATCGGTGTTGCCGCGGCCATCGCTTTTGTGCGCTGGGAAGCGCGGACGCAGGCGCCGATGCTGCCCCTGTCCTTGTTCAGGTCGCGGATTTTCTGCGGCGCCGTCAGCTACGGCTCCCTTGCCAATTTCACCTATTACGGCGCCGTCTTCGTCCTGAGTCTCTATCTTCAACGCGTGCTGGGTTACACGCCGGTCGTGGCGGGGCTCGCGTTCTTGCCGCTTACCGCGACGTTTCTCGTCGTCAACATCGTCAGCGGCTGGTGGGTCGGGCGCGTCGGATCGCGCTCGCCCATGATGATCGGCGCGTTGATCGATGCCGTGGGTTTTTCGCTGCTTACCCTGGTTGCGACGGCGACTACGCCCTATTGGCAGCTGGCCATCGCTTTCGTCATGATCCCGGGCGGCATGGGGCTGGGCGTGCCGGCCATGACCACCGCGGTGCTGGCCAATGTAGAGCGCGAACGCTCGGGCGTTGCCGCTGCGGTGCTCAATGCCGCGCGCCAGGCCGCAGGCGCGATCGGCGTGGCGCTCTTCGGCGCCTTGGCGGGCGACGAACCGAGCCATGTCGTCGTAGGATTGAAGGCGTCGACGACGATCGCGGTCGCGTCGCTGATCGTGGCTGCGGCGATCGCGGCGGCGACGATAACAAGAAAGAAACCCTCGAATGTATGAATTAGAAAAGGGGATCGGAAAATGAAGCGCCTGGGTCACGCCATACCGTTTTTTTGCGCGAGCTTGTTCATGCATCCGGCCCTTGCAGCCGCGGCGCCGACGGATGGACAATCCAAGCCGTATTACGTCCAGGTTCCCATGAAGGCCGCGTTTTTCACTCTTCATCTGACCGCATTGGTTTATACGCCGACGGGCCGGGGACCTTGGCCCGTGGTCGTCATCAACCACGGCAAGGAGTATGGATCGGCGCATATGCAGAAAGACCTGCCCTACCCGCGCCAGGCCAAGTTGTTCAACACGATGGGCTACGCCGTCGTCGTTCCCACCCGCGCGGGTTTCGGCACGTCGGGAGGAAGCTTCGCCGAGGACTGCAATACGACGGGCATGGGGCGCAGGGATGCGGACAGCATCCAGGCCGTCGTAGACTGGATCAAGACGCAGCCGCAATTCGATGCCGGCACCATCGTCGTGCAGGGACAGTCGACCGGCGGCCTGGCGGCGGTGGCGCTGGCCGAGCGCAATCCCCCCGGCGTGCGAGCCATTCTCGACTTTGCGGGCGGATTCAAGAACTGCTCAGATTACCTCGGCGCTGCCCGCAAGGCATTCGAGGCCTACGGCGAAAAAGCCAGAGTCCCTACCCTGATGCTCTACGGAACCAACGATGCGCTATGGGGAGATCAAGGCCTTTCGTTCTTTCCCGCCTATCACAAGGGCAATCCTAATTCCGAGCTCTACAACGCAGGAGACTTCAAAAGCAATTCCCATCTGTTCTTCGGCGATAGGGACGGCGCCAAGACCTGGCTACCCGTGGTCCAGACGTTTTTCAAGGAACACGGCCTTCCCTACAAGGTCGTCTACCGCATCAACGACAAGAACGTAAAAGTCGACCACGAAACCGCGCATCTCACGCCGGACTCGTACCAGGTATACAAACCAGCGGATGCTACACGGCAAGCAAGCAAGGGGTGAGCGAAATCGCGGCGCTGACGGCGGTGGAAAAAACTTGCCGTCGGCTACATCCCGACCGAGTCGGCGAGATTTTTGCATTCAGGCGTGGACTTGATGGACACCGCCGTACTGGTGTTTGCAAAGCCGGCGCCGGTGCAGACATCGCTCGAGACTTTGCGGGCGCATTCGCGAACGATGCTGTCGGGCTTTGACTGATCGGCGAGCGCGTCGTTGACCCGGCGCATGCAGTCCTGCACTTCGTCGACGATGAGACGCATGGCTTTTTTATCGTTGTTGGCCTGAGCTTGCGCGACGACCGAGTTGGCGGCCGCGATGGTCATGCTCCACAAGTCGTCGATCGATTCTTCCGCCGTTGCCGGCGCCGCGGCCAGCGACAGCGCTGAAATCAGGGTGATGCCAAAGAGAGCGCGCATGCGTCGATAGTGCCGGGCTTTTGATTGCATGGGTTGAACGCCAAACGTCTTAACGGGTTGCGTCAACTGTAGCCGGATTCTTTCGAGCGTCAAGCTACTTGCCGATGCAGAAGCTGGAAAAAATTTCCCCGAGCAGATCGTCGCTGGTGAATTTTCCCGTTATCGCGGTCAGGCTTTCATGGGCCAGCCGTAGCTCTTCCGCGAAAAGGTCCAGCACGCGATCGTCCTGCGAGGCGTGTTGCGCGGCGAACTCCAGGTGCTGCGCGGCAGCCTGCAAGGCATGCAGATGCCGCTCGCGCGCGAGCCAGGGCGATTCGGAGCCGGGGTTCCAGCCGGCCAGGCGCAGCAGCTGCGCGCGCAGTTCGGCCAGTCCCGCNCCGGTGTGGGCCGAGACGGCCAGCGCGCCGGCATAGGCATGGCCGCCGGTGGGCGCGGCAAAAGGCCCGGGCAGCAAATCNACTTTGTTGTAGACGGCCAGCACCGGTGTGCGGGCCGGCAGCCGCGCGGTGATTTCGGTGTCGAGCGCATCGCCGGGGCGCGTGGCGTCCTGCAGGTGCAGGATGGCGTCGGCCCGTTCGATTTCTTTCCAGGTGCGGGCAATGCCCAGGCTTTCGACGGTGTCGTCGGTGTCGCGCAGGCCGGCGGTATCGACGACGTGCAGCGGCACGCCGTCGATGTGGATCTCTTGCACGACCTTGTCGCGCGTGGTGCCGGCAATGGGCGTGACGATGGCCACCTCGTCGCCCGCCAGCGCGTTGAGCAGGCTGGACTTGCCCACGTTGGGCTGGCCGGCCAGCACCACGTGCAGGCCTTCACGCAGGATGACGCCCTGCCGGGCCTGCCTGATGAGCGCATCGAGATCGGCCGCCAGCGCATCGAGCGCGGGGCGCGCCTGGTATTTTTCGAGGAAGTCGATTTCTTCCTCGGGAAAATCGAGCGTGGCCTCGACCAGCATGCGCAGGTGCACGATGCGGTCGGCCAAGGCGTTGACCAAAGTGGAAAACTCGCCTGACAGCGAAGCCATGGCGCCGCGCGCCGCGGCTTCCGACGACGCGTCGATGAGATCGGCCACGGCCTCGGCCTGGGCCAGGTCCATGCGCTCGTTCAGGAAGGCGCGATGGGTGAATTCGCCGGGCTGGGCCAGGCGCAGGCCGTCTTGGCGGCCTGCCTCCACGCAGCGCGCCAGGAGGCGCCGCAGCACGGCCGGGCCGCCGTGGCCCTGCAGCTCGAGCACGTCCTCGCCGGTGTAGGAATGCGGCGCGGGAAAAAACAGCGCAATGCCCTGGTCCAGCACTTGGCCGTCGGCGGCGGTAAACGGCAGGTAATGCGCGTGGCGCGGGGTGAGCGCGCGGCCGAAAAGACGCGTGACCAGCGGGGCCAGATCGCCGCCCGAGACGCGCACCACGCCTATCCCTCCCCGGCCCGGGGCGGTGGCAATGGCGGCGATGGGGATGGATGCGGGCATGATGGCGTGAAAAGAAGCAATGAAGAAATATAACGTGCCGGAGCAGGAATGCCGGCGCACAGGCGGCGATTTCCCCCTGGATTGGCCGTCGGGCGGGGTGCGTGACTATGATGTAGGACAGACTTGCACTGCCGAACAGGAATTTCCATGAAGACCCTAGACGAAATCGAACGCGCGCGCGGCGAGCTCATCGCCATTCGACGCGATATCCACGCCAACCCGGAGNTGGCTTTCGAAGAGACCCGCACTTCCCAACTGGTGGCCGATCGCTTGCGCGCCTGGGGCCTGGAGGTGCAAACCGGCCTGGGCAAGACGGGCGTGGTCGGTGTATTGCGCGGCACCGGCGCGGCATCGAAGAAGGCCTTGGGCTTGCGCGCGGACATGGACGCGCTGCCCATGCCCGAGCTCAACCGCTTTGCGCACGCTTCCACCGTCAGCGGCCGCATGCATGGCTGCGGCCACGACGGCCATACCACCATGCTGCTGGGCGCGGCGCAGTATCTGGCCAAGCACCGCGAGCTGTTCGGCGGCACGGTGAATTTCATATTCCAGCCCGCCGAGGAAGGCGGCCACGCCGGCGCGCAGGCCATGATCGAAGAGGGTCTCTTCGAGAAGTTTCCTTGCGATGCGATTTTCGGCATCCACAACATGCCGGGGCAAAAGACCAATAAATTCTGTTTTCGCGCAGGCCCTTTCATGGCGTCCAGCAATCGCTGGGACATCGTCATTCGCGGCGTGGGCGGACATGCCGCGATGCCGAACCGGGGCATCGATCCCGTCGTGATCTCGGCCGAGGTGGTGCAGGCCTTGCAGTCGGTCATTTCGCGCCGGCGCGATCCGCTCGACCCGGCCGTGCTGTCGATCACGCAGATACACGCGGGGGATGCGTACAACGTGATTCCCAACGAAGTGGTGCTGCGCGGCACGGTGCGCACGTTCACGACCCAGACCCTGGACCAGATCGAGAGCGACATGCAGCGCATCGTCACGTCCTTGCCGCAGGTCTATGGCGCGACGGGCGAGTTGACGTTCTTTCGTTCGTATCCGGCGGTCGTCAATCACGCCAAGGAAACCGCTTTCGCCGCGCAGGTGGCGCGCGAGGCCTTCGGCGCCGAGAACGTCGACGAAAACACGACGCAGCTGATGGCCGCGGAAGACTTCGCTTTTTACCTGCAGAAAGTCCCCGGCGCCTATCTGTTCCTGGGCAACGGCGAGGGCGATCACCGCGAAGCCAGCTACCACGGCATGGGGCCGTGCCAGCTGCACAACTCCAACTACGATTTCAACGACGCCCTGCTGCCGGTGGGCGCGACGTATTGGGTGAAGCTGGTCGAGGCCTTCTTCAAGGCCTGACCAGCGCGTGCACAAGGCGCTCAGGCCAGATCGAAGCGATCCAGGTTCATCACCTTCACCCAGGCCGCCACGAAGTCGTCGATGAACTTCTGCCTGGCGTCCGCGCTGCCGTAGACCTCGGCCAGCGCGCGCAGGATGGCGTTCGAACCGAACACCAGGTCGACGCGCGTGCCGGTCCACTTCACGGCGCCCGTCTTGCGGTCATGGCCTTCGTAGAGGTCGCCGGCGGGCTTCCACTCCGTGCCCATGTCGAGCAGGTTGACGAAGAAGTCGTTGGTCAGCGCGCCGGGCTTGTCGGTGAAGACGCCGTGCCTGCCGCCGTCGGCATTGATGTTGATGGCACGCAGGCCGCCGACGAGCACGGTCAGCTCGGGCGCGGTCAGCGTCAGCAACTGGGCCTTGTCGATCAGCAGGGCTTCGGCGGGAACGCTGAACTTGCCCTTGAGATAGTTGCGAAAGCCGTCGGCGACCGGCTCGAGCACGTTGAATGATGCCGCGTCGGTCTGCTCCGCCGACGCGTCCACCCGGCCTGGAGCGAAAGGCACCGAGACGGCGACGCCCGCGGCCTTGGCGGCCATTTCGACCCCTACTGCGCCCGCCAGCACGATCACATCGGCCAGCGATGCCTTGCCGGAAGCCTTCTGGATTTCTTCCAGCTTGGCCAGCGTCGCGAGAACGGGCTTGTTCACGGCCCAGTCTTTTTGCGGCGCCAGGCGGATGCGCGCGCCGTTGGCGCCGCCGCGCTTGTCCGAGCCGCGGAACGTCGAGGCGCAGGCCCAGGCCGCGGCGACCAATGCCGAGGCCGACAAACCNGACGCCGAGATCCTGGCCTTGAGATCGGCGATGTCCGCCGCGCCGGGCTTNTGTGTGGCCTTGGGCAGCGGNTCTTGCCAGACCAGGTCTTCNTTGGGCACTTCGGGGCCGAGGTAGCGGGCCTTGGGGCCCATGTCGCGATGGGTCAGCTTGAACCACGCGCGGGCAAAGGCTTCGGCGAAGGCCTGCGGATTGTTCAGGAAGCGGCGCGAGATCTTTTCGTAGGCCGGATCCATGCGCAGCGACAGGTCGGTGGTGAGCATGGTCGGCTTGCGCTTGGGCGAGTCGGGCGTGGGGCCGGGGATGACGGCCTCGGCGTCCTTGGCTTCCCATTGAATGGCGCCCGCGGGCGACTTGGTCTTGACCCATTCGTGCTTGAACAGGAGTTCGAAGAAGTCGTTGCTCCATTGCGCCGGGGACCTGGTCCAGGTGACTTCCAGCCCGCTGGTGATGGCGTCGCCCCACTTGCCCGATTTGTAGCTGCTGGCCCAGCCCAGGCCTTGCGCCTGCAGCGGCGCGGCTTCGGGCTCGGCGCCCACGTGCGAGGCGGGGCCCGCGCCGTGCGTCTTGCCGAAGGTGTGGCCGCCGGCGATCAGCGCGACGGTCTCTTCGTCGTCCATGGCCATGCGGGCGAAGGTCTCGCGGATGTCGTGCGCGGCCGAGAGCGGGTCGCCGTTGGCGTCCGGGCCTTCGGGGTTGACGTAGATCAGGCCCATCTGCACGGCGGCGAGCGGGTTTTCAAGATCGCGCTTGCCGGAATAGCGGCTATGCGGATTGTTGGTGCCGGCCAGCCATTCGGTCTCGGCGCCCCAGTAGACGTCGTTGTCGGGCTCCCAGGTGTCTTCGCGCCCCGCGCCGAAGCCGAAGGTGCGAAAGCCCATGGTTTCCAGCGCGACGTTGCCGGCAAGGATGAACAGATCGGCCCACGAGATCTTCTGGCCGTACTTCTGCTTGACGGGCCACAGGAGGCGCCGCGCCTTGTCGAGGTTGCCGTTGTCGGGCCAGGAGTTCAGCGGCGCAAAGCGCTGCTGGCCGCGGCCCGCGCCGCCGCGGCCATCGCCCGTGCGGTAGGTGCCCGCGCCGTGCCAGGCCATGCGGATGAAGAACGGGCCGTAGTGGCCGAAGTCGGCGGGCCACCAGTCCTGCGAGTCGGTCATGACCTTGCGCAGGTCGGCCTTGAGGGCGTCGTAGTCGAGCGTCTTGAACGCATGGGCGTAGTTGAATTTCTCGCCCAGCGGATCGGTCTTGTTCGAGTGCTGGCCGAGCAGGTCGACGCGCAATCGCTGGGGCCACCAATCGCTATTGGTCGTGCCGCCACCGGCTGCATGGTGAAAGGGACACTTGGCAGTATTGTCGGTCATCGCTTGCTCCATTCGTGAAGCCGGGCACAGGCCTGCGGCTGAGGGAAGACCCAACCATGATAGGAGCGATGAGTGGCGAGGAGAAATTGATTTACTTGATGGCCGCGTATCAGAAAACCTAAATCGCACGCGGGGATCCGGCCGGCATGACTGAGGATGCGAGGGCGCAAGCGCAAAAAAATCGGGCCGACCCGTGAAGGTCGGCCCGATTTCTCGGAGCGGCGATGCCGCAGGCGTCAGCTATTGGCCGCGGTCGACGTGCGCTTGGCCAGGCCGCGCGTGATGGTCCACTGCTGCAGGATGGACAGCGAGTTGTTCACGCAGTAGTAGATGGCCAGGCCCGCCGGAGCGAAGAACATCACCGCGCCGAACACCAGGGGCATGAACATCATGACCTTGGCCTGCATGGGATCCGGCGGCTTGGGGTTGAACTTGAGCTGCAGGAACATGGTGCCCATCATCACCGCGGGCAAGATGTAGAGGGGATCGGGCACGGACAGGTCATGGACCCAGAAGATCCAAGGCGCGCCGCGCATTTCCACACTGCTCAGCAGCACCCAGTACAACGCGAAGAACACAGGGATCTGGATCACCATGGGCAGGCAGCCGCCCAGCGGGTTGATCTTCTCGGTGCGGTACATCTCCATCATGGCCGCGTTGAGCTTGGCGCGGTCGTCGCCGTAGCGCTCTTTCAGCGTCTGCATGCGCGGCGCCACGGCCTTCATGCGGGCCATGGACTTGTAGCTGGCGGCGGTCAGCGGGAAGAACACGGCCTTGATCAGCACGGTCAGGGCGACAATGGTCCAGCCCCAGTTGCCGATCAGGGTGTGCAGCCAGGTCATCAGCTTGAAGAGCGGCTTGGCCACGATGGTGACCCAGCCGTAGTCGACCACCAGGTCCAGGCCGGGCGCGGCGGCGGCCATGGCTTTCTGGTCTTGCGGGCCGACCCACAGGTGCGTGTCGACGCTGGCCGTGGAGTTCGGCGCGATCTGGCCCACCGGCTCGATGGTGCGGATCGCGTACAGATTGGGCTGCACCTGCAGCACGTCGACGGTGCGCTGCTGGCCTTGCGGCGGGATCCAGGCGGTGGCGAAGTAATGCTGCACCACGCCGATCCAGCCGTTGTCGGCCTTCTTGATGTAGCTGGCCTTGTTCTTTTCGATGTCGGAGAAGTCGATCTTCTGGAACTTGCCCTGCTCGGAGTACACGGCCATGCCGGTGAAGGTGTGATAGAAGCGCGTGGCGCCCACCGGGTCGTTACCGTCGCGCTCGAGCTGCAGGTACAGCGAAGGCGTCAGCGGCGCGGCGCCCGTGTTGGTCAGGTCGTTGCGCACGTCGATGTCGTAGCTGCCGCGGTGCAGGGTGTAGGTCTTGGTGACCTTCAGCCCGCCGGACTCGGCTTCGAACGTGATGGGCAGCTTGTCGCCGGTGAGATCGAGCTGGGTCGAGACCAGGTGGAACGGCGTCAGGTGCGTGGGAAACCCGGGTGCATTGGCCGGCGCGCCGACCACGCCCGTTTGCGCCACGTAGGTGGACGCGGGCGAGCGGTCGAACAGCACGGTGGGCTGGCCGTCGGTGGGGTACTTGAGCACTTCGGCGTGCACCAGCTGCGCGCCGGTGGTGTCGAAGGTCAGGCGCAGCACGTCGGTGGTGACCACGATGCGGGCCGAGGGAGCCGAGCTGTCGGCCGCGGCGGCGGCCGTGGCAGGCACGTTGCNGGGCTGCGCGGCGCCGGCCGATGCGCTGGGAACGGACGTGTTCGGCGNGGTGCCCGGCGTGGCGGGCTGGGTGGCCGTGGCGGCGGTTTCCTGCCCGAACATCGAGGGCTTGCCGTTATGGATTTCCCAGTTGTTCCAGAGGAACAGCAGAGAGAACGAGAAAATCATCCAGAGGACGGTTCGGCGGATATCCATCATAGTTTCAGAAGGTGGCTACAGGTAGCAGCGGGCAACACGCCAGCAAAGCTCGCCAGTGTAGCGTTAATTAATGTCGGTCCGGTTTCGGATGGTTGCAACGACGGCTTTTGCCGTGCGAACGGGGTTCCGGCACCGGATCCAGGCCGCCGGGCGCCCAGGGATGGCAGCGGCCGATGCGGCGCACGGCCAGCCATAGGCCGGTCCAGGGACCGTGCCGTTCGATGGCCTCGATGGCGTAGGCCGAGCAGGTGGGCGTGTAACGGCACTGCTGGCCTATCCAGGGGCTGAGGAAAAAACGGTAGAACCGGATGGGCGCGATCAGAAGCAGGCGCGCCAGCGGGCCGGCTGCGTTCGGGCGGGAACCTGGGAGAGGGGCTGTCATCGTGCGATACGCTCGAAGTGAGCGTCTACTTCGGCACGCGCCGCGCGTTTGAGTTCGGTAAGCGACACCGGCGCGACCCTGCTTTGCAAGCGTACAACGTAATCGCGCGCCGGCAGCGTTAGCCGCCGTGCCCGAAAGGCTTCGCGGATGACGCGCTTGAGCGCGTTGCGCGTGACCGCGCGCGGCGCATAGCGCTTGGCGATCACCAGGCCGAGGCGGGCACAGGCGGGCTGCTCGCCGAACTGGCCGGTTTCGGCGTTGTTTGCCGGCACGCCGTCCGCCTGGCCGGTGGGCTTTTCGTCCTGGGCCGGCGGCGCGGCNCTCACAATGAAGAACGCCCCTCGGGCCAGGCGCCGGCCTTTGAGGGCGGCGGCGAACTCGGAGGGGCGATGCAGGCGCGCTTGCGCAGGGAGCGTGGCGCGCGTCATGACTTACAGGCTTTGGGCCCAGAACCCGAAGCAGCCCGGCTGGGGCTGGCTACCGGGATCTTAGACGGCCAGACGCTTGCGACCCTTGGCGCGGCGGGCGTTCAGAACGGCACGGCCGCCACGGGTTTTCATGCGCACGCGGAAACCGTGGGTACGCTTGCGACGGGTAACGGAAGGTTGGTAAGTACGTTTCATGTGCGTTCCACAAAGAACAAAGGTGAAGGGCCTCTCTCTATAGGGGAGGCCGAAGAATTCGGAAAAGCCCACTATTTCAACAAGAAAAACCAGTACTGTCAAATAGTTAGAGGGGGACACAAGAGGCAGGGAAGCCCCGGCCTGTGGATAACCCCCCTGGGTAGGCTAGAATCGAGGTTTAGAACAAGAGCGACATGAACGAATTCTGGCAGACCTGCATCAGTCGTCTTGAGCAGGAACTCCCCCCTCAACAAATCAGTGCCTGGATACGGCCGCTGGTCCCGCTAGCCTTCGACGAGGTGCAGGGCCTGCTGCGCGTGGCCGCGCCGAATCGTTTCAAGTTGGACTGGGTCCGTAAGAACTTCTCACATCA
>Ga0055529_1000732_pt1 | contig 21350 bp, 22 predicted proteins | sample AraplaCol_mCL_r2_FD_55007 | JGI IMG/M metagenome (GOLD analysis project Ga0055529, IMG submission 55007) | Arabidopsis root microbial communities from North Carolina, USA - plate scrape CL_Col_mCL_r2 | ecosystem: Host-associated > Plants > Roots > Endosphere | place: USA: North Carolina...
CCGGCGGCGCCTTCCTTGGTCTCTGTACGCATTGCTTGCTTCGAAAGTGTGGGTTGCTTTGCAGTTTAGCTGCTCAGTCCAGATCCANCGTGGCGATCACCGGTGTGTGATCCGAAGGCTGCTCGTTGCCGCGCGGGCCCTTGTCGATGACGCAGGCGGTGCAGACCGCCTTGAGCGCATCCGAGAGAAGGATGTGATCGATGCGCAAACCCGCGTTGCGCTTGAAGCCGAACTGGCGGTAGTCCCACCAGCTGAAGGACTTGGCGGGCTGCTCGAAAAGGCGGAACGAATCGGTCAGGCCCAGGTCCAGCAAGACGCGGAAGGCGGCGCGCTCGGGCTCGGAAACCAGCACCTGGCCGATCCACTTCTCGGGGTTGTGCACGTCTTCGTCGGCCGGGGCGATGTTGTAGTCGCCCAGGATGGCCAGGCGCGGATGCGCGGCCATTTCCTCTTGCAGCCAGCGGGTCAGGGCGGCGAACCATTCGAGCTTGTAGGGGTATTTATCCGAATCCAGCGCCTGGCCGTTGGGGCAGTAGGCGCAGATCACGCGCACGTCGCCCGCGGAGCCGGGCAGGGTGACGGCGATCACGCGCTGCTGCGGATCGTCGAAGCCCGGGATGTTGCGCACCACGGCCTGGCCCGGCCGGCGCGACAGCACGGCCACGCCGTTGTAGGTCTTCTGCCCGGCCCAGGCGGCGTGATAGCCGACGTCGGTGAAGGCCTGCAGGGGAAATTTGTCGTTGTCGAGCTTGAGCTCTTGCAGGCACAGTGCATCGACGGGGTTGGCGGCGAGCCAGTCCAGCACTTGCGGCAGGCGCACTTTAAGGGAGTTGACGTTCCAGGTGGCGAGTTTCATTTAAGGAAAAATGTACTTTTTTCAGTGTTTTACGGATATTGCGAGACTTGGCTTTGCTGCTGGTCGCCCATCTGGCTATCCAGGTTCTGCTCGGTGCGCTTGCTGCGACAGGTGTCGCGTAAAAGTAGCAGTTTCCAATGCTATGTGCTGATGCGGGACTCAGAAAATGCCGGCTCGCATGGCGCTCGTGGGCACGGCGGCCATCGGGGTTTTCCAATCGTCGACGATTTTTGCCTCCTCACTGCGTCGCCTCCTGCGCGCCGCCCAGGTCCAGCCCGGCGAACAGATCGGCCAGGGTAGGCACCGACCGGGCGGGCCAGATCGCGCTCAGGTTGAAACTGGGCAGGTCGTGGCCATCCCGCACTTCGCAAAAACGCACTCCGCGAAAATCCAGCGAACGTATCCAACTGGGCAGCAAGGCCACCCCGCAGCCTCCGGCAACGCAGGCCAGCACAGTCAGGGTACGGTTGGCCTCTTGCGACACAACGGGTTCCAGGCCCGCCTTGCGCAGGGCGTCGAGAATGCCGGCATACAGCACCGGTAGCTGGCTGCGCGGATAAAGCACCAGGCCCGCGTCGGCGATCCTGGCCAAAGAGACGCAGCCGTCCTCATCGGCTTCGAAATCGCTCGGCACCGCCGCCACCAGCCGGTCGCGCAAAAGCAGGCGTTCGCGCATGCGGCCGGCCACGGCCACCGGCGTGTGCATCAGGCCGATATCGATGGCGCCGACGGCCAGGGCCTCGGCCTGCTCGGCATTGCTCATCTCGCGCAATACCACCTGCACGCCCGGCGCCGTGCGGCGCAGCGCGCGCAGTGCGCGCGGCAGCATGTCGAACAAGGCCGAGGACACAAGGCCTATGGTCAGGCGTCCGGCGCTGCCGCGCGCGATGTCGCGGGCCCGCTGGGCGGCGGCATCGATGCGGGTCACGCTGACGCGGACATCTTCCAGGATGGCCAGGGCCGCCGGCGTAGGCAGGGCGCCCCGGCGCGATCGATCGAACAGCTTCACCCCCAGTTCCTGCTCCATGCGGCTCAAGGACTGGCTGAGCGCCGGCTGGGCCATGCCCAGCCAGGCTGCCGCGCGACTGACGCTGCCGTGGTCGATCACGGCCAGGAAATGCCGCAAGTGCCTGGTTTCCATATTGAATCGATATGAATAAATGATTTTGAGACTATAGGGCGTGATACATGGCCCTGCCTAGAATGCATTCGGTAACGCATACGTCTGTTTTCCATTGGAGCTCCCCGCTTGTTCCCGACTGCCGACCCCGGCCGATCCGGCGTCCACCGCATAGACACGCATGCCCATGTCTTCATGCGCGATCTCCCCCTGGCCGACCAGCGGCGCTATACGCCCGACTACGACGCCTTGCCGGCCGACTACCTGGCCTTGCTGGATGCGCACGGCCTGGATCGCGGGGTGCTGGTGCAGCCCAGCTTCCTGGGCACCGACAATCGCTACCTCATACAAGTCCTGGGGGAGCATCCCGGGCGGCTGCGCGGCGTGGCCGTGGTCGACCCGCTGGTCGGCGAAACCCAATTGCGGGACCTGGAGCGGGCCGGCGTCACGGGCATGCGCCTGAATCTCTTCGGCATGCCCACCCCGGCGCTGTCCGCGCAACCCTGGCGTGGCCTGCTCGAGCGCATCAATGTGCTGGACTGGCACGTCGAGATCCATGCCCAGGCCGAACGCCTGCCTGCGATCCTGCCTGCGCTGCTCGAGACCGGCTGCCGGATCGTGGTCGATCATTTCGGCCGCCCCGGCGCGGCAAACGACATGGCGTCCTTGTTGCGCCATGCCGACACGGGCCGGGTCTGGGTGAAGCTCTCGGCCCCTTATCGCAACTGGGCCGACGACGGCGCCGGCCGCGCGGCCGCCGGCAAGGCAGCACGCGAGTTGCTGAACGCTTTCGGCGCCGAACGGCTCATGTGGGGCAGCGATTGGCCTCATACCGAACACCGGGACCGCACCTGCTATGCCGCCAGCCTGCAATGGCTGGGCGAATGGCTGGACGACCCCGCCCTGCTGCGGCGTGTATTGGCGGACACGCCGCGCGATTTTTTCAAATTCCAATAAAGAGGAGACCTGCCATGACCCTGTTCGTCCGACTGAGCAATAAAGTAGTGCGCCGGTGTGCGGCCCTGGCCTTGAGCGCGCTGGCGCTGGGCTCGGGGGCCGCGCAAGCCGGCTATCCCGATCGTCCCATTACCCTGGTCGTCACCTATCCGCCCGGGGGCACCGTCGACGCGGTCGCGCGCATCATCGCCCCCACGCTGTCGGCCAAGCTGGGCCAGCCTATCGTGGTCGAGAATCGCGGCGGCGCCGGCGGCATGATTGGCGGCTCGGTCGTGGCGCATTCCAGGCCCGACGGCTACACGCTCATGCTGGATGCCTCGAACTATGCGCAGAATCCGGCCCTGCACAGCAAGATGCCCTTCGATACCCTGGCCGATTTCGCACCGGTTTCGCTGCTGATCCGCGTGCCCAACGTGCTGGTCGTCACGCCCGGCTTCGACAAGGTGCATACGGTCGCCGACCTCATCAAGCTCGACAAGTCCAACCCGAACAGACCGATCTCCTTCGCTTCGGCGGGGCCGGGCTCGGCGCAGCATCTGGCCGGCGAATTGTTCAACCAGCTGGCGGGCACGCACCTGCAGCACATCGCCTACAAGGGCGGCGGGCCGGCCATGATCGACGTGATGAGCGGGCAGGTCCCGGTGATGTTCGCCAGCCTGGGGTCGGCCTGGGCGCATATCAAGGACGGCAAGCTGCGCGCCATCGCCGTGGGCGGCACCACGCGCTCGCCCACGCTGCCCGACCTGCCGACCATAGCGGAATCGGGCGTTCCCGGCTTTGCGAGCTACGAATGGAATGCCGTCTTTGCGCCGGCCGGCACCCCCGCGCCCATCGTGGACCAGCTATCGAAGGCGCTGGCCGAAACGCTGAAAACGCCCTCGGTGGCGCAGGCGCTGACCGGCTTCGGCGCCGAGATCATCGCGTCCTCGCCTGCCGATCTGGACAAGTTCCGCCGCGCTGAAATCGAAAAGTGGCGCAAGCTGACGAAGCAAGCGCACATCTCGCTGGACTGAAGCCGACGGCACGCGGATCGAGGTCTCGAGGCCGGATGCGGCGGCTACGGCCCGATCAGATCGCGCAAGGCCGCATCCAGATCCGGAAAACGGAAACGGTATCCCGCCTCCTGGGCGCGGCGCGCAAGCAGGCGCTGGCTTGCGAGCAGAAGGCCGGACATTTCGCCCAGCCCCAGACGCAGCGCCCAGGCAGGCACCGGCAGGCAGGCGGGGCGGTGCAGCGCGGCCGCCAGGGCGCGCGTGAAATCGGCATTGCGCACCGGCTGGGGCGCGCAAATATTGTAGGAACCGCGGCAATCCTCGCGTTTGAGCAGGAAGTCGATCAAGGCTGTCGCGTCGTCCAGGTGGATCCACGGCAGCCATTGCTCGCCGCTTCCCAGCCGGCCGCCCAGACCGAGCCGAAACGGCACGCGCAGTCGCGCGAGCATGCCGCCCTCGGCAGCCAGCACGGAGGCCGTGCGCAGCAGCACCACCCGCGTGCGCGGTGATTCGGCGCGCCGCGCCTCGTCTTCCCAGGCCTGGCACAGCCGGCTGCCGAAATCGGAGGGGACCTGCGCCGCCTGCGCGGTTTCGTCGATCGGCTGCTCGCCCCGGTCGCCATACCAGCCCGCCGCCGAGCCGGACAGCAGGACCTGCGGCGGCAGGGGCAGCGAACTGAGCCATCCCGTCAATTCCCGCGTCAGGCCGACGCGGCTGTCCCACAGCAGCCTTCTGCGGGAATCGCTCCACGGCCGGTCGGCGATCGGCGCGCCGGCCAGGTTCACCACGGCGTCGGGCGAATCGAAATCCCCGATGTCGTCGAGCCGGGCAACGCCCCGCGCACCGCTGCATAGCGCCGGCACCGCTTTCGGACGCCGGCTCCAGACCATCAGATGGTGGCCGTCGCCGGCCCAAAGGCGGCACAGGGCGCGCCCGATCAGACCCGTGCCGCCGGTCAGCAAAATCTTCNTGCCCATTTCTCCGAGTTCCTACCGGGAAGCTTCAGGCCANCGCTGCGGCACTTTACGCAGCAGGCTGGCATCGTAGCCCAGCTTGCGCACCTCGGAGACCAGGCGCTCATATTGCGCGTCGGAAAGATCGGGCGTGCGCGCCATGATCCACACATAATCGCGTTTGGAACGCCCGATGATGGTGCTGCGATAGTCCGGGTCCAGGTAGGCGATGACATACTCGGCCTGGAATGGCCAGATGAATTGCATGTTCCAGCGTGCATTGCCCGTCTGCGGCAGCACCGTGCCTATCGGATGCATGGTCTTGACCTTGCCGTCGAAGCCGCCGTCGCGCAACCGCAGCGTGGTCTGCACCCGCCCGTCGGGGCGCGGCGCATACGACTCCACTTCGTTATAGGCGTTGCGCTCCGGCCAGGCGGGAATGTCGGCGATCACATGCCAATCGCCCATGAAGCGCGCCAGGTCCACGCTTTTTACGGCGGGCATGGGCGGGTTGGAAGAGCAGCCCGTCAAGGCGGCGCAACCCAGGGCGAGCGTCGTCAATCTGCGGATGCAGGCAAGGCTTTTCATGCCGCGTCCGCCTGCAGATCGGCCTTGGAGAACCGGTAGTGCGCAACCAGCCACTGCTGGCCGCCGTCGTAGCCGAACAACTCGGCGCACGCCATCCAGAATATGCGCCAGCGCTGGAACCACAGCGGCGCNAAGTCGTTTCCGTACNCCGATGCGAGCACCTGCATGACCTGATGGCGATGCGCATCCTGGTTGGCCAGCCAATGGTTGGCGGTGCGTTGATAGTGGGTACCGTCCACGATCCAGCGGGCCTCGATGTCCAGGCGTTGCTGGAACCAGAGCAGCGTGTCGGCGGCGGGCATGATGCCGCCCGTGAAGAAGTGCCTGCCCAGCCAGTTGTCGGCGCCGCCGGTCTCGAACGGATACATGAGGTCGCGGTGCGCGAAGATGTGGACGAACAGCTTGCCCTGCGGAGCCAGCCAGTCGGCGATGCGCGACAGCAGGGTCTCGTAGTTGCGCATGTGTTCGAACATCTCCACGGAGACGCAGCGGTCGTAGGCGCCGGCAGGCAAGGCGAGCACGTTGACGTCCCGGGTGAGCACGTCCACGTTGCCGAGGCCGAGCTCGCGGCAGCGGGCCAGGATGAACTCCCGCTGCGATGCCGAATTGGATACCGCGGTGATGCTGGCGTTGGGAAAGCGCTGCGCCATCCACAAGGTCAGGGAGCCCCAGCCGCAGCCCAGTTCCAGGATGCGCTGGCCGTCCGCCAGTTCGGCGCGCTGGCCGTAGAGTTCCAGCATGGCGGTCTCGGCCTGGTCGAGCGTTTCCGTGCCGGTAGGGTAGTAGCAGCCCGAGTATTTCAGGCGTGCGCCCAGGCAGAGACGAAAGAATCCGGGCGGCAGCTCGTAGTGCTGCGCGTTGGCTTCTTGCGTATGCACGGCCAGCGGGCTGCGCTTGAGTTCCTGGATCAGGTTCTGGTAGCGATCCGCCGTAGCGCCTGCGCCGCCGGCCGATTCTTCCTGCAAGCGCTGCTTGCACATCTGCCGGATGCCGTACCGAACCAGGGCGTCGGGCAGCAATCTGCGTTCGGCCAGACCGAGCAGGCCGGGAGCGGGAACGTCGGAGGACAACGGGGGGTCTATCATCGTCGCGGTATTCATCATCGGCCTCGCGCGGAGTCGTCGGAACTGGGGAACCAGGGGAAAAACATCGGGGTTGTGCGCTGATAGGCGCGATAGTCGTCGCCGCGCGTGCGCAGCGCCTGCATTTCCGTGTAGGGAACGCCGCTGATCCAGCGCAGGAACACGTACATGACGAGCGGCCCGAGCCAGCTGACCCATGGGGAGGGAGCGCCGACGGCCAGCGCCGCATAAGCGAACCAGTGGCACCACTCGAAGAAATAATTCGGATGCCGGCTGTAGCGCCACAATCCACTGCGGCAAGTGCGGCCTTGGTTGTGCGGATCCCGGCGAAAGCGCGCCAGCTGCCGGTCGGCCAGCGCTTCGCCCGCCACACTGGCTAGCCAGACGGCCACCCCGACAATCGTCAACGGCGTGACCTGAGACACCGGATTGGCGGCGACCGGCGTGAACGCGATCGCAAACAGCACCACCAGCCCGGCCTGGAACACGAACAGCCCGTAGATTTTTCCCTGGTGGCCTTGCCAGCGCTCGCGCAGAGCCCGGTAGCGGCCGTCTTCGCCCTCGTCCATGCGCCGCAGCAGGTGCAGTGCCAGTCGCAATCCCCAGGTGCCTCCCAGCACCGCAAGCAGAAGACGCGGCAGGATCGCGCCCGTGCCTGTGACGGCGATCANCAGCGCGCCCAGCCCGAGACAGGCTGACCAGACCACATCGACAATGCCGATGTTCTGGCGCAGTCGTTGCCACACCCAGGCGGCGGACATCGCGGCCCATGCCAGAACGGCCAATAGGCCAAGCTGTTGCCATGCTGTCATCGCAGGTCTCCCGGTATGTCTTGCCGCGAACCGCCAGGCGTGGACCACCGGGCCGCCAGACTTGCCAACAGGGGCAGGGCGATTCCCCAGCCCACGGCCAGCCAGATCGCCGCGCGGGCCGCGGGCGCCTCGAAAACCACCGCTTGCCAGCTGCGCGATGCTCCCCAGTAAGCCAGGGGACCGCCAGCCGCACCCAACACGAAGGCCCAACCGGGACGGCCGTTCAGCCACGCCATGGAGTGATTCAAGGTCATGGCGAAGGCCACCCACAGCGCCAATATCCACAAGGGCACACCCGGGGGCACGGCCGACGCCATGGCGGCGTAATGCATCCATCCGAGACGCGACAATGCGCCGTCCACGATCAATCCGCACAGCAGGGCAATACCCACCAGGCGCAGGTCCGAGGCGCGTCGGTGAGACACGCACAGCTGCCATGCCGTGAACACCACGGCGCCTGCCACGCCGGGCAGCGCATGACCCCGGCTCGCGCCGATGACCGCGGCGAACCAGACGATTTCGTAGCCGAGGAAATTGCTCCAGAATTTCATGCGGCGGTGTCCGGTTTGCGTCCCGCCCAGCCGGCCGAAGCGGGCTGGGCGCCGGGCCGGGCCAACAGCAGATGGGAGACGCCGATCGAGCGTTCGCGGAAACCGCCCTCGCAATAGGCGAGATAGAACTCCCACATGCGTGCGAAGCGCGGATCGAACCCCTGCGCGTATACGTTTTTCAGCTGCGCAAGAAACCGCGTGCGCCAGGCCTGCAGGGTGCGCGCATACGACAGGCCGAAATCCTCCAGATGCACCAGCGCCATATCGGAGGCTCGCGTCTTGGCCGCCAGCATGCTCTCCACCGAGGGAATGAAGCTGCCCGGGAAGATATGCCGCTTGATGAAGTCCACCGAGCGCAGGGCCTGCGGGTAGCGATGATCCTCGATGGTGATAGCCTGGACCAGCGCGAGCCCATCGGGCTTGAGCAATTCGCCGATTTTCGCGAAGTAGGTCTGCAGGTAGGGGGCGCCGATGGCCTCGATCATTTCGATGGAGACCAGTTTGTCGTACTTGCCCTGGAGATCCCGGTAGTCCTGGCAAAGAACCTGGACCCGATCCGAGAGTCCCGCCGCCGCGATGCGTTCGCTCGCCAGCGCATGCTGCTCTTTCGAGATGGTGGTGGTGGTGACCCGGCAGCCGTAATGCGTGGCGGCGTGCAGGGCGAAACCGCCCCAGCCGCTGCCGATTTCCACGACATGGTCGCCGGGCTGCAGGTCCAGCTTGCGGCAGATGGTGTCGAGCTTGCGCGCGGATGCCTGTTCCAGCGTGTCGTCCGAGCCGTCCCACAAGGCCGACGAGTACATGAGATCGCCGGAAAGAAAGAGGCTGAAGAAATCGTTGCCCAGATCGTAATGCTCGGCGATGTTGCGGCGGCTGCCGGCGCGCGTATTGCGCCGCGCGGCATGCCAGCACCGCATGGCCAGGCCGCTGTAGCGCGCGAGTCCCGACTCCATGCGGTCGAGCCGGTCGCGGTTGCGCACGAGCAGGCGCACCAGTCCGACCAGATCGTCGCACTCCCAGATGCCGTCGCCGTAGGCCTCGCCCGCGCCGACGCTGCCGCCCAGCGCCAGCGTGCGGTAGAAGCCCAGGTCGTGGACGCGCATGTGGACGCGGAGCCCGGAACCGGTCGCGCTCTGCGCGCCCAGTTCGGTTCTGGCCAATGGGTCGTCGATGATCAACTGGCCGTCCTGAAGGCTCGCAAGGTTCTTCAGGACCTGGCGGCGCAGCGCCTGGTCCAGCCAGGAGGCGGAGCCGCGCGCACGGTTCGTGGCGGCGTCCGCGCTGAATTTTTTGTCGAGGCTTGCCGATGTCATGGTCGAACTCCCGGTTCCGATGTGTCGCGCTTCTTGTGGTCGTAGATGGGGTTGCGTTTGAGCCAGAGGCGCAGCGCCTGCCAGTAGATGGCGCCGATGACCTGCGTGGTCATGAGCGGATAGCGCCACAGCACCCGGGCCAGGGTCCGGCTGTTCAGCGGGTGGCGCGTCATGGACAGGTCTGCGTCGAACTCGCACCCTTGCTCGTTCATCACTCTCATGTGCACCCGCAAGTCGTCGCCCGGCCGGCTGAAACACCAGTCGTAGCGCCGGTCCATGGCCATGAACGGAGAGACGTGGAAGTCCTTCTCGAACTGCCAGCGCATCAACTGACCGCGATGCTCGGCCTCGGCCACCGGCAGCACGTAGCTGTGTCGCTCCGCCCACGGCGTATTGGTGATGTCGGCCACGATGGCCTGCAGCGTGGAGCCGTCGGCGGCGTAGCAATAGTAGAAAGTCACCGGATTGAAGATGTAGCCGGCGTAGCGCAAATGCGCGAGCATGCGGATGGGGCCGGCGGCATCCACCTGCGCCGATGCGCGCACGCGTTCGCGTATCGCGTCGGCCAACGGCCGGGTGCTGTCGCCGAAATAGTCGCTGCGCCGCCATTCGGCCAGATTGCGCCGGTTGGCCGACCACAGCCAATGGCCCTCGAACGCCGTGTCGATCTCGTCCAGATCCAGCATCAGCTGGGCGATCCGGTAGTCGAATGCGTGCGGCGTCGGGCCATGGCGCTTATGCGCCACGCGGCCTTCGTATACCGCGCTGTGCGCGATAACCGGACGCGAAGCTTGCGGTTTCATGCCGTTGCCTCGGCCAACAGGGAAGAAGGCATCCGCGCGGACGGCTCATGCGCCGCCAGCCCGTTCAAGCCCTGCACGACGTCCATTGCGCTGCGCATGCCGTCCTCGTGGAACCCCCAGCCCCAGTAGGCGCCGGCGTACCAGGTGCGGCGCTGCCCGGATATTTCATGCTTGCGCGCCTGGGCCGCCACGCACGCCGCGGTATGGACGGGATGCTCGTACTGCATCCTGGCCAGCACGGAGCCGGGGTCGATGTCTTCGCTGCGGTTCAGCGTGACGATGAAAGGGCGGCTGGACCGGATGCCTTGCAGGATGTTCATGCAATAGCTGACCGTGCAATGCCGCGCCGGATGCGCCGGCACATAGGCGTTCCATGCGGACCACGCTTTGCGGTTGCGCGGAAGCATCGAGGCGTCGGTGTGCAGCACGACGTCGTTTTCCTGGTACGGAATCGCGCCCAGTATTTCCCGCTCGGCCCGGCTCGCGTCCTCGAGCAGGCGCAGCGCCTGGCCGCTGTGGCAGGCCATCACGACCTGATCGTATGCCTCGTGGCCGCTGCGCGTCGCGACCACGACATGGTCCTCCCGGCGGCGCACGCCGACAACGGGCAGGGATGGCATCTCGCGCACCGACCAGCGCTTGCGCAAGGCGTCGACATAGCTGGACGACCCGCCCTGCACGACCCGCCATTGCGGCCTGCGCGCGACCTGCAGCATCTGGTGGTTGGCCATGAACTGCGCCAGGTATCGGGCGGGAAAGTCCGCAATGCGTTGCGCCGGCGAAGACCACAGGGCGGCCGCCATCGGAACAAGATGGTCGTCGCGAAACGCATCGCCGTAGCGGTTTTCGGCCAGGTAGTCCCCCAGCGACGGTCCCGGTCCCGACAGGCGCAGCAGGTCCGGCGCTTCGCGGTAGAAGCGCCGCAAGTCTTTGAGCATGCCCAGGAAGCGGGGCGATGCCAGATTGCGCCGCTGGCAGAACAAGGTGTCCAGGTTCGCCGCGCCGTATTCCAGGCCGCTCGCCGCGTTCTGCACGGAAAAGCTCATCGACGTGGGCTGCGAGCGCACGTCCAGTTCATCGAGCATTTGCGTGAACAGCGGGTAGCGTTCCGGATTGAAAACGATGAACCCGGTATCGACCGCGTAAAGCCGGCCTTCCTGTTCGATCCGGTGGGTGTGGGTATGCCCGCCGAGGTAGCCGTTGGCCTCGTACAGGGTGACCTGGTGCTCGCGGGACAGCCGGTAGGCGCTGGCCAGGCCCGCGATGCCCGATCCGATGACGGCGATGCGCATGATCAGTCCTTGGCCTTGCCCGGCACCCAGGCCGGAACGGGTTTCAGGTCCCAGATCAGGCCGGTCCTGGACAGCAGCCACAGCCCGTACCAGGTCAGGTCCACCTCGCGGGCGCGAAAACCCTGCCGCGCGGATCCGGGATAGAAGTGGTGGTTGTTGTGCCAGCCTTCGCCCAGGGTCAGCAGGGCCAGCCACAGGTTGTTGCGGCTGTCGTCCCCGGTCTGGAAGCGGATCCTGCCGTAGCGATGCGCCAGAGAATTGATGCAGAAGGTGGCGTGATACACCGCGACGGTGGAGATGCAGAATCCCCATACCGCCATTTGCATGCCGCTGGTGCCCCATGAGGGCGCGAGCCGCTGCAGCACGGCCCCGGCTGAGTACATCGATACCAGCAGGGCCAGGGGGACGGCGATATCGTATCGATCCAGCCAGCGCAGCTCCGCATAGCCGCGCAGGTCCGGGATCCGATCCCAGTTCGTGGCGAAGGCGCGCCGGGTGAGGAACCAGCCGGCATGGCTGTGCCCGAAACCCCGGCTGCGGGGCGAATGCAGATCGGCCGGCGTGTCGGCGTGCACATGATGGCTGCGATGATGCGCGGCCCACCACAGCGGGCCGCGCTGCACGCACGTGGCGCCCAGCACGGCGAAGACGAGCTGCGCCGCGCGGGAGGTGCGAAACGCGCGATGCGAGAAATAGCGGTGGTAGAAGGCCGTCAGGAAAAACATGCGCAGGACGTACATCGACAGCGCCGCCGCCACGGCCGCGGGCGACACGCCCACCCACAGCACGCCCAGGCAGCCCGCATGAATCAGAATGAAAGGGACGGCCCTGGGCCAATCCACGCCATCGTTCGCGGCATCGTCCGTCGCCTGCTGCCCGTGCGCTCCCTGCGTGTCGAACCAGCGCCGCAACGAAGTCGTCCACGTCGCCAGGAGGGACATCTGCGCGGGGGCCGCCGGCCTTGATTGTTCACTGCGAATCTTCATCGCGGATCCTGTGTCGCGTGTTCTTGTTGCTTTCATATACGTGCGGCGATCCGGATCGGATTCACCGGTGAAAACCCTTAGTTTTGAGCGTTGCATCGAGGCACCAGCGGTTCGGCTCCGGCGCTTTCGATCTGCTGCCCGGACGGCGGCGGATATTGCTTGCCGGCGGGAAACTCGATGCGCACCTGCTGCGTGCGGCCCTGGCCGTCGCGGATATTGCCGATGCCCTCGAAGCGAAGCAGGCGGCGGTCGCTTCTCGAATACACCACTTCGATCGACGGGGCGGCAAAGCCGTACCAGGCATCCAGGTCCAGCCGGAACCTGCGTACGGGCTGGCCGTCGTCCAGTCCGTCCCGGGCCTGTATTTTCAGATTCAGGTATTGCAGGCTGCTGGGAACCAGGAATGCGATGTGCGTGCCCCTTCCCGCGCCGAGCGCCTCCCAGCGGCCGCGCAGATAGGCGTCGAATCCGGCATCGACGACGGCATTGCGCGGCGTCGCAAGATTCGCAACCTGGCGCGGCGCGGACTGGTTGCGCCGCACGTACGCCTGGCGCTGGCCGCCGCGGCCGGTCATGCCCTCTTCATAGCCGTCGCGGCGATCGTGGAAGGTGAAATCCGGCGCGTCGTCGCCGATCCCGCCGTACATGCGCTTGCGGGCAAAGGGCTTGCCGTTCGGGCAGCGGTACAGCACGATGCGGCGTTCGCCGCCGGAATCCCGCGCGATCCAATGCTCTTCGCTGTAGAGCAGCCTGCCGCCGTCGCGGGCGTAGGCCATGCCCAGATAATGCTGCGCGGCAGGCTCGCCCGCCGCGCACGCATGCGGTGCAAGGCACGCGGCCAGCCATAGCGCGGCGCAGAGAGTTCCCGCTTTCATGATTGCGTTTTCCTCGGGCCGCGCCTGCGCTGGCTGCCCAGGAACGCGCACAGGTCCTCGAGCACCGAGGCGCGCCAGCGCAAGGGGCGGGCCAGGGCTCCCACGAGCAGCTCGTGGCCCAGCCCGCGATAACGGATCGCCTTCACCTCTGCGCCTGCCGTGGACAAGGCCTTGGCCAGGCCATCGGTATTGCGCCTGGGATCCACGATTCTGTCGGCCGAACCGGCCATCAAAAGGGCGGGCGGAGCGCCGGCGTGCGTATGGACCACGGGCTGGGAGTCGGCGGGCGTGCGCGGATGATGAAAAACCGGCCGGACAGCGCGCGTCTCGATAGGCAGGAAGTCGTAGGGGCCGGCCATGCCCACCCACCCGGCCAGCATGCAGGGCGACCTGCCGTGGGCCCTCAGCCAGCGCGGGTCCAGGGCAACCATCGCCGCGTTGTAGGCGCCGGCGCTGTGGCCGACAAGATAGATCCGCTCCGGATCGCCTCCGTATGCGGCGCAGTTCTGCGCCGTCCATGCGACGGCCTGGGCGCAATCCTGCAGAAATACGGGGTATGCGGCCTGCGGGTACAGCCGGTAATCGGCGACCGCCGTGACGAAGCCGCGCGAGGCGAGCGCATCGCCGACGAACTTGTAGTCGCCGCGCGCACCGCTGCGCCAGCTTCCGCCGTACAGGAAGACGACCACCGGGGCGCCGTCGGCGCGCCAGGGCATGTAGATGTCCAGCTGCTGCCGAGGCCTGCCGCCATATGCGATGCCTTCGCTCACCCGGCAGGCATCCGGGGGGATGACGCCGTTGAGCAGGGTCAGCGGCGAGCGCGTGGCCAGCGCCCTCAGGGCGGCCGAGATCCACGCGCTACGCACGCGCGATCCTCGAAGAAATGGCGATGGGGCTCATGATGTCCATATATGAAATCGACATTTCTACTTACGGGCGGGAATCCGGTTTGGATGCGGCCCGCGGCAAAAATCGGCCCGGATGCGTCGCGCCAGTCAGATCCGTCTGGGCAACAGCGAGAAAAACTCGGAGCGCAGGCTCTTGTCTTCGAGAAATGCGCCGCGCATCACGCTGTTGACCATCTTCGATTGATCGTCCTTGACGCCGCGCCAATGCATGCAGAAATGATCGGCTTCAAGCACAAGGGCAACCCCTTTGGGAGCGAGCCGGGTCTCCAGCAGATCGGCAAGCTGCTTGATGGCTTCTTCCTGAATCTGGGGGCGTGACATGATCCAGTTCGCCAGACGCGCGTACTTGGACAGGCCGATGAGGTTCGAGTCCTGGTCGGGCAGCACGCCTATCCACAGACGGCCCATGATCGGGCACAGATGATGCGAGCAGGCGCTGCGCACGGTGATCGGGCCGACGATCATCAATTCGTCGAGCTGCTCCACGTTGGGGAACTCGGTCACGCCTGGCGCGGGTTCGTAGCGCCCGGCAAAGGTCTCGCGCAGGAACATCTTGGCGATGCGCTTCGCGGTCTCATGCGAGTTGTGGTCGTTATCGACATCGATGACCAGGGACCGGAGCACGGATTGCATGCAGGCGGCGACTTCCTCCTGCAATTGATCGATTTCGCCTTCCCGCAGGTAATCGGAAATGTTGTCGTTAGCGTGAAAGCGTACGCCTGCGCTCAGCAACCGCTGCCGAATTCGCTGCGAAAGCGGTACTTTCTCCGTCGAAGCGGCCATGACGGGCATGGGTTTCATGATTGCATCCATTTGACGTCTCCATTGCCGAGGCCTGCAGCGGGCCTCGCAGATCACGACGGCGTCGAGTCCAGATAGTCGGCCGCCACGCGCTCCAATGCCGTTTCGAAGGCATGGCGCGCCTGGTTGGAAATATCGCCCAGCAGCCGGTGAAGCACGCGGTCCGCGGGCGTCGCTATCGAGCAGTTGTCGCTGTAGATTTCGAACGCATCGAGCTGCAGGATCAGCTCGACGATGTGCCGGGGGCACTCGCAGGTCACCGCCTGGGCCATTGCCGTCATGGCCTTCAGTTCGCGTTCGTCGAAACGTCTCTGGCGGCGGCCCCCCCCGGGCGGCAGCGGCAGATGGTCGATCGCATCGCGGACCAGGTCGCGCAGCATCTGGCGCATTTCGGACCGGTTGCCAAGGCGGCGATACAGACGCACGCCGGCCAGCTGCAAGCTGTCCGCTGCGCTGTTGGCACCGAAGGGGTACACCACGGCAACGGCGCGGTAGGCCGCGCCGCGGATGATCTGGATGATTCTTTCGGCCGTTTCGTCCTGCAGGCCGGAAACCCCGATGATCAGGATGTCACCCGCCCGTTGCCCGAGCGCTTCGAGCTCTTGCAGGCCGGCGATCGTGGCGCCGAGCTTCAATCCGCGCAGCGCGAGCTCCGAGCCGTCATCTCGGATGCGGTCGGCGAGCGCTTCGCCCACGACGGCCAGGCGCAGGTCTTGCGGTGCTTCTTGCGCGTCGTCCGGGGCGGAGTGATGCTGGGGTGCCGGATGCCCCCGGTCGAGCGAGGCCAGCTGCGCATCGTCAAACCGGGCAATCGAGCCGATGGCATAGCCGCTGTCGACCAGCGACTTCAGCAGCTTCAAGCGCTGGATGTCCTGTTTCGAATAGAGCCTCTGGCCCGAAGTCGTGGTCGGCGGCGCGACGATGCCATACCTGCGCTCCCAGATGCGCAAGGTGGTTACAGGCATGCCGACCAGGTGGGCTGCCTGGCCGCTGCGATAGCCGTGATGGGTATCGGTCTCCGTGGTTTTGCTGCGTGTCATGGTCAGCTGGCTGGACGGCCGGATGTCGTTGGGATGGTACGAAGTATATTCAAATTGAATCGATGTATCAAGAAAAATCAGATTCAATTTGAGTCTTTATTTCGAATTTCAGTGAAATATAGCGATGCTTGTGCGAGATTTATTCTATATTCGTATTCATGTGAGTCTTGTTTTTTATTTTCGAATTCTTTTTGACTCTTTTTATGCCAAATAAACTCGTACGATGCGGCCTGGGGCGCGCCAATCGGGCCCGTGCCATTGCGCTGGCATGGATGTGCGGCCTGCTGACCGCCTGCACGCCGCAGGCGCCCGCCGGCATCGAGCCTGTGCGTGGATTCGACGCGCAGCGATACCTGGGCCGCTGGTATGAAATTGCGCGGCTCGACCACGCCTTCGAGCACGGGCTGACCGACGTCAGCGCGACTTATGAGGCCCGGGGCGACTCAGGACTGACCGTCGTCAACCGAGGCTACGACGCGTCTTCTGCAACCTGGAAGTCGGCTCGCGGCCGTGCCTATTTCAACGGCCCGGCCGATGTCGCATCGCTGAAGGTATCGTTTTTCGGTCCGTTTTTTGGCGGCTATCACGTGGTGGCGCTGGATACGGACTATCGCTGGGCAATGGTCGTCGGCAACGACCGCAGTTATTTGTGGATACTGTCGCGCACCCCGCAGCTTGCGGGGTCCGTCAAGGCCAGGCTCTTGGCCCAGGCCGACCGCCTCGGGTTCGATACCCGCAAACTGGTCTGGGTGCCCCAGACGCGGGCGGCGCAGTGAGCGCCCCGGATACAGCCCGAGGCGCAATCAGCTCAAAAGCACGTCGCCGGTCATGACCACCGGCCCGGTAGGCAGGCCGGTCGGAGAACCGCCTGGCGGCTCCAGGCTGATGCCCAGCTTCGCGATGGTTCCGGCGCCCTTGGGGACGATGAGCCTGGTCAGCCCGTTGGCGGCCACCAGGCCCAGCGATATCGGCTTGCCGCCGGGAGGCATCGACCACAGCTGCAGCGCATGGCCGTCCGCCATTTTGGTCAGGTTCTCCAGCGTGCTCGCATACATGTTGCCCGATGCATCCGTCCGTATGACGAGATAGGCCTGGCCCTGGCCGCCCTGGAGNACCGCCACCTGCTGGGGAGACTGGACGCGGTTCAGCCACGTGGGCTGGATCACCGCCATGGCAATCAGCGCCGCGGCCAGCGTCGCCGAACACAGACGCCAGAGGTATGCGCCGTCCCAGCCCCAGTTCTTCACCCGGGCAGGCGTCTTCTGGCGGATCTGCCTGCGTATGGCCCGCCAGACGCGGTTCGAAGGCATGACCGGCGGTATCGCCCAGACCAGCGCGTACAGATCGTCTTCCCATGACCGCACCTGGCGGCGCAGCGATGCGTCGGCGGCCATCAGCCCCTCGAAGCGGCGCCGGGCGCCGCCGCGCATCGCGCCGGATACGTAATCCGCCGCCAGCCGGGCGCGCAATTGCGGATCGTCGTAGGCTTTCATGACAGACACCTCTTGAGGCGTTCCATGCCCCGGCGTACCCAGCTTTTGATCGTCCCCAGCGGCGAGTTCAGACGGCTCGCGATTTCGCCGTGGCTTAGATCATCGAAAAATGACAAGGCAATCGCCATGCGTTGCTTGGATTCCAGTTGCGCCATGCAGTCCGCCAGTCGCTGGCTTTCCTGGCGACTGCGCAGACGGTCCAGGGGGCCGGCGGCCTCGTCGGCCCAGGCATCCAGGACCACGCCGTCCGGATCCGGCCTTTCGTAGTCCGGGCGGCGCAGAAGATCGATACATCGGTTGCGCACGATATGGGTCATCCATGTCATGGCCTGGCTCTGTTCGGCCGAAAAGCGGCCGGCATGGCGCCAAATGCTCAGGAAACTTTCCTGCAGCACCTCTTCGGCCAAGTCTTTACGCCTGACTATACGAGTGGCAAGCGCGAATAGATGCGGGGCGCTGAGCCGATACAGTTCTTCAAGGGCTGCTTCTCGCCTTTGAGCGCACTGGCGAATCAGTTCATCCAGGCGCCGAGGGTCGTCGGGCATCGAGGGTTCCTAGTCTGGCTGAGGCGGGGCTGCCCGGTCGGGTTTCATTCCGGGCTGGCGTAGTGTGCCCCAACTCGGTTCTCGAGCGGAAAGTTTCATCGTCCGATCGCGGCGTTGTAGGCGTCGGCTTGCTCGAGCAGCCAGGCGCGAAAGAGCTCCAAAGGCTTGCCGTGGCTCAGTTCCGTGGGATAGACGAGGTAGTAGGCCGAGTCGACCGGCGGGCTGGCCTCGAAGGGAATCATGATGCCCAGCTGCTCCAGCTGGCCGTCGACGAAGAACTTCGGCACCAGGGCGATGCCCAGGCCCGTGGCCGCGCCGGCGATCAGCATGGTGTGCAGCTCGTAGCGCACGCCGTGCATGGTGGAATTGTCTTCGACGTCGTGATGGGCGAACCAGGCGGACCATCCGTTCGGGCGGGTCGTCGAGTGCAGCAGGGGGTAGTCCAGCAGGTCGCGCGCCTTCTTGATGGGGTGCGTCAGGAGCGAGGGCGAGCAGATGGGCACGACCTCCTCGCCGAAGAGATAATCCGACGAGGTCCCCGGCCAGGTCGGCTTGCCGTAATGGATGGCCGCGTCGAAGTGCGATTCCTCGAACGAGAATATGCTCGTGCGTATGCCCATGTTGACGCGCACGTCGGGCGTGCGGTCGTTGAAGTCCTTCATGCGCGGGATGAGCCATTGCGAGGCAAAGGCGGGCAGGACCGCGAGTTCCAGATAGCCGCCGCTGCTGCCGTGGGCGATGATGGAGAGCGTGTCGCGGTCGAGCGCCTCGAGCGTGCGCCGCACCTGGGTGCCGTACAGGCGGCCCGCGCGCGTGAGGACGACGCGCTGCTTGGCGCGCACGAACAGCCGCACGCCCAGGTTCGATTCCAGCGTGGCGATCTGCCGCGAGACGGCGCTTTCGGTGAGGAACAGTTCCTTGGCGGCGTGGGTGAAGCTCTCGTGGCGCGCGGCGGCCTCGAACGCCATCAGGGCCCCCATGTTGGGGATTTTGAATTTCCTCATGATGCGTCCGTCATTGCGTCCAATAGCCGATTTGAACCCGCCAGGCAGGCATTGGGGTATCTCCCAATGCCCGGTGCAGCGAGAAACTACCCCTGAATTCGTTCGATTTTATAGGCATGATGATGAAAACTCATCAGGTTGTGCATAGATATTGGTTGATGCGGGTCTATAGGCTACTCACAATCGACTTACATCCTCGTCACGGCCCGTTGCCGGGGAGATGAATAGCGCGCGCCGGAATCCGCTACGACGGACATGGCGTGTTGTGTCTACGATAGATAACAAAGGAATCTCCACCATGGTTTCTCGTTTTCGTATTTCCCCTCGTCCCGTTTTTCTTGCCGTGTCCCTCATGCTGGCGGCGAGTTCCGCCTATGCGCAGGTAGAGGTGAAGGTAGGCGTAGCCAGTCCGCTCACGGGCGGCAATGCCGCCTACGGCAAAGACATCGAAAACGGCGTGCGGCTGGCCGTCGACGAAGCCAACGCGACCAATCCGACCATCGGCGGCCAGAAGGTCAAGTTCGTCATCGATTCGCAGGACGACCAGGCCGATCCTCGCATCGGCGTCCAGGCGGCGCAGAAGCTGGTGGACGACAAGGTCGCGTTCGTGGTCGGCCACTTCAATTCCGGCACCACGATCCCGGCATCGCCGATCTATGCCAAGGCCGGCATTCCCATGATCACCCCGTCGGCGACCAATCCGGTCATCACCCAGGCCGGGCTCAACACTATCTACCGCATCATCGCCACCGACGCGCAGAACGCGGGCAATGCCGGCGTGTATGCCGTGACGGTCACCAAAGCCAAGCGCATCGCGGTCATGGACGACCGCACGGCCTTCGGCCAGGGCGAAGCCGACGAGTTCATCAAGGCGGCCAAGGCGCACGGCGCCGAGATCGTCGACCGCGAGTTCACCAATGACAAGGCGGTGGATTTCTCGGCCCAGCTGACGGCCATCAAGGGCCACCAGCCCGACCTGATCTTCTTCGGCGGCCTGGACGCGCAGGCGGCGCAGGTGGTCAAGCGCATGCACCAGCTCGGCATCAAGGCCCAGTTCGTCGGCGGCGGCGGCGTGAAGGATGCCGATTTCATCAAGATCGCCGGCTCCGATGCCGAGGGCGCCCAGGCTTGGGAATATGGCCAGCCCCTGGACATCCTGCCCAAGGGCAAGGGTTTCGAGGCGAAGTTCAAGCAGAAATTCGGCAAGGACGTGCTGGCCTATGCGCAGTTCGCCTACGATGCGGCCTGGCTTGGCATCCATGCCATGGAAAAGGCCAATTCCACCGATCCCGCCAAGTTCAACGCCACTCTGAAGGCGAGCGACTACGACGGCATCACGGGTCATATCTCGTTCAACAAGGACGGCGACCTGAAGAACTCGAGCTCGACGCTGTACCAGGTCAAGGGCGGCAACTGGGTAACCGTGACGACCAAGACGGGAGACTGATCTCCTAGTAAAAAGGCAGTACAAGGCGCCCGCCCGACCGGCGGGCGTCTCGCTTCAAATCAATGATATTTACGAGGTTTTACCGTGAAAGCAGCAACCATTCTCTCTGAACTCGGCATTTCCCAGCTCGCTCAGGCGGGCGACATCGCCGTCCATTCGCCGATCGACGGCGAGCTCATCGGCCGCGTCGCCAGCCAGTCGGTCGCTCAAGCCGATGCCGCGCTGGCAAAAGCCCAGGAGGCGTTCAAGGCCTGGCGCAACGTGCCGGCGCCGCGTCGCGGGGAGCTGGTTCGCCTGCTGGGCAACAAGCTGCGCGAGCGCAAGGCCGCGCTGGGCAGCATCATCACCCTGGAGACCGGCAAGATCCTCCAGGAAGGCATGGGCGAAGTGCAGGAAATGATCGACATCTGCGACTTCGCGGTCGGTCTTTCGCGCCAGCTCTACGGCCTGACCATCGCCTCCGAGCGCCCCGGCCACCGCATGGCCGAGACCTGGCACCCCATGGGAGTGTGCACGATCATCTCGGCATTCAACTTCCCGGCCGCGGTGTGGTCGTGGAACGCCGCGCTGGCCCTGGTCTGCGGCAATGCCGTGATCTGGAAGCCGTCGGAAAAGGCGACCCTGACCGCGCTGGCCGTGGACAAGATCCTGCAGGAGGCGCTCAAGGAATTCGGCGATGCGCCCGCAGGCCTGACGAGCGTGGTCATCGGCGGGCGCGACGTCGGCGCCAAGCTGGTCTCCGATCGGCGCTCGAACATCGTCAGCGCCACCGGCAGCACCGAAATGGGCCGCGCGGTGGGCGTGGAAGTGGCGCGCCGCTTCGGCCGCTCCCTGCTGGAGCTGGGCGGCAACAACGCGGGCATCGTGTCGAACACGGCCGACATGGAACTGACCCTGCGCGGCATCCTGTTCTCGGCGGTGGGCACCGCGGG
>Ga0055529_1000757_pt1 | contig 20600 bp, 19 predicted proteins | sample AraplaCol_mCL_r2_FD_55007 | JGI IMG/M metagenome (GOLD analysis project Ga0055529, IMG submission 55007) | Arabidopsis root microbial communities from North Carolina, USA - plate scrape CL_Col_mCL_r2 | ecosystem: Host-associated > Plants > Roots > Endosphere | place: USA: North Carolina...
ATTCAGATTCCAACTATGGGTCATCCAATTATTTAATTTTGTCATGAGATGGCGCGCTCTTATCATGCGCATCGATATCTTTTTCAGGAATTCTCATGATCGTTCGCCCCGTTCTCGCCGCCTTGGCTTGCCTGTCTCTCGCGCATGTCGCTTCGGCCCAGGTCCTGCAGGAAAAAAACATCTCGCTGAGCCTCGCGACCGAAATCGCCCAGCACGCCGTCCAGCAATGCAGCGCCGACCACTACAACGTGACGGCCGCGGTCGTGGACCGCGGCGGCAATCTGCGCGNCCTGCTGCGCGCCGACAATGCCGGCCCGCACACGGTCGACGCCGCGCGCCGCAAGGCCTTTACCTCGGTTTCGATGCGCATCCCGACCAGCAAGCTGGTCGAGAATCTGCAGAAGAACCCCGCCGCCGCGCAGCTCGCCTCGGTCGAAGGCTTCCTGGCGCTCGATGGCGGCGTGCCGATCAAGGTCGGCAGCGAAGTCATCGGCGCGATCGGCGTCGGCGGCGCGCCCGGCGGCCAGTTCGACGAAGTCTGCGCCGTGAAGGCGATCGAAGCGGTTCAAGCGAAATTGAAATAATCGNTCTTTAATATCCGGCCTTGCGCCGTGCGGGCCTCGGGCTCGCGAAAAAGCCGAAGCGCAATGCGCTTCGGCTTTTTTTTTGCCGAANCCAACAGGATCGCGAAAATATGGAAATCATGGATTTCCCGTATCGATGCGATGTGAATGATGAAGGGATTTTGGACGATGATGTGCGGTGCAGACCAATACTTGTAATACTGCCTCGAGCCGCCGCTGACCGGCGGCTCGCTCTTAGGAGAGATCGATGACAAAGTTGATTAAAAACGCAGGCCGCAAGATTCTCGTCTCCGAAATTGCCGTCGCCGTCGCCGCCGCCGTCGGGCTGCCGGCGATCGCCCATGCCGACAAGCTGGGCGATCTTTACGCCGCCGCCAAGAAAGAAGGTTCGCTGACGGTTATCGCATTGCCGCACGACTGGTGCGGCTACGGCGATCTCATCCCCGCCTTCAAGGCCAAGTATCCCGGGATCGCGGTCAACGAGCTGAACCCCGACGCCGGCAGCGCCGACGAACTGCAGGCCATCCGCGCCAACAAGGGCAACACGGGCCCCCAGGCGCCCGACGTCATCGACGTGGGCCTGGCTTTCGGGCCGACCGCCAAGAAAGAAGGGCTGCTGATGCCCTACAAGGTCTCGACCTGGAATGAAATCGATCACAGCATCAAGGACGCCGACGGTTATTGGTATGGCGACTATTACGGGGCCATCGCNTTCGGCGTGAACAAGGACCTGGTCAAGGACAGCCCCACCAGCTGGGCCGACCTCAAGAAGAAGGAATACTCCCATTCGGTCGCGCTGGCGGGCGATCCGCGCTCGGCTGCCCAGGCCATCCTGGGCGTCATGTCGGCAGGCCTGTCGATGGGCGGCAAGCCTGGCGCGGATGCGGGCAAGAAAGGGCTGGAGTTCTTCGCCGAACTCAACAAGTCCGGCAATTTCGTGCCGGTCATCGGCAAGGCCGGCACGCTGGCCCAAGGCCAGACGCCAATCATCGTCGGCTGGGATTACAACCTGCTGGCGTGGCGCGACGGCCTGAAGGGCAATCCCCCGATGGACGTGATCGTGCCGAAGGCGGGGGCCCTGGCGGGCGTCTACATCCAGGCGATCAGCGCCTATGCGCCGCATCCGAACGCGGCCAAGCTCTGGGAAGAATTCCTGTATTCCGACCAGGGGCAGATCGGCTGGATGCAGGGCTATTGCCACCCGGTGCGATTCAAGGCCATGTCGGCGGCCAACAAATTCTCCAAGGCCGTGCTCGACAAGCTGCCGCCGGCCGAGGCCTATAAAAACGCCGTGTTCCCCACGGTCGAAGAGCAGGACGCCAACAAGAACGCGATCGTCGCCGGCTGGGACAAGGTCGTCGGCGCCAACGTCAAGTAATCCTGGCTGTCGGGCGCCAGGCACAACAGGCTCCGCCCACCGCGGCGGAGCCTGGTTTGCATCAGCTTTACGTTAGCGATCGGAGCCGGGCAGGCATGACGACACGCACTTCTTCTCTTTTCTTACCCATGCTGCGCTCGCGCCAGGTGGGCAACTGGCTGGCGGTCGCGCCGTTTTTTCTTTTCGCGCTGCTCTTTCTGATCCTGCCCACGCTGAACATCGTGGTCGGCGCGTTCCGCGACATCGACGGCCATCTGACGTTCGGCAACCTCGTCAAGCTCTCGACGCCGTCGATACGCGACGCCTTCTGGCTGTCGATTCAGCTGAGCGTGCTGACCGCCGTGCTGGGCTGCTTTTTCGGCTTCTTGATCGCGGCGGCCCTGGTCTTCGGCAAGCTGCCCGGCGGGCTGCGCAATTCGATGGTGACCTTTTGCGGCGTGGCCGCCAATTTCTCCGGCGTGCCGCTTTCCTTCGCCTTCATCGCCACCCTGGGGCGCCTGGGCTTCGCCACGCTGATCCTGCGCAACTGGTTCGGCGTCAATCTTTACGCGACCGGTTTCGATCTCATCTCGTTCACCGGCCTGACCATCACCTACCTCTATTTCCAGATCCCCCTTATGGTGCTGATCATCCTGCCGGCCCTCGAGGGCTTGCGCAAGGAATGGAGCGAGGCCGCCGCCAGCCTGGGCGCGAGCGGCGCGCAGTACTGGCGCATGGTGGCCTTGCCGGTGCTCTGGCCGTCGCTGCTGGGCACGCTGGCGCTGCTGTTCGCCAACTCCTTCGGCGCGGTCGCCACCGCCATCGCGCTCACGGGCTCCTCGCTTTCCATCGCGCCGATCGTGCTCTTCGCGCAGATCCGCGGCGACGTGCTCAACGACCCGCACCTGGGCTACGCCATCGCGTTCGCCATGATCGCGCTCACTGGTGTCGCCAACGGCATCTACATTTTTCTGCGCATGCGCGCCGAAAGGTGGGTCAAATGAAGGGCAGGAATATCTGGTCCTGGCTCGCCGTTGCGCTGGGGGCCGCGTATTTCCTGCTGCCGCTGGTGGGCATGTTCGATTTTTCGATGAAGATGCAGCGCGGCAAATACAGCTTCGAGGCGTATCGCGTCGTGCTGGCCGATCCGCAGTTCCAGCAGACCTTCGGCTATTCCGTCGTGTTGGCGCTCCTGACCATCGTGCTGGGCGTGCTGATCGTGGTGCCCACGGCCTATATCGTGCGGCTGCGCTTTCCGGGCGTGCGCCCCCTGGTCGAGTTCATCACGCTGATGCCGCTGGTGATTCCGCCCATCGTCATCGTGTTCGGCTACATCCGCATCTACAACACCTCGTCCATCCTGCCCTTCACGGGCAGCTGGCTGGGGACCAACGTCCTGGTGCTGTTCGGCTATGCCATGCTGGCGCTGCCCTATATGTATCGCTCGGTCGACACGGGCATGCGCACGATCGACATCGCCAGCCTGACCGAGGCGGCGCAGAGCCTGGGCGCGGGCTGGGGGCGGATCCTCGCGACCGTGATCCTGCCCAATGTCTTCGTTTCCGTGCTGTCCGGCGCCTTTCTCACCTTCGCGATCGTGATCGGCGAATACGTCTTTGCCGCCCTGCTCAACCTCAATACCTTCGGGCCTTACATGGTCTGGATGGGCGGCAACCGGGCCTATGAGCCTTCCGCCCTGGCGGTGGTGGCTTTCCTGATTACCTGGGCCTGCATGGGCTTGATGCAGCTGGTCACCCGGTTTTCCAAATCCTCTTTAGCAAAGCGATAGTCATGGCTTTTCTCGAACTGGTGCATCTGGAAAAATCCTTCGGCAACGTCCACGTCGTCAAGGATTTCAACCTCGCCATCGAAAAGGGCGAGTTCGTCTCTTTCCTGGGGCCTTCGGGCTGCGGCAAGACGACCGTGCTGCGCATGGTCGCGGGATTCGAAAATCCCACCTCCGGCGCGATCCGCATCGACGGGCAGGACGTGACGCAGGCCAAGCCCAACCAGCGCCGCATCGGCATGGTGTTCCAGGCCTATGCGCTGTTTCCGAACCTGACGGTCGAGCAGAACGTCGGTTTCGGCCTGCGGGTCGCGGGCAAGGGCAAGGCCGAGATCCGCGCCCGGGTCAAGGAGATGCTCGANCTGATCGGCCTGCCCAAGTTGGGCGANCGCTATCCCTTTCAACTGTCGGGCGGCCAGCAGCAGCGCGTGGCGCTCGCCCGGGCGCTGGCNGTTTCGCCGCGCGTGCTGCTGCTCGACGAACCGCTCTCGGCGCTCGATGCGAAGATCCGCATCAGCCTGCGCGAGGAAATCCGCCGCATCCAGCGCGAGCTGGGCATCACGACCATTTTCGTGACGCACGACCAGGAAGAGGCGCTGTCCATGTCGGATCGGGTCGCCGTGATGCACGAGGGCGTGGCCGACCAGATCGGCACGCCGTTCGAGATCTACAGCCGTCCCGCGACGCGCTTCGTGGCGCAGTTCGTCGGCACGCTCAGCCTGCTCGACGCCGCGGTCCTGGACGCGCCCTCCGGCAGCCTGAAGATCGGCGAGGTGCCGGTGATGCTCAACCGCGCGATCCAGGGCGACAGCGGCAAGGTCAGCCTGGCACTGCGCCCCGAGACGATCGCGCTGGGCCGGCGCGACGGCAGCGACGTCGTTTTCCCGGGCCGCATCATCGACGTGCATTTCCTCGGTTCGGTGATCCGCATCCGCGTCATGGTGGCCGGCCAGGCCGTCCTGCTCGACACCTTCAACCAACCCGGCACGCCTCCACCCGTGATCGGCTCCGAGATCGAGATCAGCGTCTGCCGGAACGATCTCCTGGTGCTGGCCGCGTAGTGCTCGATCGAGCCGATCGCCTGNTTCGAATGAAAAAATTCGGCGCGGGCGGCGAGCGTTTTCGTTACGAATGCCAGACAAAGGCCCTGCGCGCCGGATACACGGCTTTTCACAGTGTCTTCTTGAGCAACCGAATATTTTGAAAGCGTCGCGCGAGCCTCATACGACGATATCCTGCGCGATTAAGCGGCGAGGTCGCAATCAAGCAAGGATGGATCGGGAGCATGGGGATATTCGGTGGTTCACGGGAAAACGTCTTTAGTCCGTCACCCTATTCGTCCAGGCGCCGCGGGCGCCGCATACCGCGCTGGTTGATCCTGCTTCTCGTCGGCGTCATCCTGGGCGCGGGCGGCGTGCTGTTTCTGCAGCACAACTATGGCCCGAGGCAATTGACGGTCGAGGAATCGAGCAAGCTGCTCAACGATCTGCAGGTCGTCACGCTGGATCGCCAGAGCCTGCAGACCCAGCTCGGCCAGGTCCAGGGCGAGCGCGACCGCAACCAGTCGGCGCAGCAAAAGGCGGCGGCCGATCTGGTCCAGGCCAACGAACGCATCGCCACCCTGACGCAGACGCTGCAGATCCTGCAGGACGCGGTGCCGGCCGATCCGCGCGGCGGCAATATCGGCGTGCGCTGGGGCGAGATCACGGCGCACGCCGGCACGGTGAACTACCGCGCCCTCGTCATGCGCGAGCAGGCGGGCAAGTCGCCCGCTTTCCAGGGCCAGTTCGTGGTCGAGCTGGCGGGAACCCGCAACGGCCGGGCCGATACCTTCGTCTCCCAACCTGTCGCGTTCACGCTCGAGCGCTTTGCTCCCTTGCAGGGCACCATCGCGCTGCCCGACGGCTTCGTGCCGCACAAGGCGACGCTGCGCGTGAGCGACGCTCAAGGGCGCGCGCAAGCCATGCGCATTTATTTCGTGCGCGGCGCTTCTGGGCAGACCGGCGGCTAGCGTGCCGGTTACACAAGAACGGTTCGCCGCATTTGCCTGGTGTAACATCAAGTCATTCTTGGTTGTCCCGAAGTTATGAGGGCATTGTGATGCTTGGCAGCGACAACATAATCTTGGTGCTGTCGACGCTCCTTGTGGCGTTCCTGCTCTTGTTCATCGTGTCGGATCGGCAGTTGCGATCGCGCATGGGCCTGACTGTGCGCTCGCTGGCCAAGGCCAACCGGGAAATCGACCGGCTCGCCCAGCATGATGCGCTCACGCAGCTGCCCAATCGCCGGATGTTCAACGACTTGCTCGATCAGACCCTGGCCGGCGAAACGCGCCGCAGGCCCGAGCGATTCGGCCTTCTGGTCATGGATTGCGATGGCCTGGAGGCCATCAACGAAGCCTACGGATACGCCATCGGCGATCAATTGCTGATCGAGATCGCGCGCCGCGTGCGCGAGATCGTGCCGATGCAGGAAGTCGTGGCCCGGACCCGGGGCGACGAATTCATCATGATGGTCGGCGCGGACGGCGTCGACGATGTTTTCATGCTGGCGTCGCGGCTGACGGCGGGCCTGGGCAAGCCGTTCCGGCTGGCGGGCTATCAGCTGCATATCACCTCCGGCATCGGCATTGCGATGTATCCCGAACATGGCGAGACCCGCGATGAGCTGGTCGCCAACGCCGAGGCCGCGCTGTATCACGCCAAGGAGCTTGGGCACGATACGTACAGCCTGTTCGAGGAATCGATGACGGCCGTGGTGCAGGAGCAGACGCAGCTGCTTGCGGATCTGCGCCAGGCATTCGATCGCAAGGAGTTCATGCTGTACTACCAGCCCAAGTTCGACGCCCCGAGCGGGCCGGTCAGCGGCGTGGAAGCCTTGATGCGCTGGATACACCCCGAGCGAGGCGTGGTGCCGCCGGACAAGTTCATTCCCCTCATGGAACGGTTGGGGCTGGTCGTGCCCATCGGCAATTGGGCGCTGGACGAGGCCTGCCGGCAGATGGCGCAGTGGCACCGCATGGGCCATGCCGGCTGGACCGTGGCGGTCAATATATCGGCCCTGCAGTTCAATCACGCGGATCTGATCCGCACGGTGAGAGAGGCCCTGAAGCGCCATGCGCTGCCGGCGCAGTCCCTGGTGCTGGAAATCACCGAGACGACCGCCATGCGCGATACCCAGGCCAGCATCCGCGTGCTGCAGCAGTTGCACGAGATGGGCGTGGGCATCTCGATCGACGATTTCGGCACGGGGTATTCGAGCCTGCTGTACCTGAAGCGGCTGCCGGCCAGCGAGTTGAAGATCGATCAGGGTTTCATCCGCGATCTGGATGGGGATGCGGAAGACTCGGAAGACGCGGCCATCGTGCTGGCCATCATCGCCCTGGGCCGCGCCCTGGGCTTGAGGGTCGTGGCCGAAGGCGTGGAAACCCGGGCGCAGCAGGATTTCCTCACGCGCATCGGCTGCAATGCGCTGCAGGGCTTTCTATTGGCCCGCCCCATGCCCGCTGATGAATTGCTCGACACGCTGACGGTATCGGCCTAGAACGCGGCCGATCGGGCGGCGGGGCGGTTCAGTCCCAGAGTTCGGGGTTGACCATGGCCGTGGGGCGCGCGCCAGCCAGGGCATCGATGAGATTGCGCACGGCCAGTTCGCTCATGGCGCGCCGCGTTTCGTGCGTGGCGCTGCCCACGTGGGCCTGCAGCACGACGTTGGGCAGGCTGCACAGCGGGCTGTCGGCCGGCAGCGGTTCGGTTTCCATGACGTCCAGGCCGGCGCCGGCGATCTTGCCGCTGCGCAGGGCGTCGATCAGCGCCGCTTCGTCCAGCACCGCGCCGCGCGCGGTGTTGATGAGATAGGCCGTCGGTTTCATCATGCCGAACTCGCGCGCGCCGACAGAGTGGCGCGTCTCGGCGTTCAGCGGCACCAGCACGCAGAGCACGTCGGCCTCGCGGAACAGCGTGTCGCGGTCGACGTAGGAGGCCAGCCCCCGGGCTTCGGTCTCTTCGTCGCGGCGGCGGTTGTGATACACGACCTTCATGTCGAAGGCCTGCACGCTGCGGGCCACCACACGGCCGATGCGGCCCATGCCCAGTAGGCCGAAGGTCTTGCCGCGGATGTCGTGGGTCAAGGGGAAGGGGCCGCGCGTCCAGGCGCCGCTGCGCACGAAGGCGTCGCCGGCGACCAGGTTGCGGGCCAGGCAGAGCATCAGGCCCACGGTGACGTCGGCCACGGCGCCGTTGAGCACATTGGGCGTATTGCAGATCAGCACCTTGTGCCGATTGGCCGCCGCCACGTCGACGTTGTCGTAGCCCACGGAGCAGTTCGAGCTCACCCGCAGCCTGGGCAGGGACTGCATCAGGTCTTCGTCGACGCGGTTGTGCGGCGTGATGAGCTGGCCCTGGATCTCGGCGCGCACGTCGGCGGGCAGGGCATCGGCGGGGCGGCTGCCGCAGGGGAGATCGACGATGTCGAAGCGGGCGGCCAATTCGGCGCGCAGGTCGTCGGGCAGGGCAGCGGGAAGGGAAACGAGGATGCGGGGACGGGCGGTCATGAGGGATGCGGGCGGGTGTTTTCGGCCGGCGCTTCGGTCGGCTAGGCCGATCGTATCGGGCTCAGCGGTAGACCCGCTGGATTTTCGGCCGGTTGTTGTCGCCGTTGAAGACCGGGCTTTGCCGGATGATGGTCGATTGCAGCTCGGCCAGATCCGAGCCCATGGCGGTCGCGGCGTTCTTGGCCAGGCCCAGCTTGGCTTCGAAAATGACGCGCGCGGCGTCCAGGGCCTGCTTTTCGTTTTCGTCGAGCTGGTAGTCGCGAAAGGCCTTGCGGTCGTAGGACACGACGAAAAGATCGGGAATGGCGATGGCCAGCATGCGCACGTAGGCGCCCAGGGTCTGGTGGATGTCGTCCTGTATGCCGAGCAGTTCGTTGCTCCAGCGCAGGTAGCCGTTGGCCACGGCGCGCACCATGCCGGTTATCTGGTATTCCCGGCGCGCTTCGGCCAGGACGTTGTTCAGGATTTCCTTGAGCAGAATGTTCAAGGGCCCTGACAGGCGTATCGGCAATAAGATGATGCGCTCAAGTTCATTCATCGTAGGAATACTACATCCGTTCCGAACGAAGTGTAGCCGGGGCAGACGCGCCGAAGGCGTCGTTGCGCGGCCGCGATGGCTTCAATGCAATGGCCAAAAACAAAGCCCTTGATTCTTGCGATTCAAGGGCTGGAATTTGGGTGGGGTGACCGATGGGGCTCGAACCCACGACAACCGGAATCACAATCCGGGACTCTACCAACTGAGCTACGGCCACCACAGCGTAAGGATCACGCATGGTGGTCCTTACGGCAAAGAAGCGAAATTCTAGCACGAAATTCTGGCAAAACTAAAGGCTATGGGGGCCACGATTGCCGGGTTTGCCCCTGTCGCGGCAGGGCCACAGTCATGCGTAAACCGTCATCAAGCCACGTTATGCTGGGTTAGAAGGAGCATTGCGTGATTCAAAACAATTTTGTCTACAAAGGCTATCGCCTGACCGCCAAGGTGCTGCGAGGCGCTTCGGAAGAAATGGCGGCGGTCAACGCGAGCAGTCCGATCTTTACCGCCACAGTGCAGATCGTCGCGGCCAATTCCGTGCAGGACCCCGGCCACGAATACCGCGTGCCTTGCTTCGAGCAGGGCAGCGTCGTCTACAGCCCGCGCGAGGCCGTGCAGGCGGCCGTTTCCCATGGCCAGGCCATCGTCGACGGCCTGATGGGCGTGCAGGGCTGAGCCTGGCCGGCCAGCAGGGGCGGGCGCGGCAATGCTAGGATAGCCATATGGCATTGCTTCTGACCCTGCACCCCGAAAACCCTCAACCCCGCCTGCTGCGGCAGGCCGTGCAATGGCTGCGCGACGGAGGCCTGGTGGCCGTTCCCACCGACTCCAGCTACGCCGTCACGGCCCGGCTCGACGACAAGGATGCCGCCGACGCCATGCGCCGCCTGCGGGGCCTGGACGAGCGCCACCATCTGACGCTGCTGTGCCGCGACCTGGCCGAGATCGGTCTGATGGCCAAGGTCGACAACCGGCAATATCGCCTGCTCAAGGCGGCCACCCCGGGGCCCTGGACCTTCATCCTGGAGGCCACGCGCGAGGTGCCGCGGCGGGTGTCGCATCCTTCCCGCAAGACCATCGGCATCCGCGTGCCGGAGCACAAGGTCGCCCTGGCCCTGCTCGAGGAGATCGGCGAGCCGCTCCTGTCGACCACGCTCATCCCCAAAGATGAAACGGACGCCATGAACGATCCCGAGGAAATCGTCGAACGCTACGCCCACGAGCTGGCGGCGGTGCTCGACGCGGGGGCCTGCGCCCAGTCCCCCACCACGGTGCTGGACCTGACCGGCGCCGAGCCGGCCGTGCTGCGCCGGGGGCGCGGCGATCCGGCGCTGCTGGGCCTGGCCTGAACCTGCCGCCCGCGGGCGCATCTACAATTTCTCCATGAACGAAACCATCCAGACCATCGCGGTCTATGCCTTGCCGCTGATCTTCGCGATCACGCTGCACGAAGCGGCCCATGGCTACGTGGCGCGCCTGTTCGGCGATCCGACGGCCTACCAGGCCGGCCGGGTCAGCCTCAACCCCGCCCGGCACATCGACCCGGTCGGCACGCTGCTGGTGCCGCTGGTCATGCTCCTGGGCGCCAAGCTGCTGGGCGGCACCGGCGTGCTGTTCGGCTGGGCCAAGCCCGTGCCCGTGGACTTCGGCCGCCTGCGCCGCCCCAAGAAAGACATGCTGTGGGTGGCCCTGGCGGGGCCGGCGGCCAACCTGGCCATGGCGCTGGCCTGGACGCTCCTGCTGCGGGTCTATGCCAGCAGCGGCATGCACGAGTACTTCTGGTTCGACATGGCGGTGGCCGGGGTGAACGTGAACCTGGTGCTCATGGCCATGAACCTGCTGCCCATCCTGCCGCTGGACGGCGGGCGCATCGTTTTCAGCCTGTTGCCCAACCGGGCGGCCTGGCATTACGCCCGCATCGAGCCCTACGGCCTGATGATCGTGCTGCTCTTGCTGGTTACGGGCGCGTTGGGCCTGTTTCTGGGGCCGCTCCTGGTTTTTGGGCGCATGGTGGTGAGCTGGTTTCTGTAATGGGAATTTGTATAGCGTTACGAGCGTTATCCAGTAAACTTGCCGGTTTAATCCGTTTTCAACCGGCCTGCGGAATCCAGGTCTGGAGTTTTCGATGACAACGACCCCTGTCTTCCAAGGCAGCATGGTTGCCCTGGTGACCCCGATGCACCCCGACGGCAGCCTGGACTTCGACGCCTATCGCGCGTTGATCGATTGGCACGTGGCCGAAGGCACGGATGCGCTCGTCGTGGTCGGCACTTCGGGCGAATCGCCCACCGTCTCCATCGACGAGCACGCCGAGCTGATCCGCATCGCGGTCGAGCATGCGGCCGGCCGCATTCCCGTCATCGCCGGGGTGGGCGCCAACTCTACCGATGAGGCCATCCACCTGTCGCGCCACGCCCTGAAGGTCGGCGCGCAGGCCGGCCTGTCGGTCGTGCCCTACTACAACAAGCCCAGCCAGGAAGGCATGTACCGCCATTTCCGCGCGGTCGCCGAGGCTGTCGGGCTGCCCGCGCTGCTCTACAACGTGCCGGGCCGCACCGTGGCGGATCTGTCCAACGAGACCGTGCTGCGCCTGGCCCAGGTGCCCGGCATCGTCGGCATCAAGGACGCCACGGGCGACATCGGCCGCGTGGCGCCGCTCTTGCGCGACGCGCCGGCCGGCTTCCAGGTTTTCAGCGGCGACGACGCCACCGCGGCGGCGCTCATCCTGCTGGGCGGGCGCGGCAATATCTCGGTCACGGCCAACGTGGCGCCGCGCCTGATGCACGACTTGTGCGCGGCGGCGCTCGCGGGCGACCTCGTCAAGGTGCGCGAGCTCAATGCCCGCCTGGCCCGCCTGAACAAGGCCTTGTTCGTCGAGGCCAATCCTATTCCGGTCAAATGGGCGCTGGCCCAGATGGGCCGTACCAAACTGGGCTATCGCCTGCCCCTGTGCGAACTTGGCGCGGCTCACCACGCCACGGTGCGCCAGGCTTTGAGCGAAACCGGTCTTCTTTGAACATCGCGAGGATACGTATGAACAAGCGTCATGCCGGGCGTTGGGTTAAGCCCGCGGCATCGATTGCATTGGCCCTGAGCCTGGCTCAGCTGGCTGGCTGCGACAGCATCAACAAGGCGCTAGGCACCGATGAGCCTATCAATTACAAGAGCGCCCATTCCACCAATCCGCTGACCATCCCGCCCGACCTGACCCAGGCGGCTTCGGATCCTCGCTATCGCGCGCCCGATGCGGGCGGCGCCACGTCGTTCAATCAATACCAACAGCAGAGCAAAGAAGCGGCCGCGGCGGTCGCCTCGGGCGAGTCCGGCGGCAACGTGCTGCCGCAGCGCAACGACATGCACATCGAGCGCGACGGCGACCTGCGCTGGCTGGTGATCGATCATCCGCCCGAACAGGTCTTCCCCAAGCTGGTGGATTTCTGGACGAGCGTGGGCTTCACGCTCAGCACCAACGATCCGCAGTCCGGCCTGCTGCAGACCGACTGGGCCGAGAACCGCGCCAAGGTCGACGACAGCCTGATGTACAAGCTTTTGGGCTCGTTCCTGGACAACGCTTTCGACAGCGGCGAGCGCGAGCGCTTTCGCACCCGCATCGAACGGGTGAATGGCCACACCGAGGTCTACATCACCCACGAGCAGATGGTCCAGAAAATGGAGAGCAACAGTCCGAACGCTCTGGTGGTCTGGACCAACGGCAAGCCGGATCCGGGCCTGGACGCCGCCATGATGGCGCGCCTGATGGTCTACCTGGGCACCAGCACCGACCGCGCCCGCCAGCTGCTGGCGCAGTCCCAGGCCGTGTCCGCCGGCCCCGCCACCACGCTGACCGCGCAGAACGGCATGTCCGAACTCACCATCGCCGAGCCGTTCGACCGCGCCTGGCGCCGCGTGGGCGTGACGCTGGATTCGGGCGGCTTCACGGTGAAGGACCGCAACCGTTCCGCCGGCGACTACTACATCGGCTATCTCGATACCGATACGGGTATGCGTCCTCAGGATCCCAACGTCTTCAGCCGCTATCTGTTCGGCGCCAAGTCGGCCACCGCGCCGGAATACCGCCTGCATCTGGACAACAACGGCGGTTCGCAGACGCAAGTCACGGTGCTCGACCAGAATGGTTCGCGCGACACCACGCCGACCGCTCAGCGCATCTTGAGCGTGCTCAAGAGCAAGTTGCAGTAAAGGCAGATACCTTGCCGGGCGCATGCGNCCGGCAAGCGGAACAGGCCCGGGATCGGCGAGATCCCGGGCCTGTTTTTTTATGCCNGGCNCAGGCGCGGGGGCTTAAGCCGAGACGTAGTGCAGCCAGCCCGCCGACAGCCAGTCGGCCAGGCAGGCGCGGCTGTCTTGGCTCAGCTTGCGGCAGCGCGCGTCGGCGCAATCCAGGCGGCGTTCGTCGGCCAGCGCGCGCAGGGCGGGCGAGGGGGCGACGGGCGCGGTTTCCCCGTTGATGAAGATCTGGCGGTCGCGATAGAGCATGCGGCTGCGGCGATCGAGCACCAGCACGCCGTGCGCGGGCCATTGCTCTTGGAGATCGGGCGCGTCGGGGGCGCAGGTGAATACGCTCATCGTGTTGGGCTCGGAGAGCCAGCAGCCCAGGAAGCGCGCGGCAAGCGCCGCGTCGAAGCGCATCGTATTCAGCGTGCCCAGCGTGGCCTCGATCAGCGCGTCGGGCAGCTCGGCCGGATGCATCGAGGGAGGCTGCCCCGGATCGCGGTAGAGGCCGTCCAGCCGCGCGCCGGGCAAGGGCGGATCGCCATAGGGGCCGGCGGGCTGGCCCAGCCGGGCCATGGTCTGGTCGGCGGCCGCCTCGAGCAGGCCGCGGGCCAGCATGGCCAGGCCGGGCGCGCGAAAGCCGACGGAAATCGTCATGCAGTCGTCGTCCATCGCGATGCCGTCGTGCGCGGCCTGCGGAGGCAGGTACAGCATGTCGCCGGGCTCGAGCACCACGTCTTCCTCGGGCTGGAAGTTGCTCAGTATCTTGAGCGGCAGATCGGGCTCGAGGGACAGGTCCTTCTGCATGCCGTAGCGCCAGCGCCGCCGGCCCGCGGCCTGCAGCAGGAAGACGTCGTAGCTGTCGAAGTGCGGCCCCACGCCGCCGCCCGTGGCGGCGATGCTGATCATGACGTCGTCCAGGCGCGCGTCGGGCACGAAGCGGAACTGCTGCATCAGCGCGCAGACCGCGTCGTCGTGCAGGTCCATGCTTTGCAGCAGCAGCGTCCAGTCCGGTTCGCGGGCCTTGGGCAGGCGCGCGAAAGGCCCGCGCTCCATCTGCCATTGGCCTTCTTCGCGCCAGATCAGGCGCGATTCGACGTCGTCGCGCTTGGCCAGCTTCTTGAGCGCGGCGGCCGGAACGGGGGGCTTGAAGCCCGGGACGGCCTGCCGGATGAGCAGCGGCTTGCGCTGCCAGTAGCGGCGCATGAAGGCGCAAGGCGCAAGGCCGCCCAGGAGCGGCAACGCGGCGTTGGGGTCGATGGGCATCTCGGGCGGCCTTACAGCAGCGACTTCAATTGATAGAGCGCGTCCAGGGCTTCGCGCGGCGTGAGGCTGTCGGGGTCCAGGTCGTTCAACTTGTCGTGCAGGGTTTGCAGGGCTTGCCGCGTTTCTTCTTCGTCGGTCCGGGCCTGGCTGCGCGCCAGGGCATCGGCCGCAGCGGCGAAGAGCCCGAGCTGCGGCGTGGGCGCGCCCTGCGATTCCAGGCGCTCCAGCTCGCGCGTGGCCTGGCGGACGACGGCCTGCGGGATGCCGGCGCGCTGCGCCACCTGGATGCCGTAGCTGCGGCTGGCCGGGCCTTCGCGCACTTCGTGCAGGAACACGATGCCGCCGGCCGATTCGGCCGCGGCCAGATGCACGTTGGCCGAGGTGTTCTGTTCCGCCGGCAGCCGCGTGAGCTCGAAGTAATGCGTGGCGAAGAGCGTGAGGGCGCGGTTGTGCGTCAGCAGCCGGTGGGCGATGGCCCAGGCCAGCGCCAGGCCGTCGTAGGTGGACGTGCCGCGGCCGATTTCGTCCATCAGCACCAGGCTGTGGGTCGTGCTGGCGGCGAGGATGGCGGCGGCCTCGGTCATCTCCATCATGAAGGTCGAGCGGCCGCCGGCCAGGTCGTCGGCCGCGCCGATGCGGGTGAAGATGCGGTCGATGCTGCCCACGCGGGCGCGCGCGGCCGGCACGAAGCTGCCGATGCGCGCGAGCAGCGCGATCAGCGCCGTCTGCCGCATATAGGTCGATTTGCCGCCCATGTTCGGGCCGGTGATGAGCAGCATGCGGCGCGCCGCGTCGAGCCGGCAGCCGTTGGGCGTGAAGCGTTCGATGGCCTTTTCGACCACGGGGTGGCGGCCGGCCTCGATGTCGATCTCGGCCTCGTCGCTCAATTCCGGCGCGGCCCAGTCGTTGCGGCGCGCATGCTCGGCCAGCGCGGCGACCGCGTCCAGTTCGGCCAAGGCGCCCGCGCAGGCCGACAGCGCCGGCACGTGCGGGGCCAGCGCGTCGAGCAGGTTTTCGTACAGCCACTTTTCGCGCGCGAGGGATCGGTCCTGCGCCGACAGCACGCGGTCTTCCCAGGTCTTGAGCTCGGGCGTGATGTAGCGCTCGGCGTTCTTGAGCGTCTGGCGGCGGCGATAGTCCTCGGGCACCTTGTCGGCCTGCCCTTTGCTGACTTCGATGTAGAAGCCGTGCACGCGGTTGAATTCGACGCGCAGATTGGAGATGCCGGTGCGCTCGCGTTCGCGCGCTTCCAGCTGCAGCAGGAAATCGCCGCCGTCGGCGGCCAGGGCGCGCAGTTCGTCCAGATCGGCGTCGAAGCCCGCGGCGATCACGCCGCCGTCGCGGATGGCCGCGGCGGGCTCGGCGGCGACGGCCTGCCGCAGGAGCGCGGCGATGCCGGCGTCGGGCGACAGATGCCCTGCCAGTTCGATGAGCCTCGGGCTGCCTTGCAGGCCGGCCAGCAGCTCGCGCAGCGCGGGCAGGTTGGCCAGCGCATCGCGCAGGCTCGCGAGTTCGCGCGGGCGCACCGAGCGCAGCGCCAGGCGCGCGGCGATGCGCTCCATGTCGGGATAGATGTCCAGGGCGCGGCGCAGGCCGTCGAGCAGGCTGCTCGATTCGAAGGGCTGGTCGGCGTCGGCGCGCGCGGCGATCAGCGCGGCGATGGCCTGCTGGCGCGCCCGGGCCGGCGCGTTGTCGCGCAGCGGGTGGTGCAGCCAGCGGCGCAGCAGGCGGCTGCCCATGGGCGTGCGGCAGGTGTCCAGCAGCGAGAACAGCGTGGGCGCGTCCTCGCCCGACAGCGTCTGGGTGAGTTCGAGGTTGCGGCGCGTGACCGGGTCCAGCGCCACGTACAGGCCGGTGCGCTCGGCCTGCAGTTGCTGCACGTGGGCCAGCGCCTGCGATTGCGTGCGCGCCGCATAGCGCAGCAGCGCGCCGGCGGCGCAGATGCCGGCCGGCATGTCTTCAACATCGAAGCTGGCCAGCGAGTCGATCTTGAAGTGCGCCAGCAAGTGGGCGCGGGCGCCGTCGCGCTCGAAATGCCAGTCGGGCACGCGCGAGGTGGCGCCGTCGAAAGAGAAGGGCAGCTCGGCGCCTTCGGCGCAGACGAGTTCGGCCGGCGCGACGCGGTGCAATTCGGATTCGAGCTGGGCCGGCGCGCATTCGGTGACGCGGAATTCGCCGCTGGCCAGGTTGAGCCAGGCCAGGCCGGCGCGGGTGTCGGTTTTCTTGCCACCCTGAAAGACCGCAGCCAGCGCGCGGTCGGCCTTGGCCGGCAGCAGTGCGTCGTCGGTCAGCGTGCCCGGCGTGACGATGCGCACGATCTTGCGTTCCACCGGCCCCTTGGACGCGGCCGGATCGCCGATCTGCTCGCAGATGGCCACGGACTCGCCCATGGCCACCAGGCGTGCCAGGTATTGCTCCATGGCATGGACCGGCACGCCGGCCATGGGAATGGGCGCGCCGTTGGACGAGCCGCGCTTGGTGAGCGTCAGGCCCAGGAGGCGCGCGCCGCGTTCGGCGTCCTCGTAGAACATCTCGTAGAAATCGCCCATGCGATAGAAGAGCAGCAGGGGCCCGGCCTGCGCTTTCAGGCGCAGGTACTGGGCCATCATGGGCGTATGGCCGGCGTAGATGTCTGGCGTGGCCTGATCGGAGCGCGAATTCATTGCGGGATTGTATCGGGCCGGCAGGACAAAATTTGCGCAACGTTAACAAGGCATTGATTTTTTGGGCAAAAAACGAATTGCCACGAAGTTGTCCTTAGCGTTGTCCACATGGGGAGTGGATAAATCCCCTTTCCCGCCGTTTACGCAGTGTAGGAATTGCGGCGCGCATCGTCTGTTAGAGTTGCCGCGTTTGCCGCGCGACGGATGCGCGGCGCGACGCCTGGAGGGAATATGGAATCTGCATGGAGCAGCGCGGTCGCCCTGATGCCGCGCCTGGTGGATATGGGGCTCAACCTGGTGGTGGCCATCGCGATACTGGGCATAGGCTGGTGGGTATCGGCCCTGCTGGGCAAATGGGTGCGCCACTTGGCCGAGCGTTCCGGCAAGATCGAACGCACCGTCATTCCCATGCTCAAGACCACCGTGGTCTGGGCCATACGGGTCTTTACCGTGATCGCGGTGCTGGCGCGCTTCGGCGTGCAGACCGCCAGCCTCATCGCCGTGCTGGGCGCCGCCGGCCTGGCGGTCGGCCTGGCCTTGCAGGGCACGCTGCAGAACATCGCCGCGGGCATCATGCTGCTGCTCCTGCGGCCGATCCGCGCCGGCGAGGCGATCGCGCTCAGCTCCGGCGCGTCGGGAACGGTGGACGAGATCGGCCTGTTCATCACGCGCATCGTGCAGTTCGACGGCATTGTCGTCCTGCTGCCCAACAGCACGGTATGGACGGCCACCATCACCAACTACAGCCGCAATACCCAGCGCCGCCTCGATCTGCCCGTCATCGTCAATTACGGCGACGACCTGGACGCGGCGATCGCGCTGGTGGGCAAGATCGTCGCCGCGCATCCCATGACCGAAGCGGACCCCGCGCCCATCGTCAAGGCCAACGATTACAAGGACACCGGCACGGAGATCAATGTGCGGGTCTGGAGCAAGGCGTCCGATTACTGGGATCTGCGCTGGGATCTCTTTCACCAGATCCGCGTGGCCATGATCCGCGAGGGTTTTCATCCACCGGCCCAGGGGCGCGATGTGCGCGGGGCCACGCCTCGCGTCTAGCGTCGACGGGCACCAGGGCGTCCCCGACTAGGGCGCCCCGCAGTTCGGCTGCGGGCCGCCCCGGTATAACATCTGCTCGCGAACATTCCTTTCTTACAAATAAAGTCCGCGCAAATTCGCGATGGCTCGCCTTGTTCGCGCGCGGACGCCATACCGGAGACTCGCTCATGATTTCTTCTGTTCTGCTGCGGCGCCGTTCGTTCGTCCGCAAGGCGGCCGTGCTGGCCGCGAGCCTGGCGGGCGCTTTCACCATGTCCGCCGCGCAGGCCGCCTACCCCGACCAACCCGTGCGGATGCTGGTCGGCTTCTCGGCCGGCGGCACGACCGACATCGTGGCGCGCGTCCTGTGCAAGGAGCTCACCACCACGTTCAATCAGTCCTTCGTCGTGGAAAACCGCCCCGGCGCGGGCAGCAACCTGGCCGCCGGCGAAGTGGCGCGCGCCAAGCCCGACGGCTACACCCTGCTGATGGTGGCGGTCACCAGCGCCATCAACCAGACGCTGTACAAGAACCTGCCCTTCAATCTGGAAACGAGCTTCAAGCCGGTGGCGCTGGGCGCCAAGGTGCCCAACATCCTGGTGGTCAATCCCCAGTTGCCGGTCCATTCCGTGCAGGAGCTGATCGCCTACGGCAAGGCCCACCCGGGCAGGCTGGCCTTCGCCTCGTCGGGCAGCGGCACGTCCATCCACATGGCCGGCGAGCTCTTCAAGCTCAAGACCGGCGTCCAGATGACCCACATCCCCTATAAGGGTTCGGGCCCGGCCGTCAGCGACCTGGTCGGCGGCCACGTGCAGCTGATGTTCGACAACATGCCCTCGTCGTGGCCGCAGGCCAAGGCCGGCAAGCTGCGCGCGCTGGCCATAACCACCAAGATGCGATCCCCGGCCGCTCCCGATCTGCCCACCATCGAAGAGCTGCACATCCCGGGCCTGGATCAATTCGACGTGTCGTCGTGGTTCGGCGTGATCGCGCCGGCCGGCACGCCGGATGACGTCGTCAACAAGCTCAACGCCGCCATCGAAGCGGCCCTGAAGAAGCCGGAAGTGCAGGAACGCTTCGCCAACCTGGGCGCGCAGATCGAGTACACCACGCCCCAGCAGTTCGCGACCTTCATCAAGAGCCAGGTCGATACCTGGCGTCCGGTGGTCAAGGCCTCGGGCGCTACGGTCGACTGAACCTCGGGCGTCGCTGGATCAGGCCCGCAGCCGACCCTGCGGGCCTATTTCTTGCCGCCCGGTTCCGCGCGCCGCGCCATGGCCAGCACTGCCGTGCACACGCCGCGCAGCATGTCGATCTCGTCGCGGGTCGGCGCCTGGCGGCTGAAAAGGTGCCGCATGCGCGGCATGAGCTTCTTGGGGTGGGCCGGATCGAGGAACTTCACCGCCACGAGCGCTTCTTCCCAGTGGGCAAGAAAGGCCTGCACGGCGGCGCCGTCGGCGGGCGCCGCGCCCGGATCGGGCTGCTGCGCCGTCGAGACGGGCAGCATGGCCGCGCCGCTGTCGCGCAGGAGGGCATAGCGCATCTCCCACGCGGCCAGCTGCAGGGCCTGGGCCACGTTGAGCGAGCTGTATTCCGGGTTGGCCGGAATGTGGCAGATGCGGTGGCACAGGGCGATCTGCGCGTTGGTCAGGCCCGAGCGCTCGGTGCCGAGCACGATGGCCACGCAGCCCTGGCCGTTCTCGGCCAAGTGCGCGCCGGCCAGCTCGGCCGCCTGGCGGATGTCGCAGGGCGGCGGGCCCAGGTCGCGCACGCGGGCCGTCAGGGCGAACGCCAGCGTGACGGGCGCCAGGGCTTCTTCCAGCGTGGCATAGACCGGGGCGCGCTCGAGCACGTCGGCGGCGCCGCTGGCCAGGGCGATGGCCTCCGGCTGGGCTGCCAGGTCCGGCAGGCGGGGCTCGACCAGCGCCAATTCGGCAAAACCCATGGTCTTGATGGCGCGCGCGGCCGAACCGACATTGCCGGGGTGACTGGGCTGCGTCATGATGAAACGCACCCGCGAAAATGCCTGCTGTGTCATTTAAATTAAAATAGGTGGTTTTGGCCGGTCTGCCTGCCGTTTTTTACGGGCGGCAGACCGCGATCTTGCTCTTGATTCGTACGGAACCCTATGCATCCGATGCTCAACATCGCCATCAAGGCGGCCCGGCGTGCCGGCACCATCATCAACCGCGCCAGCCTCGATCTGGAGCGCCTCAGCGTGGCGCGCAAAGGGCCTCGTGATTATGTCACGGAAGTCGACCGCGCCTCGGAAGANGCCATNGTCGAGNCGCTGCTGGCCGCNTATCCCGACCACGCCGTGCTGGGCGAGGAATTCGGCCGCCAGGGTCCCGAGAACGCCGAGTTCCAATGGATCGTCGACCCGCTGGACGGCACCACCAATTTCATCCACGGCCTGCCCAACTATGTGGTGTCGATCGCCCTGCAGCATCGCGGGCAGATCACCCAGGCCGTGGTGTACGACCCCTCGCGCAACGAGCTCTTCACCGCCAGCCGCGGCGGCGGCACGTTCCTGAACGACCGCCGCGTGCGCGTGTCTGGCCGCATCCGCTTCGCCGAAGCCCT
>Ga0055529_1000766_pt1 | contig 20251 bp, 14 predicted proteins | sample AraplaCol_mCL_r2_FD_55007 | JGI IMG/M metagenome (GOLD analysis project Ga0055529, IMG submission 55007) | Arabidopsis root microbial communities from North Carolina, USA - plate scrape CL_Col_mCL_r2 | ecosystem: Host-associated > Plants > Roots > Endosphere | place: USA: North Carolina...
TCGTGATCGCCGCCGTCAACGTCGTTTTGCCGTGGTCTACGTGACCAATCGTACCCACGTTCACGTGCGGCTTGGTACGCTCAAACTTGCCTTTTGCCATGATCTCTGTCCTTTGATTGCAAGGAAAAAATTTGTTGGATTGCCGCGTCCCGACATCGGGGCGCGGCTATGGGTAGATGATTACTTGGAGCGAGCGGCGATGACTTCGTCGGCCACGTTCTTGGGAGCTTCGGCGTAGTGCTTGAACTCCATCGTGTACGTGGCGCGGCCTTGGGTTGCCGAGCGCAGCGAGGTCGAGTAGCCGAACATCTCGGCCAGGGGAACCTCGGCCTTGATGATCTTGCCGCCGCCGATCATGTCGTCCATGCCCTGCACCATACCGCGGCGGGACGACAGGTCGCCCATCACGGTACCGGCGTAGTCTTCCGGCGTTTCGACTTCAACGGCCATCATGGGCTCGAGCAGCACGGGGCTGGCCTTGCGCATGCCTTCCTTGAATGCCATCGAACCGGCCATCTTGAACGCATTTTCGTTCGAGTCCACGTCGTGGTACGAACCGAAGTGCAGCGTGACCTTCACGTCCACGACGGGGTAGCCCGCCAAAATACCGGCCGGCAGGGTTTCCTGGATGCCCTTGTCCACCGCGGGGATGAACTCGCGGGGCACCACGCCGCCCTTGATCGCGTCGACGAACTCGTAGCCGCCGCCCGGTTCCAGGGGTTCGACCTTGAGTACGGCGTGGCCGTACTGGCCGCGGCCGCCCGACTGCTTGACGAACTTGCCTTCGGCTTCTTCGACGGTCTTGCGAATGGTTTCGCGGTAGGCCACCTGGGGCTTGCCGACGTTGGCTTCCACGCCGAATTCGCGCTTCATGCGGTCGACGAGAATTTCCAGGTGCAGCTCGCCCATGCCCGAAATGATGGTCTGGCCGGATTCTTCGTCGGTGCGCACGCGGAACGACGGGTCTTCCTGGGCCAGGCGCGACAGGGCCAGGCCCATCTTTTCCTGGTCGGCCTTGGATTTGGGTTCGACGGCCTGCGAGATCACGGGCTCGGGGAACTCCATGCGCTCCAGCGTGACGTGGTTGTCCACGTCGCACAGGGTTTCGCCGGTCGTCACTTCCTTCAGGCCCACCACGGCGGCGATGTCGCCGGCCAACACTTCCTTGATTTCTTCGCGGTTGTTGGCGTGCATCTGCAGAATGCGGCCGATGCGTTCCTTCTTGCCCCTGATGGGGTTGAACACGGTGTCGCCCGAATTGAGCACGCCGGAGTACACGCGCACGAAGGTGAGCTGGCCCACGAAGGGGTCGCTCATCAGCTTGAACGCGAGCGCCGAGAACTTTTCCTTGTCGTCGGCCTTGCGGCTGACTTGCTTGCCGTCGTCGTCCTCGCCCGTGACCGGGGGGATGTCCACGGGCGAAGGCAAGTAGTCGATCACGGCGTCGAGCATGCGCTGCACGCCCTTGTTCTTGAAGGCGGTGCCGCACAGCATCGGCTGGATCTCGCCGGCGATGGTGCGCTGGCGGATGGCCTGGTTGATCTCGGCTTCGTCCAGCTCGCCGGTCTCGAGGTACTTGTTCATCAGTTCCTCGGTCGACTCGGCGGCAGCCTCGACCAGCTTCTCGCGCCATTCCTTGGCGGAAGCCTGCAGTTCGGCGGGGATGTCGACGTAGTCGAACTTGGTGCCTTGGCTGGCTTCATCCCACAGGATGGCCTTCATCTTGACCAGGTCGACCACGCCCTTGAAGTCTTCTTCGGCGCCGATCGGGATCACGATCGGCACGGGGTTGGCGCGCAGACGCAGGCGCAGCTGGTCGTAGACCTTGAAGAAATTGGCGCCGGTGCGGTCCATCTTGTTCACGAAGGCCAGACGGGGCACGCCGTACTTGTTGGCCTGACGCCACACGGTTTCGGACTGGGGCTGAACGCCGCCCACGGCGCAGTACACCATGCAGGCGCCGTCGAGGACGCGCATGGAGCGCTCCACCTCGATGGTGAAGTCCACGTGTCCCGGGGTGTCGATGATGTTGATGCGGTGCTCAGGGTAGTTGCCGCCCATGCCGCGCCAGAATGCCGTGGTGGCAGCCGACGTGATGGTGATGCCACGCTCCTGCTCCTGCTCCATCCAGTCCATGGTGGCGGCGCCATCGTGGACTTCGCCAATCTTGTGATTGACGCCGGTGTAGAACAGGATGCGCTCGGTCGTGGTGGTCTTGCCTGCATCGATGTGCGCGGAGATGCCAATGTTGCGATAGCGCTCGATCGGGGTTTTGCGGGCCATGATTCGGTGTTCCTTGTATTACCAACGGAAATGGCTGAAAGCCTTGTTGGCTTCGGCCATTTTGTGCGTGTCTTCGCGCTTCTTCATCGCGGCGCCGCGACCTTCGGAAGCGTCGATCAGCTCGCCGGCCAGGCGCAGGTCCATGGACTTCTCGCCGCGCTTCTTGGCGGCTTCGCGCAGCCAGCGCATGGCCAGGGCCAGGCGGCGCACGGGGCGCACTTCAACCGGCACTTGGTAGTTGGCGCCACCCACACGACGGCTCTTCACTTCGACGATGGGCTTGATGTTGTTGATGGCCAGGGTAAAGACTTCCAGCGGCTCTTTGCCAGTCTTGCTCTGGACTTGCTCGAAGGCACCATAGATGATGCGCTCGGCGACGGCCTTCTTGCCGTCCAACATCACAACGTTCATGAACTTGGCGAGTTCGACGCTGCCGAACTTGGGATCGGGCAGGATCTCGCGCTTGGGGACTTCGCGACGACGGGGCATTTTGCTTCCTTGTGTCTATTCAGTTGAACCGCGGGCTTGTTCGATCCCACGGCCGTGGCCATTCATTCAAATGGCCCCTTACGGTCCGCACGCATCCAAAGACGCTGTGCGTTTGCACGTTCCTCGCGGCAGTTTGCCGCTCGGGTCTTGCGGGTTTATTACTAATGCAGATCGGCTTGAACGGATCAGGCCTTCTTGGGGCGCTTGGCACCGTACTTGGAGCGCGACTGCTTGCGGTCTTTCACGCCTTGCAGGTCCAGCGAACCGCGGACGATGTGATAACGCACACCAGGCAAGTCCTTGACACGACCGCCGCGCACCAGCACCACCGAGTGCTCCTGCAGGTTGTGGCCTTCGCCGCCGATGTACGAGATGATCTCGAAACCGTTGGTCAGGCGCACCTTGGCGACCTTGCGCAGAGCCGAGTTCGGCTTCTTGGGGGTGGTGGTGTAGACGCGGGTGCAAACGCCGCGACGCTGCGGGCAATTTTCGAGCGCAGGGCTCTTGCTCTTGCTGATGCTGACTTCGCGCGGCTTGCGCACGAGTTGGCTGATGGTAGGCATGGCCTCGGGAATTCCTTTTACGTATTACCACTGGATGTGTAGGCAGCTCACACAGACCCGCCCGTTTTCCGTCGCACCATGTCGCATACGTAAAAGAGCGGCTCTCGTCCCGGTCATGCACGCATATTGAAGAAGATATGCAGGCATTGCGCTCATGGGTTCTATCAAGCGCTAGTCCAGGCGGCACATTGCGATAAATCAGGCATCCGAGCGGAAAAATCCACCGGGAAAGCCCCTTTCCATGCGCAAATGTAGCAGTGAGCCAGAAAGCTTAGCCGAGACGGGCCTTTTTGTCAAAAGAATATCGGGAGAACCCTCTATCGGGCCTTTGCCGAATTCAGGGGCCGCATGAGGGGGTTTTGACATCCCAGCGCATGAGGCATAGTGTTACTGGCGCATCGACCATGTAGCCATAGGTAACATTTATAAAATCTACGGCCTTTGCTCTTTACAAACCTTAAGAGATGTAAAGGTGAGCCGTTCATACGGTTGCATTATTTGTTGTCTCACCAACAAGCGTAAACCTATGAAGATCGCGTCGCTCGAAGACGACCTGGACCAGGCCCGTCAAATCCAGCAGGTCCTGGCCTCGGCCGGCTACCACTGCGACAGTTTCCAGCAAAGCGTCGATTTGCTCGGCGCCATGCGCGACACCACGTACGACCTGGTGCTGCTCGACTGGCAATTGCCCGACATGAACGGGGATGAAGTGCTGCGGCATCTGCGCAACCACTTCGGCTATGCCATTCCGGTCATTCTGCTCACCAGCCGCAGCCAGGAAGAAGACGTGGTGCACGGCCTGCAGGTCGGCGCCGACGATTTCATCTCCAAACCCCTGCGGCATGCCGAGCTGCTGGCCCGCATCAGCGCCCTGCTGCGCCGCGCCCAGCCCGTGCAGTCGGCGGAGGCGGCGTTCTCGGTGGGCGCCTACCGCATCGACCCGGCCGAACGCTTCATCACCCTCGACGGCCGCAACATCGTGCTGGCGCCCAAGGAGTTCGACCTGGCGGTGCTGTTCTTTCGCAACATCGGCCGACTGCTGTCGCGCGATGTGCTCGCCGAGAGCGTCTGGAACCGCGAGATCCCGGCGACGTCGCGCACGCTGGACACCCACCTGTCCAATATCCGCCAGAAGCTGCAGCTGCGTGCGCAGCACGGCGTGCGCCTGAGTTCTTCGTACGCCCTGGGCTACCGCCTGGACCTGGTGCATATCGCCGAACAGGAAACCAGCGAGCGCGTTTCCCCGTTTCCCATCACGCCCTGAGCCGGACCCGGCAACGCTCACATGGCCCAGGCACCAGAACGCCGCAGGCGCTTCGCATGGTCGGCAGACCGGTTGCTCATAGGCCTGCTTGTCGCCGTGGCGGCCTTGCTGGGTTCCGTGAACGGCCTGGGCCGCTTCGACCAGAGTCTCTACGACCAGGCCATGACCTGGTCGAGCCAGCCGGCTTCGCCCGACATACTCCTGGTCACCGTCGACAACGCATCGCTGGACGCGCTGGGCCCGTGGCCATGGCCGCGCGGCGTGCTCGCTCGGCTGCTGGACAAGCTGAGCGGCGCCCGCGCCGTCGGCCTGACCGTGCTGCACGACGAATCCGCGCTCAACCCGCGCGATGACGCGCTCCTGATCGACGCCATCAAGCGCAACGGCCATGTGGTGCTGCCCGCCGTGCTCGATGACCTGGCCACCCCGACCCGCAACGCCCTTGCCAACGACAAGCTCGCCGCCGTGGCCGCGGGCGCAGGTTATCTGAACAGCCTGCCCGACGGCGACGGCATCATCCGCCGCGTGCAATGGAGCACGCGCCTGCAGAATGGCCGCAACTGCCGCTACGTGGTCCTGGCCCTGCTCGCCGCGGGCGGCGAAGAGGACAGGGCAAACGCCATACTGAAACGAGCCGGCCCCGGCGGCCGCACGGGCATCGCTTACGCCGGCCCCTCCGGCCACATGCGCGCCGTATCCTATCTGCAAGTGCTGCGCGGCCAGGTGCCCGCGGCGCAGATCCAGGGCAAATACGTGCTGGTGGGCTCGCAGCCCGACGGTTGGTCGCGCCGCTTTCCCACGCCGATGGGACGCCTGAGCGGCATCGAGATGCTCGGCGAACAGCTGCAGGCCGCCCGCGCGGATCTCATGATCCGCACCGCGCCGGCCTGGCTTACCGCATTGAGCACCGCGCTGTGCACCCTGCTGGCCTGCCTGGCCTTGCGCCGCATGGCGCCGCGCCGCGCCCTGCTGCTGTCGCTGGCCGCCGCCGCGCTGGTGCTGGCCGCGGCGTTCGTGGCCCTGAACACCGCGCATTACTGGGTGGCGCCTTCGGCGGCCGTCCTCATGTTGCTCGCGTGCTATCCGCTGTGGTGCTGGCGCCAGCAGGAAGCCATGCTGGCCGATATGGACAGCGAACTGCAGCGCCTGCGGGAGGAATATCCGCCCATACTCGACGAAGCGCAGCTCTCGGCGCGCCCGGGCAAGGACGCCATGGGCGCGCGCCTGCACGAGCTGCGCCAGGCGTTGACGCGCGTGCGCAACCTGCGCCGCTTTCTCGTCGACGGCTTCGACGGCATCACCGATCCGGTCTTCGTGTCCGACAAGGACGGCCTCCTGAGCATGCGCAACCGCGCCGCGACGGCCTACTTCCGCGATCTTGCGCTGCGCGCGCCGCGCCTGGGCCAGTCCACGACCTGGCTGCTCGAGCAGCTGGTGTCCGATGCCGCCGTGCTGAGCAAGATCGGCCCCGCCCTGACCGGCCAGCAGTCCGACGCCTCGCCCTGGCGCCTGGACATGGAAATCCAGGACCGCCAGGGCCGCAGCGTCATTCTCAAATGCGCGCCCATCCACAACAGCGCCGGCGAATTCGCCGGCACGGTCGTCACGTTCAACGACATCAGCGCCATACGCCAGGCCGAGAGCAAGCGCGAAGAAACGCTGCGCTTCGTCTCGCACGACATGCGCGCGCCGCAGAACTCCATCCTCGCGCTGGTCTATCTGAACAGCCAGGAGACCGATCCGAAGAAGCAGCACGATGCCTGGTCGCGCATCGGCCAGCTGGCGCGGCGCACCTTGCGGCTGGTCGACGATTTCGTGCACCTGACCCGCGCCGAATCGGTGCGCCTCGCGCAGGTGGTCATCGATCTGGACATGCTGCTGCACGAGGCCATGGACGATTTCTGGGGCCTGGCCCAGGCGCGCCACGTGGAACTGTCCATCGACGATGTGCTGCCCCAGGCTTTGGTTCGCGGCGACCGCACCCTGTTGCTGCGCGCGGTCTGCAACCTCATCGACAACGCGCTCAAATACACCGCCAGCGGCGGATGGGTGCGCGTGTCCCTGCAGCGCGACGGCATGAACTGGCTGATCCATATTGCCGATAGCGGCATGGGCATCGCGCAGGAAGACCTGCCGCGCATCTTCCAGCCCTTCACGCGCGTGGGCCCGACCGCGCGCAACGACGGCAACGGCGCGGGCCTGGGCCTGGCCTTCGTCAACACCGTGGCGGCCCGCCACGGCGGCAGCGTCGAGGTGGCCAGCCAGCCCGGCGCCGGTTCTACGTTCACGCTGCGATTGCTTGCTTATACTGAAGACGAGATCGCACGCGCCGACGAACGCGCGGCTTGATTAGAGCCTGGCCATGGAACGCACAACCAGCAGCATCCTTCCCGCGGAGGTCGTCATCGACGATGGCGACATGCGCCTGCTGCGGGCTTTGCCGCATGCGCAACGCATCGCGGTGGGCCCCTTCGTTTTCATCGATCACTACCGGCATCGAAGCCAGCGCGGCATCGGCGACCGGCCGCATCCGCACGCGGGCATCGAAGTGGTGAGCTATCTGCTGGAAGGCGGCGTGGAGCATCGCGACAGCATGGGCTTTCGCGATCGGCTGGGTCCGGGCGATGCGCAGTTCATCCATGCGGGGCGCGGCATGCTGCACGCCGAACAGCCCGCGGGCGGACGCCATGGCCTGCAACTGTGGCTCAGCCTGCCGCCCGAGCAGAAGATGGACGAACCGGCCTACACCTCGATCAAGGCGGCCGACATCCCGTGCATCGAAGGCGAAGGCTCGCGCCTGCATGTCGTGGCCGGTGACGTGAATGGCACGCACGGTCCCATGGCGCTAAGCGGCGGCGCGGTGTTCGCGCGCCTGCGGCTCGATGCCGGCGCCCAGGCCACGCTGCAGGTCGAGGCCCGCCCGGAACTGAGCCTTTATGTGCTGCAAGGACAGGTCGACGTTGGCGGCACGCCCCTTTTCACCGGCGAGCTGGGGTTGTTGAGCGGCGGCACCCAGGTGCGAATCGCCGCGCAAGGCAGCGAGGCAGCCGAGGTGGCGTTGCTCGGCGGCCTGCCGGTGCAGGGAGAAGTGATCTTCTCCGGACCGTTCGTCATGGATACGCACGAGCGCATCGCCCAGGCCAAGCGCGACTTCGCCTGCGGCCGCATGGGCTGCCTGGAGGGCGTGCCGTTCTGATGCGGGCGTCGCGTTGAAAAAAAAGCCGCCGGATTTTCCGGCGGCTTTTTGCTCTGCGCACACCCCGACCACAGCCGAGGTGCGTGCGGGCGACTTACTCTTCGCTGGGCACCGAGTCCGCGGCGGAATCGACCGACGCCGTGACCGGCGCTTCCTCGAAGGGGTTGGCCAGCTGGCGGGCGGCTTCGCGTTCGGCGGCTTCGATGGCCTCCTTGTCCTTGCGGGCCAGGTGGTACGCCATGCCGGTACCCGCCGGGATCAGGCGGCCGACGATGACGTTTTCCTTCAAGCCGCGCAGATCGTCGCGCTTGCCCATGATGGCCGCTTCGGTCAGCACGCGGGTGGTTTCCTGGAAGGAAGCCGCGGAGATGAACGAATCGGTCGACAGCGAGGCCTTGGTGATGCCCAGCAGGACGTTGTCGAACGAAGCCGGACGCCTGTTGTCGGCGACGACGCGATCGTTCTCGTTGAGCAGCTCCGAACGCTCGACCTGCTCGCCGGTGATGAACGACGTGTCGCCGGCATCGACGATGTTCACGCGGCGCAGCATCTGCCGCACGATCACTTCGATGTGCTTGTCGTTGATCTTCACGCCTTGCAGGCGATAGACGTCCTGCACTTCGTCGACGATGTAGGTGGCAAGCTTCTCGATGCCTTGCAGGCGCAGGATGTCGTGCGGATCGGCCGGGCCGTCGACGATCATTTCGCCCTTGTTCACCACTTGGCCGTCGTGCACCAGAACCTGCTTTTCCTTCGGAATGAGGAATTCGTGGCTGGTGCCTTCCAGGTCGGTGATGACCAGGCGCTGCTTGCCCTTGGTGTCCTTGCCGAACGAGACCGTGCCGGTGACTTCGGCCAACATGCCGGCGTCCTTGGGCGAACGGGCTTCGAACAGCTCGGCCACGCGCGGCAGACCGCCGGTGATGTCGCGGGTCTTCTGCGATTCCTGCGGGATACGGGCAAGCACTTCGCCCACCGCCACCTGCTGGCCGTCGCGCACCGTGATCAGCGCGCCCACCGGGAACGAAATGTTCACTGCGTGGTCGGTGCCGGCGATGCGGACGTCTTCGCCTGCCTCGTTGACCAGCTTGATCTGCGGACGCATGGTGATCTTGCCGCCGCGCGTCTTGGGCGTGATGACGACCAGGGTCGACAGGCCGGTGACTTCGTCGACCTGCTTGGCGACCGTGGCGCCTTCCTCGATGTTCTCGAAACGCACTGCGCCGCCATACTCGGACACGATCGGACGGGTCAGCGGATCCCACGTGGCCAGGCGCGTGCCGGCCTTGACGGTTTCGCCGTCGCCCACCAGCACCGTGGCGCCGTAGGGGATCTTGTGGCGTTCGCGTTCGCGGCCGTTGTCGTCGAAGATGGCCAGTTCGCCCGAGCGCGAGATCGCCACGCGCTCGCCCTTGGCGTTGGTCACGTAGCGCATCGTGCTGGTGAAGCCCACAATACCGGCCGACTTGGTTTCCACCGCGCTGGCCAGCGCGGAGCGCGAAGCCGCGCCGCCGATGTGGAAGGTACGCATCGTGAGCTGCGTGCCCGGTTCGCCGATCGACTGGGCGGCGATGACGCCGACCGCTTCGCCGGAGTTGACGCGCACGCCGCGGCCCAGATCGCGGCCGTAGCAATGCGCGCACAGGCCATGGCGGGTTTCGCAAGTCAGCGGCGTGCGGACCTTGACTTCGTCCACGCCCAGCTTGTCGATGGTGTCGACCAGGTCTTCGTCCAGCAGCGTGCCGGCCGAGATGGCGGTTTCNTGCGTGTCGGGGTTGACGATGTCCACCGCGGCCACGCGACCCAGGATGCGGTCGCGCAGCGGCTCGATGACTTCGCCGCCTTCGACCAGGGCCTTCATCGAATAGCCCTGCGAGGTGCCGCAATCGTCTTCGGTGATGACCAGGTCCTGCGTCACGTCGACCAGACGGCGCGTGAGGTAGCCGGAGTTCGCGGTCTTGAGCGCCGTATCGGCCAGACCCTTACGGGCGCCGTGCGTCGAGATGAAGTACTGCAGAACGTTCAGGCCTTCGCGGAAGTTCGCCGTGATGGGCGTCTCGATGATCGAGCCGTCGGGCTTGGCCATCAGGCCGCGCATGCCGGCCAGCTGGCGGATCTGGGCGGCCGAACCGCGCGCGCCCGAGTCGGCCATCATGTAGATGGAGTTGAAGGACTCCTGGCGCACTTCCTGGCCGGCGCGGTTGACGACCGGCTCGGTGGCCAGTTGTTCCATCATGGCCTTGCCGACCTTGTCGCCGGCCTTGCCCCAGATGTCCACGACGTTGTTGTAGCGCTCTTGCGAGGTGACCAGGCCCGACGAGTACTGCTTGTCGATTTCCTTCACTTCGCGGCTGGCCTCGGCCAGGATGGACTCCTTGGCCTTGGGGATCAGCATGTCTTCCATGGCGATCGAGATGCCGCCGCGCGTGGCCAGGCGGAAGCCCGACTGCATCAGCTTGTCGGCGAAGATCACCGTGTCGCGCAGGCCGCAGCGGCGGAACGACTGGTTGATCAGGCGCGAGATTTCCTTCTTCTTCAGTGCCTTGTTGAGCACGGTGAAGGGCAGGCCGCGGGGCAGGATCTCGGACAGCAGCGCACGGCCCACGGTGGTCTCGTGGCGGCGGATGACGGGCTGCCATTCGCCGTTGGCGTCCTTCTCGTGTTCCTTCAGGCGCACGGTGATGCGCGTCTGCAGCGTGACTTCGCCGTTGTCGTAGGCGCGCTGAACTTCGGCCACGTCGGTGAAGAAAATGCCTTCGCCCTTGCCGTTGATGCGCTCGCGGGTCGTGTAGTACAGACCCAGCACGATGTCCTGCGACGGCACGATCGAGGGTTCGCCGTTGGCCGGGAACAGCACGTTGTTCGAGGCCAGCATCAGGGTGCGGGCTTCGAGCTGGGCCTCGAGCGACAGCGGCACGTGAACGGCCATCTGGTCGCCGTCGAAGTCGGCGTTGAACGCCGCGCAGACCAGCGGGTGCAGNTGGATGGCCTTGCCTTCGATCAGNGTCGGTTCGAAGGCCTGGATGCCCAGGCGGTGCAGCGTCGGCGCGCGGTTGAGCATGACCGGNTGTTCGCGGATCACCTCTTCGAGGATGTCCCACACCACCGGTTCCTGGCTTTCCACCAGCTTCTTGGCGGCCTTGATGGTCGTGGCCAGGCCCATCATCTCAAGACGATTGAAGATGAAGGGCTTGAACAGTTCCAGCGCCATCAGCTTGGGCAGGCCGCACTGGTGCAGCTTGAGCTGCGGACCCACCACGATGACCGAACGNCCCGAGTAGTCGACGCGCTTGCCCAGCAGGTTCTGGCGGAAGCGGCCGCTCTTGCCCTTGATCATGTCGGCCAGCGACTTGAGCTGGCGCTTGTTGGCGCCGGTCATGGCCTTGCCGCGGCGGCCGTTGTCGAGCAGCGAGTCGACGGCTTCCTGCAGCATGCGCTTTTCGTTGCGCAGAATGATTTCGGGCGCCTTCAGCTCCAAGAGGCGCTTGAGGCGGTTGTTGCGGTTGATGACGCGGCGATAGAGGTCGTTCAGGTCGGACGTGGCGAAGCGGCCGCCGTCGAGCGGCACCAGCGGGCGCAGATCCGGCGGCAGCACCGGCAGCACTTCCATGACCATCCACTCGGCCTTGATGCCGGACTTCTGGAAGCCTTCCAGCACCTTCAGGCGCTTGGAGATCTTCTTGATCTTGGCTTCCGAGCTGGTGGCCTTGAGCTCGCCGCGCAGCGTTTCGACTTCGCGGTCGATGTCGATGGTGCGCAGCAGTTCGCGCACGGCCTCGGCGCCCATCAGGGCACGGAAGTCGTCGCCGTACTCTTCGGTCTTGGCCAGGAAGTCGTCATCGGACATGATCTGGCCGCGCTTGAGCGGCGTCATGCCAGGTTCGATCACGCACCAGGCTTCGAAGTACAGCACGCGCTCGATGTCGCGCAGCGTCATGTCCAGCACCATGCCCAGGCGCGAAGGCAGGCTCTTGAGGAACCAGATGTGCGCGACAGGGCTGGCCAGCTCGATGTGGCCCATGCGCTCGCGGCGCACCTTGGCGACGGTGACTTCGACGCCGCACTTTTCGCAGATCACGCCGCGGTGCTTCAGGCGCTTGTACTTGCCGCACAGGCACTCGTAGTCCTTGATGGGCCCGAAGATCTTGGCGCAGAACAGGCCGTCGCGCTCGGGCTTGAAGGTACGGTAGTTGATCGTCTCGGGCTTGCGGACTTCGCCGTAGGACCAGGAACGGATCTTCTCGGGCGAGGCGATGCCGATCTTGATGGCATCGAACTGCTCGTCTTGAGAGACTTGCTTGAAGAGGTCGAGTAGCGCTTTCATCAGTTACGCTCCAAATCCATGTCGAGGGCCAGGGAACGGATTTCCTTGACGAGCACGTTGAACGATTCCGGCATGCCGGCGTCGATGACGTGATCGCCCTTGACGATGTTTTCGTAAACCTTGGTACGGCCGGCAATGTCGTCGGACTTCACCGTCAGCATTTCCTGCAGCGTGTACGACGCGCCGTAGGCTTCCAGCGCCCACACTTCCATTTCGCCGAAGCGCTGGCCGCCGAACTGCGCCTTGCCGCCCAGCGGCTGCTGGGTNACGAGCGAGTACGGGCCGGTCGAACGGGCGTGCATCTTGTCGTCGACCAGGTGGTGCAGCTTCAGGTAATGCATGTAGCCGATGGTGACCGGGCGCTCGAACTGCTCGCCGGTGCGACCGTCGAAGAGCCATGCCTGCGCACGCGAAGGCGTGAGCTGCATCTTCTGGGCGATGTCGTCCGGATAGGCCAGCTTGAGCATCGCGCTGATTTCTTCTTCGGTCGCGCCGTCGAAGACCGGCGTAGCCAGCGGCACGCCGTCGCGCAGGTTGTGCGCCATCTCGATGACTTCGTCGTCGGTCAGTTCATTGATGTGCGCGCCGGAGCCGGTCGAGTTGTAGACCTTTTCCAGATAGGCACGAATGTTCTTGACCTGCGCCGCGCGCTCGTCGCGCAGCATGTCGGCGATGCGCTGGCCCACGCCCTTGGCGGCCCAGCCCAGGTGGACTTCCAGCACCTGGCCGACGTTCATCCGCGAGGGCACGCCCAGCGGGTTCAGAACGATGTCGGCGGTGGTGCCGTCGGCCATGTGCGGCATGTCTTCCACGGGGGTGATGCGCGAGACCACGCCCTTGTTGCCGTGACGGCCGGCCATCTTGTCGCCAGGCTGCAGGCGACGCTTGACGGCCAGGTACACCTTGATCATCTTGAGCACGCCCGGCGGCAGTTCGTCGCCTTGCGTGAGCTTCTTGCGCTTCTCTTCGAAAGCCAGGTCGAACTGGTGACGCTTCTGTTCGAGCGATTCCTTGGCCTGCTCCAGGACGACGGCATGCTGCTCGTCGGCCAGGCGGATGTCGAACCACTGCCAGCGGTCCATGTCGGCCAGGTAGGCACGGGTAACGGTAGCGCCCTTGGCCAGCTTCTTCGGACCGCCGTTGACGGTCTTGCCGTTGAGCATCTTTTCCAGGCGATCGAACTGGTCGTTCTCGACGATGCGCAGCTGGTCGTTCAGGTCCTGGCGGTAGCGGCGCAGTTCATCGTCGATGATGGACTGGGCGCGCTTGTCGCGCACGATGCCTTCGCGAGTGAACACCTGCACGTCGATGACGGTGCCGATCATGCCCGAGGGCACGCGCAGCGAGGTGTCCTTAACGTCCGAAGCCTTCTCGCCGAAGATCGCGCGCAGCAGCTTTTCTTCCGGCGTGAGCTGGGTCTCGCCCTTGGGCGTGACCTTGCCTACCAGCACGTCGTCGGCGCTGACTTCGGCGCCGATGTAGACGATGCCCGACTCATCCAGGCGGTTGAGCTGGGTCTCGGCCAGGTTGCTGATGTCGCGGGTGATTTCTTCCGGCCCGAGCTTGGTGTCGCGCGCGACGACCGTCAGTTCCTCGATGTGGATCGACGTGTAGCGATCGTCGGCCACGACCTTCTCGGAGATCAGGATCGAGTCTTCGAAGTTGTAGCCGTTCCAGGGCATGAACGCGATCAGCATGTTCTGGCCCAGGGCGAGTTCGCCCAGGTCCGTCGACGCGCCGTCGGCCAGCACATCGCCCTTGGCGACCTTGTCGCCGCGCTTGACGATGGGCCGCTGGTTGATGTTGGTGTTCTGGTTGGAACGGGTGTACTTGATGAGGTTGTAGATGTCCACGCCCACTTCGCCGGCGACGTTCTCGTCGTCGTTGACGCGGATCACCACGCGCTCGGCGTCGACGTGGTCGACCACGCCGCCGCGCAGCGCCTGCACGGTGGTGCCGGAGTCGACAGCCACGGTGCGCTCGACGCCGGTGCCGACCAGCGGCTTCTGCGGACGCAGGCAAGGCACGGCCTGGCGCTGCATGTTGGCGCCCATCAGCGCGCGGTTCGCGTCGTCGTGCTCCAGGAACGGAATCAGCGAAGCCGCGACCGACACGATCTGCGACGGCGCGATGTCCATGTAGTGCACGTTGGCCGGCGAGGTCATCATGGTTTCGCCCGCTTCGCGGCAAGCCACGAGGTCGTCGACGAAATGGCCCTGCTCGTCGAGCTCGGCGTTGGCCTGGGCGATGACGTAGTGGCTTTCTTCGATGGCCGACAGGTAGTCGATCTGGTCGCTGACCTTGCCGTCGATGATCTTGCGGTAAGGCGTTTCCAGGAAGCCGTACTCGTTCAGGCGAGCGTACAGCGCCATGGAGTTGATCAGGCCGATGTTCGGGCCTTCGGGCGTTTCGATCGGGCAGACGCGGCCGTAGTGCGTGGGATGCACGTCGCGCACTTCGAAGCCGGCGCGCTCGCGGGTCAGGCCGCCGGGTCCCAGGGCGGAAACGCGACGCTTGTGCGTGATTTCCGACAGCGGGTTGGTCTGGTCCATGAACTGCGAGAGCTGGCTCGAACCGAAGAACTCCTTGATGGCGGCCGAGATCGGCTTGGAGTTGATCAGGTCGTGCGGCATCAGGTTTTCGGTCTCGGCCTGGCCGAGGCGTTCCTTGACCGCGCGCTCGACGCGCACCAGGCCGGCGCGGAACTGGTTCTCGGCCAGTTCGCCCACGCAACGCACGCGGCGATTGCCCAGGTGGTCGATATCGTCGATCTGGCCGCGGCCGTTGCGCAGCTCGACCAGGATCTTGATGGTTTCAAGAATGTCCGAGTTGCTCAGCGTCATCGGGCCGGTATTGTCTTCGCCGCGACCCAGGCGGCTGTTGACCTTCATGCGTCCCACGCGCGACAGATCGTAGGTGTCTTCGCTGTAGAAGAGGCGCTGGAACAAGGCCTCGACCGCTTCTTCGGTCGGCGGCTCGCCGGGGCGCATCATGCGATAGATGGCCACGCGCGCGGCCATCTGGTCGGCGGTCTCGTCGGTGCGCAGCGTCTGCGAGATGTAGGGGCCGCGATCCAGATCGTTGGTGTACAAGGTCTGGAAGCTGGCGACCTTGGCGTCGCGCATGGCGATCAGCACCGATTCGGTGATCTCGTCGTTGGCATGCGCCACGATCTCGCCGGTCTCGGCGTCGACGATGTTCTTGGCCAGCACGCGGCCGAGCAGGAAGTCTTCGGGAACCGTGATGCGTTCGATGCCGGCGGTGGCCATGTCGCGCAGGTGCTTGGCGTTGATGCGCTTGTCCTTCTCGACCAGTACCTTGCCGGCGCGGTCGGTGATGTCGAAGCGCGCGATCTCGCCCTTCCAGCGCTCGGACACCACGGTCATCATGGCGCCTTCGCTCTGCAGCGTGAAATCGTCGAAGTCGAAGAACTCGCCCAGGACGGTCTCGGGCGTCATGCCGATGGCCTTGAGCAGGATCGTCACGGGCATCTTGCGGCGGCGGTCGACGCGGAAGAACAGAACGTCCTTGGGATCGAACTCGAAGTCCAGCCACGAACCGCGGTAAGGAATCACGCGGGCCGAGAACAGCAGCTTGCCCGAGCTGTGGGTCTTGCCGCGATCGTGCTCGAAGAACACGCCGGGCGAGCGGTGCAGCTGCGACACGATGACGCGCTCGGTACCGTTGATGACGAAGGAACCGGTGCTGGTCATGAGCGGAATCTCGCCCATGTAGACTTCCTGTTCTTTCACTTCCTTGACGGTGGGCTTGCTGACCTCGCGGTCCATCAGCACCAGGCGCACCTTGGCGCGCAGGGGCGACGCATAGGTCAGGCCGCGCTGCTGGCATTCCTTGACGTCGAACACGGGCTCGCCCAGCACGTAGCTGACGAACTCCAAGCGCGCCATACCGTTATGGCTGACAATCGGGAAAATCGACGTGAACGCGGCTTGCAGGCCATCGCTGGCCCGCTGTGCCGAGGGCACATCGGATTGCAGGAACGTTAGGTAGGATTGAAGCTGTGTCGCAAGCAGGAAGGGCACGTTCTGGACGTCTTCACGCTTGGCGAAGCTTTTGCGGATGCGCTTTTTTTCGGTGTACGAGTAAGGCATGAGCACTCCGACTCGAGGTTGCATGGGCCGTCAACCACGGCCCCAGGTGTTACGACTCCAGGAAATCCCACTTGTGATGCATGCCCGTGCTGCCTGGGCATCTTCGAGAGGCCGCCCTACGGGCTAACCCCTGCATCCAAGAGGGCTTTCCTGGAAACGCAAAAGCCCGGGGACGGCAAACTGCGCTGTCCCCGGGCAGTAAAGCCAGGATTTACTTCAGCTCGGCCTTGGCGCCGGCTTCTTCCAGCTTCTTCTTGGCGGCTTCGGCGTCAGCCTTGGCCAGACCTTCCTTCACGGGCTTGGGAGCGCCGTCGACCAGGTCCTTGGCTTCCTTCAGACCCAGGCCGGTGATTTCACGCACGGCCTTGATGACGCTCACCTTGTTGGCGCCGGTTTCAGCCAGCACAACGGTGAACTCGGTCTGCTCTTCCACAGCGGCGGCAGCGCCAGCGGCCGGGGCGGCAGCCACGGCGACGGCGGCGGCGGCAGCCGACACGCCAAACTTCTCTTCCATTTCCTTGATCAGCTCGGACAGCTCGAGCACGGTCATGCCAGCGATGGCGTCAAGGATTTCAGCTTTGTTAAGTGCCATTTTTCAGAACTCCAGAATTGGATAAATGCCAGGGTTGGATTGTCGCTATGTCGTACAGCGAATTTCCGCGCGGCACCGCTTACGCGGCGGCCTTCTGATCGCGCACGGCGGCGAGGCCACGGGCGAACTTGGTCGGAACTTCGTTGAGCGTACGCACGAATTGCGCGATCGGGGCTTGCATGGTGCCCATCAGCTTCGAGAGCAGCTCGTCACGCGACGGCATGGTGGCCAGGGCCTTCACACCTTCAGCGCTCAGGGCGCTGTTGGGCAGCGAACCGCCCTTCAGCACGAGCTTGTCATTGCTCTTGGCGAAGCCGGCGAGAACCTTGGCCGCCGAAACCGGGTCGGTGCTGATGCCATAGATCAGCGGACCGGTCAGTTGCGAGGACAGCGGCTCGAAAGCCGTGCCAGCAACAGCTCGACGGGCCAGCGTATTCTTCAGAACACGCAGGTAAACGCCCGATTCACGCGCAGTTTTGCGCAGTACGGTGACAGAAGCGACGTCCAGACCACGGTACTCTGCGACCACGATCGATTGGGCCTTGGCGACTTGCGCCGAGACTTCCTCGATCACGACCGCTTTCTCTTGACGATTGAGACTCACGGTTTGAACACTCCATCAAAAGACGCCTGGGACTGGGTCCGGGTTTCCCTTGCGGGCTTCCCTAGCAGTCTTGCGCGTCTACCGAATGCGGCGCCTGGGTTGAGTTCTTCAGATAAAGAATTCTTCCTGGGAACGCCATCTACGCTGGATCCGGATTTTCTGGTTGCCCAGGATCCCCGGTATTAAGCCCAAGCCCTCGTTACAGCGTGAGGTCATGCGCTCCAGCGGTCTTTGACAGCTACACCCGAAAATTCGGGTGCGGCCCAAAGTACGTTACGTGCCGTCGGCTCAGGCCGAAAGCGAGGCAATTTCCACGCGCGCACCGCCGCCCATCGTCGACGAGATGGCGAGCTTGCGCAGGTAAATGCCCTTGGCGGCGGTGGGACGAGCCTTTTGCAGGGCGTCGACCAGGGCAGCCAGGTTGGTTTGCAGTTGTTCCACGCCGAACGAGGCGCGGCCGATCGTGGCGTGAATGATGCCGGCCTTGTCGGTGCGGTACTGCACCTGACCGGCCTTGGCGTTCTTCACGGCGGTGGCGACGTCGGGGGTCACGGTGCCGACCTTGGGGTTCGGCATCAGGCCGCGCGGGCCCAGGATCTGGCCCAGCGTACCGACGACACGCATGGTGTCGGGCGAGGCGATGACCACGTCGAAGTTGAAATTGCCCGCCTTGATGCTTTCGGCCAGGTCTTCCATGCCGACGATGTCGGCGCCGGCGGCCTTGGCGGCCTCGGCCTTGTCGCCTTGGGCGAACACGGCGACGCGGACGCTCTTGCCGGTGCCGGCAGGCATGACGACGGAGCCGCGAACCAGTTGGTCGGACTTCTTGGGGTCGATGCCGAGCTGCACGGCCACGTCGATGGATTCATCGAACTTGGCGGTGGCGGTTTCCTTGACCAGGGTCAAGGCTTCAGAGACCGGGTACAGCTTGGTACGGTCGATCTTCTGGGCGATAGCGACGGCGCGCTTGGACAGTTTTGCCATGATCAGATGCCCTCGACGGTGATGCCCATGCTGCGGGCGCTGCCAGCGATCGTGCGGACGGCGGCGTCCAGGTCGGCCGCGGTCAGATCGGGTTGCTTGGTCTTGGCGATTTCTTCAGCCTGGGCGCGCGTCAGCGTGCCAACCTTGTCGGTATGGGGCTTGGGCGAACCCTTCTGCACGCCGGCGGCCTTCTTGATGAGGACCGTCGCGGGCGGGGTCTTCATGATGAAGGTGAAGGACTTGTCCGCGAAAGCGGTGATCACCACGGGAATCGGCAGACCGGGCTCCATGCCCTGCGTCTTGGCGTTGAACGCCTTGCAGAATTCCATGATGTTCAGGCCGCGCTGACCCAGCGCCGGGCCGATCGGGGGAGAGGGGTTAGCCTTACCAGCCGGCACTTGCAGCTTGATAAAGCCGACGATCTTCTTCGCCATGCTTTGCTCCTTGCGGGTTCTAACGCTCGCCGCTTGCGGCGGGCTCCCCGGGGTTGATGAAAATACTGCTTAAGGGGTACAGCTATCGGGGCATCGCCCCATCAGATCAGGTCTTCTCGACCTGGCTGAAATCCAGTTCCACGGGCGTCGCGCGGCCGAAGATGGTGACAGACACGCGCACCTTGCTCTTCTCGTAGTTGACGTCTTCGACGTTGCCGTTGAAGTCCGCAAACGGGCCTTCCTTGACGCGCACCATTTCGCCCACCTCGAACAGCACCTTGGGGCGCGGCTTCTCGACGCCCTCTTCCATCTGGGAGAGGATCTTCTCGACTTCCTTTTCGGAAATCGGCGAGGGACGATTGCCCGAACCACCCAGAAAGCCGGTGACTCGGTTGGTATTCTTGACCAGGTGCCAGGTTTCGTCGGTGAGGTCCATCTCGACCAGGACATAGCCCGGGAAAATACGACGCTCGCTGATCGACTTCTGGCCGCCCTTCATTTCGACGACCTCTTCCGACGGCACGAGAATGCGGCCGAAGGACGTCTGCAGGCCTGCGCGCTCGATGCGCTCGTTCAGGGCCTTCTGGACGCTTTTTTCCATGCCCGAATAGACATGGACGACATACCAACGCTTACTCATGACGGCCCTTTATTTCCAGCCCAGCAACAGGCCGTAGAGTATCCATTCGATCAATTTGTCCATCACCCACATGAACACGCCCATGGCGACCACGAAGGCAAACACGATGCCGGTCATCTGGGTGGTTTCTTTGCGGTTCGGCCAAATGACCTTGCGCATTTCGTTGTAGGACTCGCTGCCGAAGCTGAGGGTGCGGCGGCCCGGCTCGCTGAACCAGGCGATGAGCGCGGCGATGACCAGACCGCCGACGAACACGCCGATGCGCACGGCCATGGCCTGCGACTCCAACACCGAGAAACCGACGATTCCTGCGATGATGACGAGAACCGCCAGTCCGAGCTTGATCCGGTCGGCAGTGCTGGTTACGGTTTCTACGTTGGTGTTGGACATTTTAAGAACGAGTCAGGGCCAAAACTTGAGCTTTGGCAGGGGCAGTAGGAATCGAACCTACAACCTTCGGTTTTGGAGACCGACGCTCTGCCAATTGAGCTATACCCCTATGGCGATGATTCTGGCATGCATAGCGTCTTGCGGAACCATACATGATACTACTTTTCTAGCAGAGATGGAAAGAGGGCCGTGCGGCCCTTTCCCTTCTCGCCACAAATGCCCGGACCAGCCGGGCATTTGCCGTGCGGGCACAAGGCCCGCCCACCGTTGTTTAGGCGATGACTTTAGCGACGACGCCGGCGCCCACGGTACGGCCGCCTTCGCGGATGGCGAAGCGCAGGCCTTCTTCCATGGCGATCGGGGCCAGCAGCTTGAC
>Ga0055529_1000767_pt1 | contig 20230 bp, 17 predicted proteins | sample AraplaCol_mCL_r2_FD_55007 | JGI IMG/M metagenome (GOLD analysis project Ga0055529, IMG submission 55007) | Arabidopsis root microbial communities from North Carolina, USA - plate scrape CL_Col_mCL_r2 | ecosystem: Host-associated > Plants > Roots > Endosphere | place: USA: North Carolina...
TCAGAACCAGATCTCGACCTGGGCGCCGTAGGACACGGCGTTGGTCTTGGTCGACACGAAGCCGTAGTTGTTGTTCGTGTCGGCGGCGGCGGCCTTGTTGTAGTCCGCGTAGGTCACGTACAGGCGCAGCTCCGGGCGCTTCCAGAAGTCCGGGCCGGTGGACAGCGCCGGGCCGATGGTGACCTTGGTGACGTTCTCGGCGGCCGAGCCGTCCGGCTTCAGGCTGGAGTAGCCGATTTCCGTCAGCCACTTCAGGTTCTTGGTGATGCCCCACGAGCCGCGGCCACCGATGGTCCAGTAGTTCGACGACACCGCCGTCGACACCGCCGACACCGGCGCGCCGAGTCGGGCGCCTTGTTGTGCTGGTACATGGCGATGGCCTGGCCGCCGAACGCGCCGATCTGCCACGACGGGCTTTCCACGAAGCGCCAGACCTTGTAGCCCGAGCCGTGCGCGCCGTTGTCGCTGATGCCCTGGTTGATGTCGGTCGAGCCCTGCGCGTACTGCACCCAGATGTGGTTGCCGCCGCCGAAGAACTTGTCCTGCACGTGCTCGACGTTGAAGCCGTAGCCGCTCTGGCCCTTGGTGCCGCCTTGCGAGTCGCCGTGGGAGAACGTGGCCACCAGGCGCAGCTTGCCGTCCGGGTTGACGGGGATGTCGTAGAGCTGCGCGTGCAGGCGGCCCACGCCGTTGTTGCCGGCGGTGGTGTTGAGCACGCCGTCGACCTGCACGGCCGGGGTGTCGGCCTTGTAGCCGGAGAAGCCGAACTTGCCGAAGCCCACGTCGATGTTCTCGACGCCGGCGCCCACGCCCGACATGTTGGTGAAGAAGGTGTCGACGATGTGCACGTCGTCGCGGTCGCGGCGCTTGCCCATCCAGAACAGCGCCTGCGGGGCGATGTCCACGCCCTTCATCTCGACGTAGGCCTGCTCGACGCCGAAGTTGTTGTTCGACTCGGTGGCCGGGCTGTAGTAGTTGGTCATCAGCACGGCGTTGAAGTCGACGCCGTCGGCCTTCATGGCCTGGGCGAGCTGGAACTCGCCGTAGAAGTCGCACTCGTTGCCGAGGCGGTACTTCAGCTCGCCGATGCCGTAGCACTGGCGCGACTTGCCGGACTCGCTGGTGGCCGCGGGGCCGCCACGCATGTAGCCGGTCCAGTCCACGGCGTGCGCGGCGGAGGCGGCGAAGAGGGCCAGCGTGGCGGCGGCCAGTCGGGTGGCTCGATACGGCATCGGGTATGTCATGGATGTCTCCTGTGTTTGTCGTCGGTGGGCGGGCCGCGGGCGCATGGATGGCTGCGGCCTGCCGCGAGGGTAGGAAACCGCGGCGCCGCGCGCTGCTACTCGACGGCCCGATGTCGATACCTTGTTGCAGGCTCGCGCCTGGGTTTTCCCCGCCGGCCGCCGCGTGAATGACCGCACGAAACCCTGCTGGCTTCGATACTTTCATGCCGAAAGAAGATCTCGCTGCATCGCAGCAACCGAGATGCGTATCGACGGACTACAGGAAAACCCGCAAACTTTCGTGCATGAAAGTATCGGCATTCGTGACCGCAGTACCACGCGGGGTCCGGCGGAATGCCGACACTGGCGACCTGCTGCTCTTCGCGGCTCATCACGAAAATACAGGAGACATATGACGCGCAAACCTCTCCCGGCCCTGGGCCTGACCCTCGCCGTGTCTCTGGTCGCCGCCGCGCCGCTGGCGGCCCACGCGACCGACATCGTCGTGGCCACCGTCAACAACGGGCACATGATCGAGATGCAGAAGCTCACGCATTTCTTCGAGCAGGCCAACCCCGACATCCACGTGAAATGGGTGACGCTGGAGGAGGGCGTGCTGCGACAGCGCGCCACCACCGACATCGCCACGCAGGGCGGCCAGTTCGACGTGATGACCATCGGCATGCTCGAGACCCCGATCTGGGGCAAGAAGGGCTGGCTGCAGGAGATCAAGCCGGACGCCAACTACGACATCGACGACCTGCTGCCCGCCATCCGCAACGGCCTGTCCTCGGGCGGCAAGCTCTACGCCGCCCCGTTCTACGGCGAGAGCTCGATGCTCATGTACCGCAAGGACCTGGCCGACAAGGCCGGCGTGAAGTTCGCCGACCGCCCCACGTGGGACCAGGTGCGCGACGCGGCCGCCAAGATGAACGACCCCAAGGCCGGCGTCTACGGCATCTGCCTGCGCGGCAAGCCGGGCTGGGGCGACAACATGGCCTTCATCACCACGATGGTCAACGCGTTCGGCGGCCAGTGGTTCGACATGTCGTGGAAGCCGCAGCTGGAGAGCAAGCCCTGGCATGACGCGGTGACGTTCTACGTGGACCTGCTCAAGAAGTCCGGCCCGCCCGGCTCGTCGGCCAACAGCTTCAACGAGATCCTGGCGCTGTACAACGAAGGCAAGTGCGGCATGTGGGTGGACGCGACGATCGCGGCCTCGTTCATCACCGACCCGAAGCAGAGCAGGGTGGCCGACAGGGTGGCCTTCGCGCAGGCGCCTTCGCAGGCCACCACCAAGGGCGCGAACTGGCTGTGGGCCTGGGCGCTGGCGGTGCCGGCGAGCACGAAGAACGCGGCCGCGGCGCAGAAGTTCGTCAACTGGGCCACGTCCAAGCAGTACATCGCGCTCGTGGCCAAGGAAGAGGGCTGGGCCCACGTGCCGACCGGCACGCGCGCCTCGACCTACGCGAACCCCGAGTTCCAGAAGGCCGCCGTGTTCGCCGCCGCCGAGAAGGCCGCCATCGACAGCGCCAACCCGCTGGACTCGACGTTGCCCAAGAGCCCCTACACCGGCGTGCAGTTCGCGACGATCCCCGAGTTCCAGTCGATCGGCGTCACGGTGGGCCAGCAGATGAGCGCTGCGCTCGCCGGCAAGGAATCGGTGGACGCGGCGCTGAAGGCCTCGCAGGTCGCCGCCGACCGCGAGATGAAGAAGGCCGGTTACTACAAGTGACCTGACGCGGTTCCGGTCCCGGGCGCGCGCGTCCGGGGCGGAGCCGTCCCTGCCTGACGACGAAAGCCCGCCATGAGATCAATCGCCCGGGTCCTGCTCGCGCCGGCCGTCGGTTCGCTCTTCCTCTGGATGATCGTGCCGCTGGCGATGACCATCTACTTCTCGGTCATCCGCTACAACCTGATGGAGCCGGGCGAGCACGCGTTCGTCGGCCTCGAGAACTTCAGGTACTTCATCACCGACCCGTCGTTCGCCACGGCCATAGTCAACACGCTGCTGCTGCTGGGCAGCGTGATCCTGATCACCGTGGTGCTGGGCATCCTGATCGCGCTGCTGGTGAACGAGCCGTTCCCGGGACAGGGCATCGTGCGGGTGCTGCTGATCTCGCCGTTCTTCGTGATGCCCACCGTCAACGCGCTTCTCTGGAAGCACATGATGATGAACCCGATCTACGGCGTGCTCGCGCAGGTGTGGCGCGCGTTCGGGCTCACGCCGATCGACTGGCTCAGCGACTGGCCGCTGCTGTCGGTGATCATCATGGTGGCCTGGCAGTGGCTGCCGTTCGCCATCCTCATCTTCATCACCTCGCTGCAGGGCATGAACCGCGAGCAGCTGGAGGCGGCGCGCATGGACGGCGCCACCTGGTTCCAGCAGTTCCGCTTCCTCGTGCTGCCGCACCTGGCGCGCTCGATCGCCGTCGTCGTGATGATCGAGATGATCTTCCTGCTCTCCGTGTTCGCCGAGATATCGACGACCACCGCCGGCGGCCCCGGCGACGCCTCCACCAACATCGCCTACCTGATCTTCAAGCAGGCGCTGCTGGGCTTCGACGTGGGCGTGGCCTCGGCCGGCGCGTTGTTCGCGGTGCTGCTGGCCAACATCGCCGCGGCGTTCCTCATCCGCCTCGTCGGCAAGAACATGGAGCGCTGATCATGGACTTCACCACTGAAACCGGCGCCCGGGTGGCCCTCGCGATCCGCAGCGCCGCGGCCTGGCTCGTCGCGCTGATCCTGTTCTTCCCGATCCTGTTCATGCTCGTGACCTCGTTCAAGACCGAGCTGCAGGCCATCGCCGTGCCGTCGATCTGGATCTTCGCGCCCACGCTCGACAACTTCACGCACGTGCAGGAGCGCAGCGACTACCTGCTGTACGCGAAGAACTCGCTCATCACGAGCGTCGTCTCCACCATCGTGGGCCTGCTGATCGCGGCGCCCGCCGCGTACTCGATGGCGTTCTTTCCCGGCAAGCGCACCAAGCAGATCCTGATGTGGATGCTGTCCACCAAGATGATGCCGGCGGTCGGCGCGCTGGTGCCGGTGTACGTGATCGCGCAGAGCCTGCATCTCCTGGACACCACCTTCGCGCTGGTCGTCGTGTTCATGCTGTCCAACCTGCCGCTGATGGTGTGGATGCTGTACTCGCACTTCAAGGACATCCCGCCGGAGATCCTCGAGGCCGCGCGCATGGACGGCGCCTCGCTGCTGACGGAGTTCCGCCACGTGATCCTGCCGCTGGCCATGGGCGGCATCGCGTCCACCGGCCTGCTGTGCCTGGTGCTCGCGTGGAACGAGGCGTTCTGGTCGCTCAACCTCACGGCCGCCCACGCGGGCACGCTCGCGGCGCTGATCGCGTCGTACTCCAGCCCCGAGGGCCTGTTCTGGGCCAAGCTCTCCGCGGCCTCGGTGCTGGCCATCGCGCCCATCGTCGTGTTCGGCTGGTTCAGCCAGAAGCAGCTCGTCCAAGGCCTCACTTTCGGTGCCGTCAAGTAAGAAGGAAGGAAAGAGACATGCCATTCCTGGAACTCAAGGGCGTCGAGAAGCACTTCGGCGAAGTCAAGACGATCAAGGGCGTCGACCTTGCCATCGATCGCGGCCAGTTCACCGTGTTCGTCGGGCCCTCGGGCTGCGGCAAGTCCACGCTGCTGCGCCTGATCGCGGGCCTGGAGACGCTCACCGCGGGCGGCATCCACCTGGACGGCCGCGACATCACGCGGCTGCCGTCGGCGCAGCGCGACCTGGCGATGGTCTTCCAGAGCTACGCGCTGTACCCGCACATGACCGTGGCCGAGAACATGAGCTTCTCGCTGCGCCTGGCCAAGGCCGACCCGGCGGTGATCAGGAAGAAGGTCGACCGCGCGGCCGAGATCCTCAACCTCGGGCCCTACCTGCAGCGGCTGCCGCGCGAGATGTCGGGCGGCCAGCGCCAGCGCGTGGCCATCGGGCGCGCGATCGTGCGCGAGCCCAAGGTGTTCCTGTTCGACGAGCCGCTGTCCAACCTCGACGCCGCGCTGCGCGGCCAGACGCGCGTGGAGATCGCCAAGCTGCACCGCGAGCTGGGCGCCACCACCATCTACGTCACGCACGACCAGGTGGAGGCGATGACGCTGGCCGACCAGGTGGTGGTGCTGCGCGACGGCGCCATCGAGCAGGTGGGCTCCCCTCTCTCGCTTTACGACAGGCCGGCCAACCGCTTCGTCGCCCAGTTCATCGGCACGCCGCAGATGAACGTGGTCGACCGCGCGGAACTGCCGCCGGCCAGCGTGGCCGTGGCGAGCGCCGCCTACGTCGGCATCCGGCCGGAGGACCTGCGCCTGACCGCGCCCGGCCAGGGCCAGATCGTCGCGCAGGTCGAGCTGGTCGAGGCCCTCGGCGCCGAGACGCTCGTGTACCTGCACACGCTGCGCGGCGCGCAGATCGTGCTGCGCCAGAACGCCCGCACCACCCTCGTGGCGGGCGACAGCGTCGGCGTCGACGTCGAGCTCGGCCACCTGCACTGGTTCGACGAGAGCGGAAAGCTCATCGCCGCCGCCCACTGAACCTGAGACATTCCCATGACCTCGACGCCTGCAGGGCGCCTGCGCCTGCTCCACCTGGGCCTCGGCTCGTTCCACCGCGCGCACCAGGCCGTGTACATGCATCGCCTGATGCAGCAGGGCGACGCGCGCTGGCAGTGCGCCGGCGCCAACCTGCGCCCCGACATGGCCGACACGATCGCCGCGCTGCAGCGCCAGGGCGGCGCCTACACCTTGGAGACGGTGTCGCCGCAGGGCGAACGCAGGCTCGAGAAGATCACGTCCATCACCGAGGTCGTGCCGTTCGAGCCGACGCTGGCGCGCGTGATGGAACTCGGCGCAGACCCGGCCACGCGCATCGTCTCGTTCACCGTCACCGAGGCCGGCTACGCGCTCGACCACGAGGGCCGGCTGGACCTCGGCCACGACGACGTCGTCAATGACCTGGCCGGCAAGCCGCCGCGCTCCATCTACGGCGTGGTGGCGGCGCTGCTGCGCGCGCGCCGCGCCGCGAACGCCGGCGCGCTCACGCTGCTCAACTGCGACAACCTGCGCCACAACGGCGACAAGTTCCGCGAGAACCTGCGCGCCTACGTCACCGCCGCGGGCGACGCGCCGCTGCTCGCGTGGCTGGACGCGAACACCACCTGTCCCAACGCGATGGTGGACCGCATCACGCCGCGCCCCACGCCCGAGGTGATGGCGCGCATCCGTGCCCAGGCCGGCTGGGACGACCAGGCACCGCTGATGGCCGAGTCCTTCATCCAGTGGGTGGTGGAGGATCGCTTCGCCAACGGCCGCCCCGAGTGGGAGCGCGCGGGCGTGGAGATGACCGGCGACGTGCAGCCCTACGAGGAGGCCAAGATCCGCGTCCTCAACGCCACCCACAGCGCCATCGCCTGGGCCGGCACGCTGCGCGGCATGACCTACATCCACGAAGGCACGCGCGACGCGGCGATCCGCGGCATCGCGGCCGACTACGTCACGAACGACGTGATCCCGTGCCTGGCGCGGCCCGGCGCGCCGAGCCCGGTGGACCTGCCGGCGTATCGCGACGTCGTGCTCGACCGCTTCGCCAACGACGCCATCGCCGACACCAACCAGCGCGTGGCCGCCGACGGCTTCGCCAAGATCCCCGGCTTCATCCTGCCCACGATCCGCGAGTGCCTGGCGCAGGGCGGAAGCATCGCCTCGGTGGCGCGGCTGCCTGCGCTGTTCCTCACCTTCCTGCAGCGCTGGCACCAGGGCCGGCTGCCGTTCAGGTACCAGGACCAGGCGATGGTGCCGGAGCACGCGCACGCGATCTGCGACGCCGTCGATCCGCTCGCCGAGTTCGTCGCCGACGCCTCGCTGTGGGGCGAGCTCGCGGGCAGCCTGGCCCTGAAGGACGCGATCGCCGCGGCGCGCATGGATCTCCATGGCCTGCTCGGCGATGCCGCGATGAGTTAATCTGGCGAAGATCCAGTGGAGACAACGAGGCCGCCATGCATACCCCTCCCCGTGTCCGCGCGCCCGAGATCGAGCACGACCACCTGCGCGATCCGATCCTTGGCTACGACCCGCCCGAAGGCTGCGGCTTCCTGCGCTGCCTGGCCCACGGCATCCCCTCGCCGCTGATCCGCTGGCACCACCACGACGAGTACGAGCTGCACCTCATCATGGAGACCTCGGGCAAGGTCTTCGTGGGCGACTACATCGGCCACTTCCAGCCGGGCCATCTCGTGCTGACGGGCCCGCGCGTGCCGCACAACTGGATCACCACCGACGCGCCGCCCGGCGGCGTGCCCCTGCGCGACCGCGTGATCCAGTTCGCGCACGAGCCCATCGAGCAGGCCTGCGAGCTGTTCCCGGAGTTCAAGGAGATCCTGCCGCTGCTGGAGCAGGCCCGCTACGGCATCGAGTTCTTCGGCGTCTCGGAGATGGCGCAGGCGCACTTCGAGCGCGTGGCCTCCAGCCGCGGCCTGGCGCGCATCGCCGGCTTCTGCGAGTTCATGGGCATGCTCGCGCGCTGCAAGGACTTCCGCCTGCTGTCCAGCGTGCAGTTGCAGTGCACCGAGGACGACGAGTCGATGGCCCAGGTCAACGCCGTGGTCAGCTACATCAGCGAGCACTGCGGCGAGCCGCTGTCGATGGCCGAGGTCTGCGCGCGGTTCCGCATGCCCGAGAGCCGCTTCTCGCGCTTCTTCCGGCGCGCCACCGGCAACACGTTCACCGACTTCGTCAACCGCATGCGCATCAGCAAGGCCTGCCAGCTGCTGATGGACACCGACCGCTACGTCACCACCATCTGCTACGAGGTCGGCTTCAACAACGTGGCCAACTTCAACCGCCGCTTCCTCGAGATCAAGGGCATGACGCCCACCGATTTCCGGCGCCAGTCGGCTTCGCGTTTCGGCATCGCGGAAACCCACTGACATGTACCTCGGCATCGACCTGGGCACCTCCGCCCTGAAGGCCGTGCTGCTGGGCGCGGACGGCCGCATCGTGGCGCAGCAGAGCGCGCCGCTCGAAGTCTCGCGCCCGCATCCGCAGTGGAGCGAGCAGTCGCCGGCCGACTGGTGGCGCGCGCTGGGCATCGCGCTCGGCGAACTCGCGCGCTCGCACGCGGCGGCGATGCGCGCGGTGCGCGCGATCGGGTTGTCGGGGCAGATGCACGGCGCCGTGCTGCTCGACGCCGCCGGCGAGGTGCTGCGCCCCGCGATCCTGTGGAACGACGGCCGCAGCGAGCCGCAATGCGCCGAGCTCACCGAACGCGTGCCGCGCCTGGCGCAGATCGCCGGCAACCTCGCGATGCCCGGCTTCACCGCGCCCAAGCTGCTGTGGGTGCGCGACCACCAGCCGCAGGTCTTCGCCAAGGTGGCCAGGGTGCTGCTGCCCAAGGACTGGCTGCGCTTCAAGCTGAGCGGCGAGTTCTTCACCGACTGCTCCGACGCGTCGGGCACGCTGTGGCTGGACGTGGCCGCGCGCGACTGGTCGGACGAACTGCTCGCGGCCTGCGAGCTCACGCGCGCGCAGATGCCCACGCTGGTGGAGGGCAGCGCGCCGGCCGGCCGCCTGAAGGCCGACGTCGCCGAGCGCTTCGGCCTGCCCGCAGGCGTCGTCATCGCCGGCGGCGGGGGCGACAACGCCGCCAGCGCCGTGGGCATGGGCGCCACGGCGCCGGGCGACGGCTTCGTCTCGCTGGGCACCTCGGGCGTGATCTTCCTGTGCAGCGACCGCTTCCTGCCGCGGCCCGAATCGGCCGTGCACGCGTTCTGCCACGCGCTGCCCGGCGCCTGGCACCAGATGAGCGTGATGCTGTCGGCCGCGAGCGCCCTGCGCTGGGTGACGCAGCTCACCGACCGGCGCGACGAGGCCGAGCTGCTGGCCGAGGTCGAGGCGCTGGACGGACGCGCGCTGGCCCAGGCGCCGCTGTTCCTGCCCTACCTGGCCGGCGAGCGCACGCCGCACAACGACGCACAGGCGCAGGGCGTGCTGTTCGGCCTCACGCACGAGCACGGCGCGGCCGCGATCGGCTACGCGGTCATCGAGGGCGTGTCGTTCGGGCTGCTGGACGGATGGCACACGCTCGACGAGCCCACGCGCGCGCTCGCGAAGTCGCTCGACGTCGTCGGCGGCGGCGCGCGCAGCGCGTATTGGGGCCGGCTGCTGGCCACGCTGCTCGATCGTCCGCTGACCAAGCGCGACGGCGGCGAGGCCGGCGGTGCGCTGGGCGCCGCGCGGCTGGCGTGGCTGGCCGATGGCGGCCGCCTGGCCGAGGTCTGCGCGAAGCAGCAGGTGGTGGAGTCGTTCCAGCCGCAGCCGGAACGCCGCGCCGCGCTGATGGGGCGCCACGAGCGCTTCCGCGCGCTCTACCCGTTGCTGAAAGGCAGCTTCAGGGCCTGATCGAGGTCAGGCCGCCGCCGCGGGATGGGACAGCCACCAGGCCGCGCACATCACGACACCGATCGTGACCACCAGCACGAAGACGCCGGTGAAGATGCGGCCCCAGGAGCAATCCTCATGGCTCCTGCTTTCCTCGAATTCCAGGGGGCGGCTCTTCCCGAGCAGGCGTTCGCCGAGCAGTTCGGCCGCGGCGGCGGCGGGGAAGATGAGGAGGAACAGCGCGAACCACTGGCCGAAGCCGTTGGGTTGCAGCGGCGACCACTCGAGGTGGGTGAAACCGCACAGGAGCAACGAGAACCCCGCGTACACCGCGAGCATCCGGACGATCGAATTCATGCCAGCACGCTCCTTCTTCAACCAGCGTCCCGAGGATATCGCCATTCGCCCGCGCGGTGCTTGAATCCAGGCCTTCTCTCGTATCGAAACGCTGCCGGGCAGCGCTTCATCCGCGAGATTCGTCACGTGTCCTGGTGGAAGTACCTAGGTGTCCGGTGCGCGACGGCCAGCAGGCTCAGGCCGCGGCCAGCGAGTCGGTCGTCGCGACCTCGGCGCGCAGCGAGTGCGGGTAGGCCGCCGTGATGTTCACGGGGATCAGCTGCCCCACCAGGCGCGCGGCGTTCGGGCCGGCGGGGAAGTTGACGATGCGGTTGCACTCGGTGCGGCCCATCAGGTCGTCGGCGCTCTTGCGGCTGCGGCCTTCCACCAGGATCGTGTGCGTCTGGCCGACCATGGCCTCGGAGAAGCGCAGCACGTTGGCCTCCAGCACCGCCTGGAGATGCTGCAGGCGCTTCAGCTTCACGCTGGAGGCGGTCGGGTCGAGCAGGTTGGCGGCCGGCGTGCCGGGGCGCGGGCTGTAGATGAAGCTGAACGACGCGTCGAAGCCCACGTCGTCGACCAGCTTCATGAGCTTGTCGAAGTCCTCGTCCTCCTCGCCCGGGAAGCCGACGATGAAGTCGGTGGACAGGCGGATGTCGGGGCGCACCGCGCGCAGCTTGCGGATGGTGCTCTTGTACTCGAGCGCCGTGTAGCCGCGCTTCATGGCCGACAGGATGCGGTCGGAGCCGTGCTGCACGGGCAGGTGCAGGTGGTTCACCAGCTTGGGCACGCGCCCGTAGGCGTCGATCAAGCGCTGGCCGAATTCCTTCGGGTGGCTGGTGGTGAAGCGGATGCGCTCGATGCTGGGGAACTCGGCGATGGTCTCCAGCAGCAGCGCGAAGTCGGCGATCTCGCTCGTGTCGCCCATCGCGCCGCGGTAGGCGTTCACGTTCTGGCCCAGCAGCGTGATCTCCTTCAGGCCCTGGTCGGCGAGTCCGGCCACCTCGGTGAGCACGTCGTCGAACGGGCGCGACACCTCCTCGCCGCGCGTGTACGGCACCACGCAGTAGGTGCAGTACTTGGAGCAGCCCTCCATCACCGAGACGAACGCGCTCGCGCCCTCGACGCGGGCCGGCGGCAGGTGGTCGAACTTCTCGATCTCGGGGAAGCTGATGTCCACCTGCGCCTTGGAGAACGCGCGCCGGTCGGCGATCATCTTGGGCAGGCGGTGCAGCGTCTGCGGGCCGAACACGAGGTCGACGTAGGGCGCGCGCTCGACGATGGCCGCGCCTTCCTGGCTGGCCACGCAGCCGCCCACGCCGATCAGCACGCCCTTGGCCTTCAGGTGCTTGATGCGGCCGAGGTCCGAGAACATCTTCTCGGCGGCCTTCTCGCGCACCGAGCAGCTGTTGTAGAGGACGAGGTCGGCCTGCTCGACGTCGTCCGTCTTCTCGTAGCCGTCGGCGGCGTGCAGCACGTCGGCCATCTTGTCGGAGTCGTACTCGTTCATCTGGCAGCCGAACGTGCGGATGAAGACCTTCTTGGTCATGGCTTGGTCCAGGTCTGGGCGATCGGATCGAAGGTCCAGGCGGCAGCCTGCGCCGTGGTCGTGGGCCACGGCTGCTTGGCGATCTCGTTGGCCGAGAGGATCCACACCTCGAAGACCTGGCCCTGCACGTCGGTGGTGTAGTCGACGGTGAACTGCATGCCGGTCAGCTGGGCCGACATCACGAGCAGGTTGTTCGGGCCGTGGATGCGGTAGCCGCCGGCCAGGTTGCCCGTGACCCCGTTCAGCTGGATCGCCGGCGGCGCCCCGAACAGCAGGGTGCCGCGCAGCGCGTTCTGCGGGAAGCTGCGCTGGATGGCCTGGCCGTCCGTGGCGGACGAGGCGGGGGTGGCCGGGGCCAGGTTGCTCGGGCCGACGAAGGACTGGGCCGCCTGGGCCGGCGCGAGCGCGGCGAGGGCCAGGGCGGCAAGGAACGGAGCACAGCGGTTCATGGTGTAGATCCAGGGGCTGTGGAAGACAAGGGCGCCCGGGAGGCGCCCGCAAGAGCGGCGCCACGAGGGCGCCGCGAGCCTTGCATTCTACGAGGTCGGCGCGTTCAGACGGCGACCAGCCGGCGCAGCGCCGCCGGGCTCATCTTCGCGAAGCTCCAGGCCTGGCGCAGCACGGTGGGCGACGACGATTCCTCGGGCACCAGCAGCAGGCGGGCGCGGCGCACCCGCTCGCCCAGCGCCGTGCTGCCGGTCAGCACCGTGAACGGCACCGCCAGCACCAGCGGCAGGCCCACGGGCATCATCCAGAGCACGGCCGACGAGTTGGCCAGGCTCATCGCGGCGGCGACCGCGGCGACGACCAGGCTCACCGGTGCGAAGCGCTGCGCGGCCTCGGCCCAGCGGACGTCGTTGGCTTCGCGCGGGGGCGACTTCCATTCCAGCTTCCAGCCGGTCATCGCGCCGACCACGAACAGCGTGTGCGCCACCATGCGCAGCGGCGCCAGCAGCATCGCCAGCGCGGCCTCGAGGAAGGCGCTCGCCACCAGCTTGGCGCCGCCGCCGAAGCGGCCCGTCTCGCGGCGCATGAACACGGCCAGGACGCCCAGCAGGCGCGGCAGCACCAGCATCGTCAGCGTGCCGGCCCACAGGCTCGGGATACCGATCGCCAGGGTGCCCTCGGGCGTGAATAGCACGTTGCCGCCCACCAGCCACAGGAGCGCGCCCAGCACCACGTACAGCAGCCACAGCGGCGCCGAGACATAGGCCATCGCGCCGGTGGCCAGCATGCCGCGGTGCACCGCGTGCAGGCCCGGCTCGGCGATCAGGCGGGCGTTCTGCAGGTTGCCCTGGCACCAGCGGCGGTCGCGCTGCAGCTCGGCCAGCAGGTGCGGCGGCTGCTGCTCGTAGCTGCCCGCGAGGTCGGCCACCAGCCACACGTGGTAGCCGGCGCGGCGCATCAGCGCGGCCTCGACGAAATCGTGCGACAGGATGTGGCCCGAGAACGCGCCCTTGCCTTCCAGCGGCGCCAGGCCGCAGTGCGCCATGAACGGCTTGACGCGGATGATGGCGTTGTGGCCGAAGTAGTGCGCCTCGCCGAGCTGCCAGAACTGCATGCCCACGGTGAACAGGTTGCCCGTCACGCGGGCGGCGAACTGCTGGGCGCGGGCGTGCAGCGTGGCGTGGCCCACGGCCTGCGGCGCGGTCTGCAGGATGCCGGCGGTGGGATGCTTCTCCATCAGGCGCACGAGCGTCTGCAGGCAGTCGCCGCTCATCACGCTGTCGGCGTCCATCACCACCATGTACTTGTAGCCGGCGCCCCAGCGGCGGCAGAAGTCGGCCACGTTGCCGGCCTTCTTCTTCGTGCGCACCCGGCGCACGCGGTAGTACACGTTGCCGCGGCCGGCCAGCGCGTCGCGCAGGTCGGCGTACGCGGCGCGCTCCTCGGCGATCACGGCCTCGTCCTTGCTGTCGGACAGCACGAAGATGTCGAACGCGTGAAGCGCGCCGCTGCGCTCCAGCGACGCGGCCGTGGCGCGCAGGCCGGCGAACACGGTGGCCACGTCCTCGTGGCAGATCGGCATGATGAGCGCGGTGCGGCCGTCGGCGGGCAGCGGCGCGTCGCCGGCGGCGGCGGCCGAGATCGCGTGGCGGTCCCCCCGGACCAGCACGAGAAAGCCCATCAGCGCGGTGAAGCAGCCGGCCGCGACCCAGGCGAACAGTAGCGCGAACAGCGCGATCTGCAGGCCTTGCAGCAGCGGATGCTGCAGCTGAGTCTGGCTGCGGGCCAGCACGAACGAGGCGAGCGCGGTGGCCATCAGGATCAGCGCGAGCAGCATGCGGCGGCGCACGCGCACCGCGCTTTCCCAGGCCAGCGGCCTCGCGGCCAGCGCGGCCGCCTCGGGCGTGACGTGGCGCTCGGCGCGGCCCAGCAGGCCGGTCCAGAAGCCGCTCCAGGCGCGCGGCAGCATCGGGCTGCGCACGATCGCGGGCATGGTGGTGGAGCGTTCAGCGAAGCTGCGAACGGATCCGGCACGCCCGCTCGTCACCTCCAAACACGCCCGCTCTGCGTTGCAAATGCTCGCCGGGGAATCCACCCCGGCTGTGCTTTGCGCCTTGATCGGGCGCGTTTGGACGCGCCGCTCGGACGTGCCAGATCCATTCACAGCTTCGGTTTTCATCGGGGGGGAATGACGTGTGTCCATGTTTCGCTCAGGATGTCGGTGCCATGCTGAAGAAAGGCGCGTAGCTCGACCGGTTGGCCGGCGTCGCGCTGCTTGAATCGGATCGCGACGCGCCACGTGCCGTTGGCCTCGTTGCGGTAGCAGTTGGTGGAGACGACGTCGACGTTGGCGACGCCGGTGACGACGGCCTTGACCTCGGCGCCGGCCGGCAGCGCGGCCAGCGACGGGCCGGTGAAGTCGACGATCACCTGCTCCTCGCCCTTGCCCAGCGTGGCGAAGCTGCGGCCGCTGCGCGACTGCGTCACCCACGCGCCGGGCGGGTGCTGCTGCGCATCGCCCTGCCACAGCATCCGGTACGCGAGATCCAGCGGCTGGCCGGGCGCGGGCAGCTTCGCCGGCACCCAGTAGGCGACGATGTTGTCGTTGGTCTCGTCGGCGGTGTTGAGCTGCACCAGCTCGACGCGGCCCGGGCCCCAGTCGCCCACCGGCGTGACCCAGGCGCTCGGGCGCAGCTCGTAGCGCGCCTCGTCGTCCTCGTAGCTCGTGTACGCGCGGTCGCGCTGCATCAGGCCGAAGCCCTTGAGCGAGGGCATCGCGAACGAGGTGGTGAGGATGGTCTTCGGATTGCTCAGCGGGCGCCACAGCCATTCGCCGGTGCCGGTCTCCACCATCAGGCCGTCGGAGTCGTGCACCTCGGGGCGGAAGTCGCCGGGCTGCGGCTGGTTCTCGCCCGAGAAGAACATGCTGGTGAGCGGGGCGATGCCCAGTGTCTTCACGTCCTTGCGCAGGTACAGGCGCGACTGCACGTCGACCACGGTGTCCTGGCCCGGCGTCACGACGAAGCGAAAGACGCCGGTGAGGCTCTTCGAGTCCAGCAGGGCCGTGATCACCAGCGAGGCGGCGTCGGCGGCGGGCTTCTCGAGCCAGAACTCGGTGAAGCGCGGGAACTCCTCGGCGCCGGCGCCCACCGTGTCCACCGCCAGGCCGCGCGCCGACAGGCCGTAGCGCTGGTCCTTGCCGATCGCGCGGAAGTAGCTCGCGCCCTGGAAGACGATCACCTCGTCCTTGTGGGCCGCGTTGTTGATCGGGAAGTGGACGCGGAAGCCGGAGTAGCCGGAGGCCAGCGCCTTCGACGGCGCCTTGTTGTGGCCGTAGTCGAAGTCGGCGGTATTGAACGGGATCTCGCGCGCGGCGCCGCCGGCCGCGACTTCGTGGATCTTCACCGTCTCGGTGTTGACGAAACCGGGATGGAAGAACTGCACCTCGAACGGCAGCTTCTGGTCGCGCCAAAGCGAATGGTCGGGACGGAAGCGGATGTCGCGGTACTGGTCGTAGGTCAGCGCGTCGCTGGGGGCGTGCGCGGCCGGCTTCGGGGCGGCCACGAAGGGCCTGGCGGCCAGTTGCCGGGCCTGGGCGCCGACGTCGTCAAACAGCGCCGCGCAGGCGGGCATGCTCACCAGCGCGACGGTGGCGCAGGCGAGCAGGCGACGCAGGGTCGCAGAGGTGAAAGGGCGCTTTCGACGTCCGGGGAGGGGCATGTGCTGTCGAGCTGGTATGCAGGTGGTCTGCACTCCATTCGCAACACGCGTGCCAACGCTAAAAAGCGTTGTGAATCAATCACTTGGAAGGGGCAACCCGGCAAGCTGTCGCCAGTCTGTCGAATTCGGCCCGGGAAGCGTCGGGATGCGGCGACGAGTGCACTGCACAATCCTGCAAGTGATTGATTCGAAAGGACTTTTGCCTGTCGCTATTCGGCGACAGGCGCGTCGCCCCTGAACAACCCCGGGGTCAGGCCGTGCTTCTGCATCAGCCGGTAGAACTCGGTGCGGTTGCGGTCGGCCAGGCGCGCGGCGTCGGCCACGTTGCCGTCGGTGATCTTGAGCAGGCCCACCAGGTAGTCGCGCTCGAAGCGCGTGCGCGCCTCGGTGTAGCTGAGCACCTCCATGCTGGGCACGCGCAGCGCGCGCTGCACCAGCGCCAGCGGCACCAGCGGCGTGGTGGCGAGCGCCGTCACCTGCTCCACCACGTTGTGGAGCTGGCGCACGTTGCCGGGCCAGGACGCCGTGGTGAGCGCCTTCATCGCGTCGGGCGCGAAGCCGTTCACCTTGCGGCCGTACTTCAGGGCCAGGCGCGACAGGAAGTGGGCGGCCAGCAGCGGGATGTCCTCGCGCCGCTCGGCCAGCGTGGGCAGCGAGAGCGAGACCACGTTGAGGCGGTAGTACAGGTCCTTGCGGAAGCTGCCGTCGATGATGGCCAGGTCGAGGTCGCGGTGCGTGGCCGACAGGATGCGCACGTCGATCGGCACCGCGTGGCTGGCGCCCACCGGCCGCACCACGCGCTCCTGCAGCACGCGCAGCAGCTTGACCTGCAGCGCCACCGGCATGTCGCCGATCTCGTCGAGGAACAGCGTGCCGCCGTTGGCCGCCTGGAACAGGCCCGGATGGTTGGCCACCGCGCCGGTGAACGCGCCCTTGACGTGGCCGAACAGCTCCGACTCGAGCAGGTTCTCCGGGATCGCGCCGCAATTGACGGCCACGAAGGGCTGGCTCGCGCGCGGGCTGGCGCGGTGGATCGCCTGCGCCACCAGCTCCTTGCCGCTGCCGCTCTCGCCGCGGATCAGCACGCTGGCGTCGGAGGCCGCGACGAGCTTGGCCTCGGCCAGCACCTCGGCCATGCGGTTGGAGCGGCTCACGATCTCGGAGCGCCACGCCTCCACCTCGCCGCCGTCGCTGGCCGCCTCGGTGGCGCCCTCCATCGCCAGCGCCCGGGCGATGACGTCGAGCAGCGCCTTGCCGTCGAAGGGCTTGGTGAGGTACGTGAACACGCCGCGCGACGTGGCCTCCACCGCGTCGGGGATGGTGCCGTGCGCGGTGAGCAGGATCACGGGCAGCGACGGATGCTGCACGCGGATCGCGTCGAACAGCGCGAGGCCGTCCTTGCCGGGCAGTTGCACGTCGCTGAGCACCAGCTGCGGCCGCTCCATCGCGATCTTGACCAGCGCCTCCTCGGCCGAGGCCGTGGCGGTGACGCGGTAGCCCGCGCCCGACAGCCGCATCGACAGCAGGCGCAACAGGTCGGGATCGTCGTCGACGACGAGGATGTGGGCTCCGGTGCTCATCAGGCTACCCTCCGCCTGGCGGCTGCGGTGCGAGCCCCTTCGGGCGGCCGTGCGGTGCTCATCGCGTCACCGATTGGGCGACGGCGCCGGCGGCGCCTGGCGCGTGTTGAGGCTGCGCTCGATCGCCTTCAGCGCCTCGAGCTTGGCGTTGGCGTCGTCGAGCTTGCGCTGGTTGTCGCGCTGAGCGTCGCGCAACTGCTGGGCGCCGCGTTCGACGGCGTCCTCGGCGCGCTTCTGTTCGGCCAGCCGATAGGCCAGCAGGCGCGCCAGCGAGCGCCACGGATCGGCCTGCGGCGCGTTGTTGTGCAGCACCTGGTCGAGCACGCCTTGCGCGCGCGCCAGGTCGCCGGGGTTGTGCGTCATGCTCAGCGCCAGGGCCTGGTCCATCTGCTGCTCGATCGTCGTGCCCTCGAGGGGGCGGCTGGCCTCGGTCGTGAGGTCGGCCGTGTTGAGCGCGCTCAGCCGATCCTCGGTGGCCAGCAGGTGGCGCGCGGCGAGATCGCGCGCCTCGAGCGGCGGGTCGCACTTGACCACCGGCGGAGGCGGAGGCGGCGGCGGCGGGGGCGACGGCGGCGGGGGCGTGACGCACGCGGCCAGGCTCAGCGCCGCCACCGCAGCGGCGAGGCCGCGCAGCGCGCGGGGGGAGACATCAATCGTTGGCATGGGGAAGCTCGATTCGGAAATGGGCGCCAGGCCCGTCGGGCAGCAGGTCGACGCTGCCGCCATGGGCCTGCACGTACTCGCGCACGATGGACAGCCCGATGCCGGTGCCGCGCACCGCGTCGTCGGGCTGCACCTCGCCGCGGAAGAACGGCTCGAAGATGCGCTCGCGATCGGCGGGCGCGACGCCGGGGCCCTGGTCCTGGATGTCGATGCGCACCTTGGAGGCCTGCGACGACAAGGTGATGGACAAGGTGCCCCCGACGGGGCTGAAGCGTATCGAATTGGACAACAGATTGCCGAGCGCCGCCGACAGCTTCTCGGCGTCGACCGCCAGCACCGGGGCCTCGCCCTCCACGTCGATCGTGAGCTGGCGCGCCTGCCACTGCAGCCGCTGCTCCTGCACCAGCGCGTGCAGCAGGCCGCGCAGGTCGGTGTCGCCGCGGTCCAGGCGGCGGGCCTCGAAGGCCGCGGCGTTGAAGCGCAGCAGCGCCTCGATCTGGTTCTGCAGCGTGGCGGTGTTGTGGCCCAGGATGCGCGCGATCTCGCGCTGGTCGGCGGTCATCGGCCCGGCCACGCCGTCCTCCAGCAGCGCCACGCCCTCGCGCAGCGCGGCCAGCGGCGTCTTAAGCTCGTGCGAGGTGTAGCGCAGGAAGCGCGCCTTGTCCTCGTCGAGCTCCTTCAGGCGCAGCCGCAGCCACTCGAGGCGATGGCCGAGCGAACGCATGTCGCTCGGGCCGCGGATGTCCACCGGGTGGTCGAGCCGGTTCTCGCCGAGGCCGGCGATGGCGCGTTCCAGGCGCTTGAGCGGGCGCGTGAGCCACACGCCGAAGGCCAGCGCCAGCAGCGCCGCCAGCACGATGGCGCCCAGCACCTGCGTGCCCACCGACGCGCGGCCGTCCTCCAGCTGGGCCTGCAGCGCCGCGTTGCGCGCCTCGCCGTTGCGCCGCACGGCCTCGGCGATCTCGCCGTTGAGCCGGTCGAGCGCGCGGAACTGGGTGTCGAGCGCGTCCTGGCGCTGCTGGATGGAGGCCTTGGGGCCGCCGAGCCCGTCCTTGATGGGCGGCAGCTGGGCCAGCCACTGGGCCGAGAGCTCGGGCGGCAGGTCGTGGCGGCGCATCTCGCCCAGCAGCCGCGTGGCGTCGTCGGCGGCCTGCGTGAAGCCGCGCAGCAGCGACGGGTCGTCGAGCACGATGTACTGGCGCGCACTGCGCTCCATGGCCACGCGCAGGTCCACCAGCTGGCGGGCGTCCACGGTCAGCAGCGACGCGCTCTCGGTGGCCGCGCGGCTCTGCGCCATCACGCGCTCCAGCGTGAACAGGCCGCCCAGCGACGCGGCCGCGAGCAGGCCGGCGATCAGCAGGAAGGCGGCGAACAGGGTCTGCCGGAACGACAGGCGCAGGAGGTTGGACAAGCCGGGTGGTCGAGGTGGGCGAGGCGTGCATTGTCACGCGAGCGGGCTCCGCCGGCGCACCGCACCGCACGCGGGCCGCCGATGCTCGATACTTGCGGGATTCGCTGAAAGGCTTTGGGAGCGTGCGCGAATGAAGATCCTGATCGTCGGCGCCGGGTCCACCGGCGGCTACTTCGGTGCGCGCCTGGTGCAGGCCGGGCGCGACGTCACCTTCCTCGTGCGTCCCGCGCGCGCGGCCGCGCTGCGCGAGACGGGCCTGCGGGTCGTGAGCCCGCTGGGCGACTTCGAGGTCGAGCCGCGGCTGGTGCAGGCCGGCGCCATCGAGCGGCACTACGACATCGTGCTGGTCACCGTGAAGGCGTTCGCGCTGCCCGCGGCCATCGAGGACTTCGCGCCCGCCGTGGGCCCCGACACGCTGATCCTGCCCGTCCTCAACGGCATGCGGCACATCGACGACCTGCAGGCGCGCTTCGGGCCGCAGCGCGTGGTGGGCGGCGTCTGCCGCGTGTCGACCACGCTGGACGCCGAGGGCCGCATCGTGCACCTGTCGCCGATGCACGAGCTGGTCTACGGCGAGCTCGACGGCCGCCACACGGCGCGCATCGAGGCGCTGCACGCCTTCATGAGCGACGCCGGCTTCGACGTGCAGCTGAGCCCGCGCATCGCCCAGGGCCTGTGGGACAAGTGGATCCTGCTGGCCACGCTCGGCGGCATCTGCACGCTGGCGCGCGGCAATGTCGGCGAGATCGCGGCCATCGACGGCGGCGCCGCGTTCGTGCGCGGCTTCTTCGACGAGATCGCGGCCGTGGCGGCGGCGGCGGGCTGCGCGCCGAGCCCGAACTCGGTCGACGCCATGCTGGGCCACCTGACGGCGCCGGGCTCGTCGCTCACCTCGTCGATGTACCGCGACC
>Ga0055529_1000788_pt1 | contig 19487 bp, 15 predicted proteins | sample AraplaCol_mCL_r2_FD_55007 | JGI IMG/M metagenome (GOLD analysis project Ga0055529, IMG submission 55007) | Arabidopsis root microbial communities from North Carolina, USA - plate scrape CL_Col_mCL_r2 | ecosystem: Host-associated > Plants > Roots > Endosphere | place: USA: North Carolina...
CGCCAGGGTAGCTGCCGCGGAATTCCACCAACGCGCGCGCCAACAGGTCCTGCTGCGCCGAGGCAATGGCCCCGACCCGCAATTGACCGCTCAGCCGGCCCGTGCCGGCCGGGTCGGCCGCCTGCTCGACCATGCCTTCGGCCATGGCGACCAGGGCCTCGGCCTGGGGCAGCAGCTCGCGGCCCTGGGCGTTGAGCTCGGCCGATTTGGCGCCGCGGTCGAACAGCTCGGCGCCCAGCCACGCTTCGAGCCGGCGTATCTGCGCGCTGACGGCCGACTGCGTCAGCCCCAGCTGGCGCCCGGCGCCGGTGAACGTGCCGCCCCGGGCCACGGCGATGAAGGTCTTGAATTCGCGCAGCATGGATCAAATTTTTTAATTGTCAGACTCAAAAAATATCGTTTTCCAATCAAAAAAACAATCCATACACTGACGGTACTTCGCAACTGCTTTAATTCATGAATCGCCGGAGCCTTACGCCATGACCGCCACGCACACCGCCATCCAACCTTTCCACCTGGCCTTCCCCGTCCGCGACCTGGAAGAAGCCCGCGACTTCTACGGCCGCAANCTGGGCTGCCCCGAGGGCCGCAGCTCGCCCGACTGGATCGACTTCAACCTCTACGGCCACCAGGTCGTCGCCCACCTGTCGCCCGAAGCCTGCGGCGTCGCCGCCCTGAACGCGGTCGACGGCCACGGCGTGCCGGTGCGCCACTTCGGCGTGGTCCTGACCATGGAGCAATGGGAAGCCATGGCCAGGAAGCTCACCGACGACGGCACCGAATTCGTCATCGAGCCCTACGTCCGCTTCAAGGGCGAAGTCGGCGAGCAGGCCACCATGTTCTTCCTCGATCCGTCGGGCAATGCCCTAGAATTCAAGGCTTTCAAGAACATGGATTCGCTTTTCGCCAAGTGATCCTCCTGCATCGAAGAACATCGATTGAGCGCCGCTGACTCTTCCGTCGCACCCGCAGCAACCGATTGGCGCATCGAGGCCCTGGGCGACCGCTGCCTGCTGATCCGCTTCGGCGACGCGCTCGACATCCGCATCGGCAAGACTTGCCTGGCCGCGGCCCGCCTGCTGCGCGATGCCGGCCTGCCCGGCGTGACCGACATCGTGCCTTCGTTCACCGCCGTGGCGGTGCACTACCGGCCCGGCGCCGACGGCCCCGGCCACGCGCAGATGGCCGAACGCGTCGCCGAGCTTTTCAACGGCGGCATCGTCATCGACGAGGCGGCCGGCCGCGACATCGAGATTCCCGTCTGCTACGGCGGCGACCTCGGCCCCGACCTGCCCGAAGTGGCCGCGCGCGCCGGCATCGGCGAAGACGAAGTCGTGGCCCTGCACACCCGGCCCGGCAGCATGGTCTTCATGCTGGGCTTCGCGCCAGGCTTCGCCTACATCGGCGGGCACGACGAAAAGCTCGCCATCCCGCGCCGCGACACGCCGCGCCTGAACATCCCGGCCGGCTCGGTGGCGGTCGCCAACCGGCAGTCGGTGATCTATCCCGGCGGGCTGCCCGGCGGCTGGAGCATCATCGGCGCCACGCCGCTGCTGCTGTTCGATCCCAAGCGCTCGCCCGCCGTGCTGCTCGCGCCCGGCGACCGCGTGCACTTCAAGGCCGTGAGCCGCAAGGCCTTCGACAAGATGAAAGGGAACGGCTGATGAGCATCACCGTCCTCAAGCCCGGCCTGCAATCGTCTTTCCAGGATCTGGGCCGCACCGGCTACCAGCACCAGGGCGTCCCCGTGAACGGCGCCATGGACGAGCGCGCCCATCGGCTCGCCAGCCTGCTGGTCGGCAACTCNCCGAGCCGCGCCACGCTGGAGATCACCCTGGTCGGACCGGTGCTGCGCTTCGAGGCNCCGGCCTGCTTCGCATTGGCGGGCGCGGACCTGGGCGCCACCTTGAACGGCGCCGCCGTGCCCATGCTGCGCCCGCAGCTGGCCCGCGCCGGCGACCTGCTCGCCTTTCCCGCGCGCGCCGCGCCCGGACGCGGCGCGCGCGCCTACCTGGCCGTGCACGGCGGCTACGCCATCGAGCCCGTGATGGGCAGCGAAAGCACCTATCTGCGCGGGGGCTTCGGCGGCCTGGACGGCCGCGCCCTGATCAAGGGCGACGTCGTCGGCCTGCGCAAGACCCTGCGCAACGACGACGACAGCCTCGCCGCGCTCGATACCGCGACGCAGGCGNTGCGCCTCTACCTGCCCGCCACGCTGGTCGGCGCGCCGCGCGCCGCGCTGCGCGTGGTGCCCGGCGCGCATTGGGATCTTTTCGACGCCGAATCGCAAGAGCGATTCGTGCAGACCGAATTTCGCGTCAGCCCCGCGTCGGACCGCATGGGCTACCGCCTCGCCGGCCCCGACATCCATCAAAGCAGCGAGATCCAGATGCTGTCCGAGGCCGCCTGCTTCGGCTCCGTGCAGGTGCCCGCCGACGGCCAGCCCATCGTGCTCATGGCCGACCGCCAGACCACCGGCGGCTACTCCAAGATCGTCCAGGTCATCAGCGCCGACCTGCCCTTGCTGGCGCAGTACGCGCCCGGGCAAAGCCTGCGCTTTACCCTGACCACGCTGGAAGAAGCCCAGCGCCTGGACCAGGCGCGCGAGCGGGCCTATGCGGGGCTGGCGGCAGCGCTGGAACCCCTGCGCGCGCAACTGCTTGCCCAGNCCCAGCCATAGCAGGTGCTTGGCGCTACGATTAATCGACATTCACACACGAGAACGGACATGGCAGCGCAAACCACNCTGGACCTGAACTGCGACATGGGCGAAAGCTACGGCGCCTGGAAAATGGGCGACGACGAGGCCGTGCTCGGCTACGTCAGCTCGGCCAACATCGCCTGCGGCTTTCACGGCGGCGATCCGTCCACGCTGCGCAAGACCGTGGCCGCCGCGATCAAGCAGAACGTGGCGCTGGGCGCCCACCCCGGCTTCCAGGACCTGGCCGGCTTCGGCCGCCGCAACATGCACATCTCGCCGCAGGAAGCCTACGACATCACCGTGTACCAGGTCGGCGCCGTGGCCGGCGTGGCGCGCTCGCAAGGCGGCGCGCTGCATCACGTGAAGGCGCACGGCGCCTTCTACAACATGGCCGCCAAGGACGCCAAGCTGGCCCGCGCCATCGCCCAGGCCGTGCACGACATCGACAGCAGCCTGATCCTCTACGGCCTGGCCGGCAGCGCCATGATCCAGGAAGCGCAGGCCCTGGGCCTGCGCGTGGCCAACGAAGTGTTCGGCGACCGCAGCTACCAGCCCGACGGTTCGCTCACCCCGCGCGCGCAGCCCGACGCCATGATCACCGACGTGAACAAGTCGGTCGAGCAGATCCTGCGCATGGTGCAGGAGCAAGTCGTCGTCGCCGCCGACGGCACCCGCGTCCCGGTCAAGCCGGACACGCTGTGCATCCACGGCGATCAGCCCAACGCCGTCGTCTTCGCCCAGGGCATCCGCAAGGCGCTCAAGGACGCGGGCATCACGGTGCGCGCCGTTTAGGGCCTGTTAACGCCAAGCCGCGTCAGTACGCGTCCACGACGTTGACCGGCTTGCCGGCCACGAAGCTCTCGATATTGCCCATCAGCTGATCGGCAAGAGACTGCTGGGCCTCGTCCGAGGCCCATGCCACGTGCGGCGTGAGGATCAGATTGGGCCGCGCCGCGGCCCGCATCAGCGGATTGTCCAGCGCGGGCGGCTCGCCCTGCGTGACGTCGAAGCCCGCGCCGCTGATGAGCCCCTCTTCGAGCGCGCGGACCAGATCCGCCTCGTCGACCAGGCCGCCTCGCGCCGTGTTGATGATGAGCGGCCGCTGCTGCATCTTGCGGAACTCGGGCATGGCGATCAGGCCGCGCGACTGTTCTGTGAGCGGCAGGTGCAGCGTGATCACGTCGCTGGTCGCGAGCATCTCTTCCCACGGCACGTATCCGGCGCCCGCGCTACCCGCGTCTTTGCGGGCCGCGAACTGCGGGATCATCCCGAATGCCCTGGCGATTTCGGCGACGCGCTGTCCCAGCACGCCCCGGCCGATGATGCCCAGGCGCGAGCCCGCCAGGTCGCGGATGGGGTGGTCGAAAAAGCAGAACTGCGCGGCTTCCTGCCAACGCCCCGCCAGCACCGATTCGCGATAGGCCACGATGCTTCGGCGCAAGGCGAACATGAGCGCGAAGGTATGTTCGGGCACGGTGTTGACCGCATAGCCCTGAATGTTCGACACCACCACGCCGCGGGCCTTGCAAGCCGCCTTGTCGACGCAGTCCGTGCCCGTCGCGGCGACCGCGATCAAGCGCACGCGGGGCGCCTGCGCCAGAGCCTGCGCGCCGACGGGCGCCTTGTTGGTGATGACGATGTCCGCGTCCTGGATCCGCTGCGCGACCTGGTCCGGCGCCGTGCGCTCGTATTCGATCAGCTCATGTGCGAAAGCCGGAGGACGCAGGCGGATGTGCGGCGCGATGGTGGCGCGGTCGAGGAAGACGATCTTGTACATGGCGAGAATCAGGCGGGAGATTGCAGCAAGCGTTTGGCCTCGGCGGCGACGGCCGCGGGAGTGATGCCGAAATGTTCGTACAACGCGTCGGCAGGCCCCGACGCGCCGAATCCGGTCATGCCGATAAAGCCGCCGCGTTCGCCCAGATAACGATCCCAGCCGAAACGCATGGCGGCTTCGACGGCAACTCGTACTGTACCAGCCCCCAGGACGGCGGCCCGATAGGCCTGGTCCTGCTCGTCGAAGCGCTCCCAGCCGGGCATGGAAACCACGGCCGTGGGTATGCCCTCGGCCTGCAGCCGGACGCGCGCCGCGAGCGCGATGGCCACTTCGGATCCGGTGGCGAGCAAGGTCACGACCCGCGCACCCGCCTCGGCCTCGGCCAGCACATAGGCGCCGCGCCGCGACAGGTTCTCGTCCTTGTGCTCGTGCCGGACGATGGGCAAGGCCTGCCGCGCGAAGATCAGCGCCGCCGGGCCGTTGCGGCTCTCCAGCGCGATTTCCCAGCATTCGGCCGCCTCGACGGCGTCCGCCGGGCGCAGCACCAGCATATTGGGCATGGCGCGCAGGGACGCCAGGATCTCCACCGGCTGGTGCGTCGGGCCATTCCTGCCGATGCCGATCGAGTCGTGGCTGAAGACGAACTTGACCGGCAGATTCATCAGGGCGGCCATCCGCATCGCCGGACGCTCGTAATCCGAAAAGGCGAGATACGTCACGGTCAACGGCAGGATGCCGCCGTGCGCGGCCATGCCGTTGGCCATGGCGCCCATCACGTGCTCGCGCACGCCGCAGTGCACATAGGCGCCCTTGCGATCCTGCGCCGTGAAAGCGGCGAGCTGGCGCTTGTGGCCCGTGGGCGCTTCCAGGTCGGCGCAACCCACCATGCGCTCGGGAAGGATGGCGGTCAGGCGGTCGTTGATCTCGGCTGAAATCAGAATGCCGCTGGGGACCTGCTCCGCTTGCGCGGCATGCCGCTTGTAATCCAGCAGCACGTCGCGCCACCCATCCGGCAGATCTCCCGCGAGAATGCGATCGAACTCGGCGCGCTGCGCGGCGGGCAGCGCCTCGCGGCGGGCACGCCACGCCGCATGTTCGGCCGCGCCGCGCCGGCCCGCGGCGCGCCAGGCCTGCAAGATGGCTTCGGGCACTTCGAAGGGCGCATGCGGCCAGTCCAGCTGCTTGCGCGCCGCTTCGGCATCTTCGGGGTACAGGCGCGCACTGTGCCCGCCGCGCTGCCCCTGCAGCCGGGCCAGGCCGCGCGCGATCACNGTGCGGCATGCGATGAAGGAAGGACGCGGATCCTTTCTGGCCTCGTCCAATGCCGTCGAAACCGCCTCGATATCGTGCCCGTCGACCTCGACCACATGCCAGCCCGCGACGCGGCAGCGCAGCGCGACGTCTTCGCTGATGGACAAGTCCGTGCTGCCATCGTCGGTGATCCGGTTGTCGTCCCACAGCAGTGTCAATTTGCCCAGGCGCAGGTGGCCCGCCAGGGAAATCATTTCCTGGCCCACGCCTTCCTGCAGGCAACCGTCGCCGACGAAGGCATAGGTGCGGTGATCGACCAGGCCGTCGCCGAAGCGGGCATTGAGATAGGCCTCGGCCACGGCCATGCCCAGGGCGTTGGCGATGCCCTGCCCCAANGGCCCGGTCGTCACCTCGATGCCGCANTCCGGCGCGATCTCCGGATGCCCTTCGCAGCGCGCGCCCAGTTCGCGGAATCGCTTGACCTCCTCGATGGAAATGCGCTCGTAGCCGGTCAGGCACAGCAGCGAGTACAGCAGCATCGAGCCGTGCCCGTTGGAGAGCACGACGCGGTCGCGGTCCGGCCAGGTCGGATCGGAGGCAAGAAACTTCAGATGCCGCGTATAGAGCGCGGTGGCGATCTCCGCCATGCCCAGCGGCACTCCCTGATGCCCCTCCTGCGCCCGAACGATGGCGTCGATGGAGAGAAAGCGTATGGCGTCGGCAAGCTTCGCCGATGNAAAATTGGNCATGTCCAGGCCTATGTCGAGCGCCATCGCCGGAGAGTTCGATAGCAGGGAAAATCGCGCAAGCGCGGATCAGGCCAGGGANCCGGCGTGGTCCTGCAGCAGCTTCCAGGCTTCGTCGCCGAATTTGCCGTGCCACGTCTTGTAGTAGTCCGTCTTGGCCAACGCCGCCTTGAACGGCGATGCGTCCACGTCCAGGATCTGCAAGCCGTTCTTCTTCAACCCTTCGACCAGCGATTTGCTGAGCGCCGCGATGTCGGCGCGCTCGTCGGCGGCGGATTTCTCGAACTCGCGGAACACGATCTCCCTGACGTCTGCGGGCAGCCGGTCGACGGCCTTGCGGTTGCCCAGGATCCAGTACGCATCCCACACGTGGTTGGTCAGGCTGCAATACTTCTGCACTTCGTAGAGCCGCGCCGTGCTGATGATGGCCAGCGGATTCTCCTGGCCCTCGACCAGCTTGGTCTGCAGCGAGGAGTAGACCTCGTTGAAGTTGATGGGCGTCGGGCTGGCGCCCAGGGCGGAGAACAGCGTCGACAGTATCGGCGAAGCCGGCACGCGCAGCTTCATGCCATGCAGGTCTTCCGGCGTCTTGATCGGCCTGGTCGAGGTCGTGATCTCGCGGAAACCGTTGTCCCAGGGCTTGGACATCGTCAGCAGGCCGACCTTCTCCACTTGCGCACGGACATACTTGCCCAGCGATCCGTCCATCGCCTGCCATACGTGGTCGTAATCGGGGAAGGCAAAGCCGGTATTGACGATGCCGGCGACCGGCACCAGGGTCGACAGCACCGAACTGGCTTCGTTGAAGAATTCCACGCCGCCGTTGCGCACCTGGGACAGCAGGTCGGTGTCCGAGCCCAGCTGGTTGGCCGGGAACAGGCGTATTTCCATCTTTCCGCCGGTGGCCTTCTTGATGCGGTCGATCGCCTCCTGGGCGCGTTTGTTCACCGGATGGGTGGGGTCCTGCCCCGTGGCCAGCTTGTAGGTGAACTGCGCGGCATTGGCATACCTGGGCAAGATCGCCGCCAAGGATAGGGATGCGGCGCCCTTCAGGCATTGCCGGCGGGTCAACATGAAACGCGAGATTCCTGGTTTGTCCATCGCTTGTCTCCTTTGAGATAGTCGTTGTTTGTGCTGCGATACTGCTTGCTGGAACTCAGTGAATCAGCATGCCGCCGTTCACGTCCAAGGTGACGCCCGTGCAGTACTTGGCCAGCGGGCTGGCCAGGAACACGACGCATCCGGCGACGTCGGCGGGCTCGCCGATGCGGTTCAGGGGAATCTGCTCCAGGATGCCCTGCATGCGGTCGTCCGGGATCAGGCCCTTGTTGATGTCCGTGGCGATCAGGCCCGGGGTCACGCAATTGACCCGTATGCCGTCCACGCCGAACTCGCGTGCCATGGCGCGCGCCAGGCCCAGCACGCCGGCCTTGGCCGCGGAATAATGCGGACCGCCCAGGATGCCGCCGCCGCGCTGCGCGGACACGGAAGAAATGCAGACGATGGCGCCCGACTTGGCCGCCCTCATGGCCGGCAGCACGGCTTGCGACATGTGCAGCGTGCCGCGCAGGCTGACGTCGAGCACGGCGTCGTAGTCGTCCGCGCTGATGTCGGCGGTCTTGCGCGGCTGCGTGATGCCGGCGTTGTTCACCAGGATGTCGATGCGGCCGCATTGGTCGACGACGGCCTGCACCGCGCGCTCGCAGGAAGCCTTGTCCGTCACGTCGGCCACGACGCCGATGTGGCGCTCGCCGAGCCGGGCCGCGGCGGCGGCGGGCTGCGCGCGCTCCAGATCCAGGATCACCACGCGGGCGCCCTGCTCGGCCATCATGCGGGCCGTGGCGAAGCCCAATCCGTTCAGGCCGGCGCCACCCGTGACCACGGCGATTTTTTCAGCAAGAAGCATGCTCTGCACTCCGAAAGAGAAAACGTTGAAATAAAAGAATGTGCGCCGCAGGAAGGAGCCCGGGCTTTCATCCCAGCCAGTTCTTGATGCGCGATGCCAGCGCATCGCAGCTGATGCCGTAGCGATCATGCAAGGTGGGCAGCGCGCCCGCGTCCAGGAAGGCATCGGGCAGGCCGGCCAGCTTGAACCCGGCCGGCTGCACGCGATGCCGCAGCAGCGTGCTGGCCACCGCTTCGCCCAGGCCGCCGACCACCGAATGATTCTCGGCCACGACCACCAGCCGGTGGCGGTAGCGGACCGCCTCGATGATGGCCGCCTCGTCGAGCGGCTTGATGGTCGGGCAATGCAGCACGGCGACGCCGATGCGATCGTGAGTGAGCGCCTGCGCGGCCTCCAGCGCCCGCATCGTCATGATCCCGCTGGAGATGACGAGCACGTCGTCGCCGTCGCGCAGCAATTTCGCCTTGCCCAATTCGAACTTGTAGTCGTACTCGTCGAGCACCAGCGGCACCTGGCCGCGCAGCAGCCGCATATAGACCGGGCCGTCGTGGGCGGCGATCTGCGGCACGGCCTGTTCGGTATCCAGGGCATCGCAAGGATCGACGATCGTCAGCCCGGGCACCGCCCGCATCATGGCGATGTCGTCGGTGGCCTGGTGGCTGGGCCCGTAGCCGGTCGTCAGGCCCGGCAGCGCGCAGCATATCTTGACGTTCAGGTGCTCTTCGGCGATCACCTGGTGGATGAAGTCGTAGGCGCGGCGCGTGCCGAACACCGCATAGGTGGTGGCGAAAGGCGTCAGCCCTTCCTTGGCCATGCCGCCGGCCGCGCCCATCAGCAACTGCTCGGCCATGCCCATCTGGAAGAAGCGCTCGGGATAGGCCTGGGCGAACAGATGCAGATCGGTGTACTTGGCCAGATCGGCCGTCAGGCCCACGATGTCGGGCCGCTGCTCGGCAAGCGCCACCAGGGCTTTGCCGAACGGCGCGGCCTGGGTGCGCTGCCCCTCGCCGGCAATGGAGGCGATCATCGCCGACGTCGTCAGGCGTGGTTTTTTCTCGGCGACACTCATTTACGCGCTCCTTCGGCCTGCAATTGATCGAGAATCTCCAGGGCCTTGCGCCACTCCGGCGGATCGACGCGAATGAAGTGATTCTTTTCCCGAGCCTCCAGGAAAGGCACGCCCTTGCCCATGAGCGTGTCGCACAGGATCACGCGCGGCTTGGCTTGGCCGTAATGCCGCGCGTTGTCGAAAGCCTGCAGCACCGCCGGCAGGTCATTGCCGTCCACGCGCTGCACATGCCAGCCGAAGGAGGACCATTTGTCCGCCAGGGGCTCGAATCCCAGCACCTTGCTCGAGGGGCCGTCGGCCTGTTGATTGTTGATGTCGACCAGGCAGACGAGATTGCCCAGGCCATGATGGCCGGCCGCCATCGCCGCTTCCCACGTGGAGCCTTCGTCCAGCTCGCCGTCCGACATCGAGTTGTAGACAAAGGCCGGATTGTTTTTCCGGCGCAGGCCCAGCGCCATGCCGACCGCGATGGGCAGCCCCTGTCCCAGCGAACCGCCGGAGATTTCCATGCCCGGGGTATAGGCGGCCATGCCCGACATGGGCAGGCGGCTGTCGTCGCTGCCGTAGGTTTCGAGTTCGCTCTCGCCGATGATGCCGGCCTCGATCAGCGCGGCGTAGAAGGCGATCGCATAGTGGCCGTGCGAAAGCAGGAAGCGGTCCCGCCCTTCCCAGTCCGGATCGTCGGCCCGGTAATTCAAGGCATGGCCGTAGGCGACCGCCAGCACGTCTGCCCAGCCGAGCGCCTGGCCAATATAGCCCTGGCCCTGCACCTCGCCCATGCGCAAAGCGTAGCGGCGTATGCGGTAGGCGCGTTCCCGCAGCGGCGGAACCAATTCGTTCATCATCTATCCCCGATGGAAAAGGAAATCTTGCTCAAGGTGAAGAAGGCAGCAGCCCGATGGAGAACCAGGGCACGAAGGCGACCAGCAAAAGGCCGATCAGCAGAACCCCCAGGTAGGGCCAGATGCAGCGCATCGCGGCATCGGGGTTCGTGCGCCCGATGGTGCATGCCGCGTAGTAACCGAGCCCGAAGGGCGGGGTGAACAGGCCGATGCCCATGGCCAGGATCACCACCATCGCGTAGTGCACTTCGTGCACGCCTATCTGCCTGGCAACGGGAAACAGCAGCGGCGCGAACAGCACCATCGCCGGAATGCCTTCGAGCACGCTGCCCAGCACCACGAACACCACGATGGACACGATCAGAAAGCCGTACTTGCCGCCGGGCATGCTGGTCATCAGATGCGCGAGGGTCTGGGCGAAACCCGACTGCGTCAGGGCCCAGGACATTCCCGTGGCCGTGCCGATGATGAAGAGGATGGCGCCGGACAGGTTGGCCGTGTCCACCAGCATCGGATAGATGCGCCTCCAATCGAAGCGGCGGTAGACGAGCAGGCCGATGACCACCGCGTAGGCGATGCCGATGGTCGAGACTTCCGTCGCGGTCGCCACGCCCTCGGCGACCGCCGTGCGTATCAGGAAAGGCAGGACCAGCGACGGCAGCGCCACGATGAACGCGCGCGCCACCGTCCTGGCCGAAGCGCGCTTGAGGCCCAGGACGGGTTCGACGCTGCGAAAGCGCACCAGGATGGCCAGCATGACCGCCAGGACCACGCCGGGCATGACGCCGCCGGTAAAGAGCGCGCCGATGGAAATGCTGGCCACCGAACCGATGGTGATCAGCACCAGCGAAGGCGGGATGGTTTCCGCCATGGCGCCCGATGACGCCAGCAGCGAAATCAACTCGCCCTCGTCGCCGCCGCGCCGCTTCATTTCGGGCAGCAGCACGGGCGCCACCGCGGCCATGTCGGCGGTCTTGGCGCCGGAGATCCCCGAGATCAGCAGCATGGCGCCCAGCAGCACATAGTTCAGGCCGCCCCGCACATGCCCCAGCAAGGAACCGAGGAAATCGACCATCGCGCGGGCCATGCCCGTCATCTCGACCAGATGGCCCAGCAAGATGAACAAGGGGACGGCCAGCAGGATCAAGGAGCTCATGCCTTCATCCATGCGGCCGCTCACCACGGCCAGCGGCGCCGAGGTCGTGCACAGCATGAAAGCCACCGTCGCCAGCCCGAAGCAAAACGCGATGGGCACGCCCAGCAGCACGCAGGCGCCCACCATCAAGACGAAGAAAATGAAAAGATTCCAGTTGCCGATGTCTTGCAGCCAGCCCGAACCGAGATAGAGCGCGCCCGCCAATATGGCAATGACTACAGCCATGCCGACCACTTCGGCCAGGCCGCGCCGGGCCAGGCGCAGCAGGCTGATGGCGATCATCAGCGCCCCGCCCACGGGCACCGCGGCGGCGCGCACCGTGTCCGGCAGCGACAAGGCGGGGGTCTGCACGATCCACTCGTCCTGCGCGTACTGGGCCATGGGGCCGATCAGAAGCATCAGGAAAAGGCACGGCACCGCGATCGCCAGGACCTCGACCCAGGCCCGTGCCCGCGGCCCCCAGCGGGATACGAGAAACGTAGTGCGCATGTGCGTGCCGTGCCTGAGCGCCACGGCCGCGCCCAGGTTCGCCAGCCAGAGGAACAGGATGGATGCCAGTTCATCGGACCAGGGCAGCGGCTTGTCGACGACGAAGCGCATCACCACGCCCAGCAGCAGCACGAGAACCTCGCCCAGCACCAGGATGGCCGCGGGCACCTCGATGCAATGCCCCAGCCATGCCTCGGCGCGCGCGAACACGGACCCGTCGTCCTGCTCGGCCGCGCCATGCTCCAGCGAGAGACTGCTCATTGTCCACCCCTCTTGCTTTTTAGTTATGGGGCAGATGGTGTTGGATCGGGAACATGATGACAAGCGAATTATCATCAGCCTAAGATGACACTTTGTCATCCTACACAAGGGTTCACCCTATGGCCGCCGTACCTCCCGTTGCGAACCTCCTGGCCTTCGAAGCCGTGGCGCGGCGGCGCAGCTTCGCGCACGCCGCCGCCGAGCTGCACCTCACGGCCTCCGCGATCAGCCACCAGATCTCGCGGCTCGAAGCGCAGCTCGGCGTGCGCCTGTTCGACCGCGACGCCCATGGGGTGAAGCTCAGCGCGGCCGGCTCACGCTATCTGTCGCGCATCGGCGGCGCCCTGTCCGCCCTGGTTGCGGCAAGCGACGACCTGCAGCATGGCGTGAAGAACAGTCTCTACGTGCACGCGTCGCCCAGCTTCGCCGGCCTATGGCTGGTTCCCCGGCTGCAGGCCTTCACGCAGGCGCATCCCGAGATCGTCCTGAACCTGTCGGCGACGCCGACTCATAGCGATTTCGCTCTGGGGCAAGTCGACGTGGACATCCGTTATGGGGTGGCGCAATGGCCCGATCTCATGATCGAGCCCTTGTTCGAAGAACGGATCGCCCCGCTGGCCAGCCCCGATTTCATCCGCTCGCATCGTTTGCGGCGCCTCGAGCAGCTCGTGGACGCGCCGCTGATCCAGAGCACCGTCAGCGTCGTTCAATGGCCGGACTGGTTCGCCGCCGTTACCGACCGGCGCGCGCCCGAGCGGTTCGCGGCGCGCTTCGATCGGGCCCAGATGGTCCTGGACGCGGCGACCCAGGGCCTGGGCGTTGCCCTGGAAAGCACGACCATCGGCGCGCAGCATCTGGCCAAGGGGCTATTGCGCCCGGTCTTCGGGCTGGAGAAATGCATCAAGGTCAAGGCGCACTTCCTGGTGTATCCCGCGCAGCATGCGCGGCGCAAGCCGGTCGAGGCTTTTATCGACTGGCTGCGTCGCGAGACGAAGAAGAAGACCTAGATGGCGAGCGACGGCGCCGCGCTCGATCGGCCCGATGCCATGCTTGCCGGCAAGCGAATCAAGCCGCCTCGAAAACGATATCCTGCGCGCCTTCCCACAGCGTCTTGGTGCCCAGCTTGCGCAGGTTTTCGCGGCCTTCGACGACGGTCAGGAAATGGTTGCCGGCCAATTGGCCCATCTTGCTGGCGAACATGCAGCTGCCGTAGGCCAGGATGATCTCGGTTTCGCTGTAGCCGCCGGGGTAGAACAGAATGTCGCCCACCGAAGGGTGGCTGGTGTGGTTCTCGAAACCCACGCCCAGCTTGAACTCTCCCAGGGGTATCCAGCAGCCCTCCCCGCTCCAGCGCACGTGGATGATCTTCTGCTTGTAGGGCAGCAGCTTCATGAACGCGGCCACGGTTTCGGGCGCGTCGGGGTTGGTCTCGGCGATGAAGGTGTGCTCGGCGGCGCGGATGCGGATACGGGTCACGGTGTCTCTCGGCGTTTACGGGTGGAAGAATGAATCGCAAAAGCCGGCCATGGCAAATGGCCTGGAATGCGAACCAGACCATCGCCATCATGGACGAGCACCTGCATGCCGTGTCAGATCACGCCTGGCTCAGACCAGCACCCGCTCGATCCCGCCCAGGTTCGCCGAGCGCACGTAGTCTTCCATCCACGACTCGCCCAGGATATGGCGGGCCATTTCGACCACGATGTAGTCGGCCTGGGCGCCCGTGTCTTCTTCGTAGCGCGACAGGCCTTGCAGGCATGACGGGCAGGAAGTCAGGATCTTGACCTGCTCGGCGGCCTCGGCGGAACCCGCCACGACGCCCAGCTTCTCCATCCCCTGCATCAGGTCTTCCTGCTTGCGGAACCGCACCTGGGTCGAGATGTCCGGACGCGTCACTGCCAGGGTGCCCGATTCGCCGCAGCAGCGGTCGGTCTTGATCGCGCCCTCGCCCACCAGCGCCTTGACCGTCTTCATCGGATCCTGCAGCTTCATCGGCGAGTGGCAGGGGTCGTGGTACATGTACTTGCGACCCGTCGCGCCTTCGAGCTTGATGCCTTTTTCCAGCAGGTATTCGTGGATGTCGATGAGGCGGCAGCCCGGGAAGATCTTGTCGAACTCGTAGCCCGCGAGCTGGTCGTAGCACGTGCCGCAGCTCACCACCACCGTCTTGATGTCGAGGTAGTTGAGCGTGTTGGCCACGCGGTGGAACAGCACCCGGTTGTCGGTGATGATCTTCTCGGCCTTGTCGTTCATGCCGTTGCCGCGCTGCGGATAGCCGCAGCACAGATAGCCCGGCGGCAGCACCGTCTGCACGCCCGCGTGCCACAGCATGGCCTGCGTGGCCAGGCCCACCTGCGAGAACAGGCGCTCCGAACCGCAGCCGGGGAAGTAGAACACCGCTTCCGTGTCGGCCGTGGTGGACTTGGGGTCGCGGATGATCGGCACGTAGTCCGCGTCTTCGATGTCCAGGAGCTTGCGCGCCGTCTGCTTGGGCAGGCCGCCCGGCATGCGCTTGTTGACGAAGTGCACCACCTGCTCGCGGATGGGCGGCTTGCCCACCGTGGCCGGCGGATGCGCCGTCTGCTTGCGCGTGAACGAGCTGAGGAAATCGTGCGCCGCGCGCTGCATCTTGTAGCCCACGCCGATCATGGCCTTGCGTGTGGCGTTGATGGTGGCCGGGTCCTTCGCGTTCAGGAAGAACATGGCCGCGGTCGTGCCGGGATTGAACGACTTGCGTCCCATGCGGCGCAGCAGCGCGCGCATGTTCATCGACACATCGCCGAAGTCGATGTCCACCGGGCAGGGGTTCAGGCACTTGTGGCAGACCGTGCAATGGTCGGCCACGTCCTCGAATTCTTCCCAGTGCTTCAGGCTCACGCCGCGGCGGGTCTGCTCTTCGTACAGGAAGGCTTCGATCAGGAGCGACGTCGCCAGGATCTTGTTGCGCGGCGAGTACAGCAGGTTGGCGCGCGGCACGTGCGTGGCGCACACCGGTTTGCACTTGCCGCAGCGCAGGCAGTTCTTGATCGAGTCGGCGATCTGGCCGATTTCGCTTTGCTGCATGATGAGCGATTCATAGCCCATCAGGCTGAAGCTGGGCGTCCAGGCGCGGCGCAGGTCGGCGCCCGGCATGAGCTTGCCGGCGTTGAAGTGCCCGGCCGGGTCGACGCGGCGCTTGTAGTCCTGGAAGGGCTTGAGCTCGGCTTCGGTCAGGTACTCGTATTTGGTCAGGCCGATGCCGTGCTCGCCCGAGATCACGCCGTCCAGGTCGCGCGCCACCTGCATGATGCGCGCCACGGTTTCGTTGGCCTCGCGCAGCATGTCGTAGTCGTCGGAATTGACGGGGATGTTGGTGTGCACGTTGCCGTCGCCGGCGTGCATGTGCAGCGCGACGAACACGCGGCTCTTGAGCACGCGCGCGTGGATGGCGCGCAGATCGTCGATGATCTTCTTGCAGGCGTCGCCGGGGAACAGGCTGACGAGGCCGGCCAGCACTTCGGCCTTCCACGACACGCGCACCGTGCGGTCCTGCACGATGTCGAACACGCACACCCGCGGCTGCCGCGCCAGGCGGTCGGCCAGTTCGGCATGCAGGTGCCCCAGGCCCAGCGAGTCGAGCTCGGGCAGGGCCTGCGCCAGCGGCATGTCCAGGTTGTCGAGCAGCCACTGCCAGCGGCGGCGCGCGCCGCCGATCAGCGCCACGGCCTGGCCGCGGCGCTCGTCGATCACTTCGGCCGTCAGGCTCGCGTCGTCATCGTCGTCGCTGGGGATGTTGCTCGGGTAGATCGATTCGGCGACGTAGGCATCGAGCTCGTCGAGCAGCCGCAGCTTGTTGCGCGTCGAAAGCTCGATGTTGAAGCGCTCGATGTAGTCGGTGTACTCGCCCATGCGCGGCAGCGGGATCACCACGTCTTCGTTGATCTTGAAGGCGTTGGTGTGGCGCGAGATGGCGGCCGTGCGCGAGCGGTCGGCCCAGAATTTCTTGCGCGCCTCGGGGCTCACGGCGGTGAAGCCTTCGCCGTGGCGGGTATTGGCCAGGCGCACCACTTCGCTCGCGGCCGCGGCCACCACGTCTTCGTCGTCGCCGACGATGTCGCCGATCAGCACCATCTTGGGCAGCACGCCGCGCTTGCTCTTGGTGGCGTAGCCCACGGCGCGCAGGTAGCGCTCGTCCAGGTGCTCCAGGCCGGCCAGGATGGCGCCAAGCGCGTGGCCCTCGCCGTCCAGGTAGCCCTTGATCTCGACGATCGACGGAATCGAATCGCGCGCCTGGCCGAAGAACTCGAGGCAGACCGTGCGCGTGTGCTTGGGCATGCGGTGCAGCACCCAGCGCGCCGAGGTGATGAGGCCGTCGCAGCCTTCTTTCTGCACGCCGGGCAGGCCCGCGAGGAACTTGTCGGTGACGTCCTTGCCCAGGCCTTCCTTGCGGAACACGCGGCCTGCGATTTCCAGCAGCTCGGTCTTGATCGGCTTGCCGCCCGGCTTGCCTCGGCCGTCGAACCACTTGAGCTCGAAGCGCGCCACGTCCACGTCGTGGATCTTGCCCATGTTGTGGCCCAGGCGCGTGACTTCCAGCCAGTTGCCGTCGGGGTCGACCATGCGCCACCAGGCCAGGTTGTCCAGCGCGGTGCCCCACAGCACGGCCTTCTTGCCGCCGGCGTTCATGGCGATGTTGCCGCCCACGCACGAGGCCTCGGCCGAGGTGGGATCGACGGCGAAGACGAAGCCGGCATTCTCGGCGGCTTCGGCCACGCGCTTGGTGACCACGCCGGCGCCGGCCAGCACGGTCGCCACGGGCGCGTCCAGGCCGGGCAGCACGGTCTGCTCGACCGGGCCCAGGGCCTCGAATTTCTCGGTGTTGATGACGGCCGAGCGCCAGGTCAGCGGAATGGCGCCGCCGGTATAGCCGGTGCCGCCGCCGCGCGGCACGATGGTCAGGCCCAGCTCGATGCAGGCGCGCACCAGCGGCGCGATTTCTTCTTCGCTGTCGGGCGTGAGCACCACGAAGGGATATTCGACGCGCCAGTCGGTGGCGTCGGTGACGTGCGACACGCGCGACAGGCCGTCGAATTTGATGTTGTCGCGCGCCGTGCACCGGCCCAGCACGCGCTGCGCCTGCTGGCGCAGGGCCGTGGTCTCGTCGAAGCGGCGCTCGAAATCGAGCACCGCGCCGCGCGCCAGGGCCAGCAGGTCGACCACGCGGCCGTCGCGCTGCGTGTCGACGCTGTCCGAGGACGGCGTGCGGCGGCGGTCGATCTCGCCCAGGCGATGATGCAGGGCCTCGATGAGCAGCCTGCGGCGCTTGGGATTGTCGAGCAGGTCGTCCTGCAGGTAGGGGTTGCGCTTGACCACCCAGATGTCGCCCAGCACCTCGTAGAGCATGCGCGCGGAGCGGCCGGTGCGGCGCTCGCCGCGCAGGTCGCTCAGCAGCTGCCAGGCGTCTTCGCCCAGCAACAGAGACACGATTTCGCGGTCCGAAAACGAGGTGTAGTTGTAGGGGATTTCGCGCAAGCGCGCGCCGGGAGCCGGCGGAACCGAGGCGAGGATTTGGCTGGCGAGTGGGGCGTTCATAGACGAGGACGTGGCCCTTAAAAACCCATTCTAGATCATCGCCGCCCGGCGGCTCGGTAATAACCCCAGGATTGCGCTTTAAGAAACCTGCAAGCCGGGCCGGGTACTCCGGCCGGGCGCCCCTAGCCGGGCGCCCCCGGCGGGTTGCCCCAGGGGTTGGAACCTCGCGCCGCGCGCCGTTACTTACAGGCCATGCGCCGGCGAGCATGCCGGCTGTCTATCCGGAGCCTGTTCATGGACAAACGCGATCTGGCCAGCCGCCTGCTGGCCGACCTGGGCAATACCCTCACCGTCGGCCCCCTGGCCCTGGACTCCGCCACGCAAAGCTGCGTGCTGGTGTTCGACGACAACCTGATCCTGAACATCGAATACGACCCGGGCACCGAGCGCCTGGTCCTGTCCTGCTACCTGGACGAGCTGCCGGCCGAGGGCGCGGAGCCCCTGCTGCGCGAGCTGCTGGCCGCCAACCTGTACTGGCACCGCACCCGCGGCGCCACGCTCTGCCTGGAAGAAGGCACGGGCGGCGTCATCCTCACCTACCCCTGCTCGGTGACCGAGCTCGACAGCCACGCCTTCGAAACCGTGGTCGAGAACTTCGCCAACCAGGCCGAACGCTGGACGCGCCGCATCGCCCAGGCCAGGCAGGCCGCGCCGGCCTCCCCGGCCATGGCCGATTCCACCGTCCCCCCGACTTACGCCTGACCCCCGCCGCAGGAGCGCGCCATGAATCTCGATGCACTCAGCCGCAATCTGGTACGCCAGGGCACGGATCTCGACCAGGTCCTGGGCCAGGGCAAAAGAAACGACTACGAGCTGACCAAGCCGCTCAATCCGCCGAGCAACTGGACCCATTTCAAGGCCGCGCTCTCGAACGTGCCCCTGTTGGGCCAGCTCGGCTCGCTGCAGCAGGCGCGCGCTGAACGCGACTCGTATCCCGTGCGCCTGGGCGAGCACCAGGCCAGCAACCGGCAGATCCTGGCCGGCCTGACGACCGACATGCGCGCCAAATACGGCGATCACATCGCCAACATGGCCATGCGCGACCTGAACCAGACCGACGGCGCGCCGCTGACCGGTCGCGCCGTCAGCGCGATGCTGCAGTCCGCCGACAAGGCCCTGGCCAGCAATCGCTCCTGGAACAACCAGCACATCACGCGCTTCCTGGAAAGCGGCCTCTCGGGCGGCGGCCGCGGCCGCGGCGAGACCGACATGATCGGCCTCTGCCTGGAACGCGGCATGAAGCTNGGCGGCGACAACCCGAACTGGCAAGGCATGGTCGACGGCAAGTCGGCGNNNTTTCTCGAGCGCCTGGTGCGCGAGAACTGCAAGGCCATGCCCGAATATTCCCGCGGCCAACTGAGCAACCAGCAGATCGCGCAAGCCGCGGAAAAGGCCCTGAACCTGTACGAGGCGCAGGTCGCCGAGCTGATGAAAGTGCCCGGCATGACCAAGGAAAAGGTCGGCGAGTTCCTGACCAAGCTGCCGGACTCCACCTTCAAGCAGGGCGATGCGGGCATCGCCAAGCATCTGAAGGAAATGGCCATCACCGACAGCATGACCGCGCCGATGGACCGCAGGAATCCCGAGTCCATGCTGTGCCGCCTGGCCAAGGCGGCCACCGACAAGGCGGGCCTGCCTTCCTTGCCCGACGGCGTGCTCAAGTCGATCTCGAACAACATGACCGAAGGGCTGAGCTACAACATCCCCGCCCTGCAAAA
>Ga0055529_1000797_pt1 | contig 19318 bp, 17 predicted proteins | sample AraplaCol_mCL_r2_FD_55007 | JGI IMG/M metagenome (GOLD analysis project Ga0055529, IMG submission 55007) | Arabidopsis root microbial communities from North Carolina, USA - plate scrape CL_Col_mCL_r2 | ecosystem: Host-associated > Plants > Roots > Endosphere | place: USA: North Carolina...
ACGAAGCGAGCGGCGTTTTCAGTCATCACCACACGCACGCGAGCGCCAAGGTCGCGCAAGCGACGGACCAGCTCGCAGGATTTGTAGGCGGCGATGCCACCTGACACTCCCAGCAAGATGCGACGTTCAGCAAGACTCATGGCGTAAGCGGGACCCGACGTACGAATAGACGGCTAGCTTACCGGATTCACATAAGCCAACTGCTGTCCGGAGAGCGCCTCGAACGGGATGCTGGTCACATGAGTATCCGACAGTGGCCCGAAAGCGAACGACCTCGCGAAAAACTATTGGCGCGGGGCAGCGCCGCCCTCTCCGATGCGGAATTGCTGGCCGTGCTGCTTGGCAGCGGCGTGCGCGGCAAGGACGCGATCACGCTGGGCCGNGAGCTATTGATGCAAGCCGGTGGCTTAAATGCCCTGCTCGCCCGGCAGGAAGGGGACATCCGCGCCGCCGGCCTGGGTCCAGCCAAGCGCGCACGCTTGGCCGCCGCGCTGGAACTGGCTCGCCGCAGCTTGGGTGAACAACTCACCGAACAACCCTCGCTACGCAATCCACGCGATAGCGGCGATTACCTCAATGCCCGTCTGCGGCATCTGCCTTATGAGGTATTCGCCTGCCTTTATCTGGACAATCGCCATCGCGTGCTGGCTTTCGAGGAGCTGTTCCGCGGCACGGTGGATGGTGCCAGCGTGCATCCGCGCGAGGTCGTGCGCGCTTGCCTGAAACACAACGCCGCCGCGGTGATCTTTGCCCATAACCATCCAAGCGGCGTGGCCGAACCCAGTTCGGCCGACCAGGCGATCACCCGGGAATTGGGGCAAGCACTAAGGCTGATCGGCGTGCGCGTATTGGATCACCTAGTAATCGGTCATGGCGCCCCGGTATCCATGGCGTCACGCGGCTTGCTTTGAGAGCTTCCCAAAAAAAAACGGCGCGACCGGGAGGGACGCGCCGTGAGCCGCATGAGGGGAGGGTATGAAGGGATGCGGCAGTCCCGTATCGAGCCGGACGGGGGAGGCGCCGGTGATACCCAGCCATTGTCGCGTTGCGTCATGACTACCGTGTGACATGACAGCCGGCATGTCNCAACGTTCGTCCGGAGTATCTGCCTGACAGGCCCTGGCAAGACTTATGCACACAGCGCCCCGAAAGCCACTTAGGGGCATATCACTGAAAAGAACATCAAGTTCACATTTTAANTAGTTGATTTATAAAAAATAATTGCATGACAACAAGGTTTCCGCAGGGTTTTCACGCGGCCCCACATACGCCGCCTTCACTTTCCCCACAGACTTATCCACAGCCTCGCCCGCCGCGGTGCAGCAGCGCCCCAGGCGTTTGCATGACGGGGNCTTCTGCTTAGAAGAAGGCTCAAGCGCAGCGGTCTGTTACGATGCGCGGTTCCATCCTGATTCGATCCCCTCCTGTGAAAGAAGCGCTGCGCGAACTGGTCCTCAAGGCTATTCGGACCCTTCAGGGCGATGGTGCCCTGCCCGCCGATATCGACCTGCCCAATTTTGTGATCGAACGTGCGCGCAGCCGCGAACATGGTGATTTCGCCACCAACGCGGCCATGTTGCTGGCCAAGCCGGCCCGCGCCAAGCCGCGGGACCTGGCCGAAAACCTGGTCGCCGCCCTGCCCGCGAACGCGTTAGTGGCCAAGGTTGAGATTGCCGGTCCCGGTTTCATCAACTTCTTTTTGGCGCCGACGGCTTATCACACCGAGGCGCGGCGCATTCTGTCCGAAGCCGATGCCTATGGCCGCAGCCAGAGCGGTGCCGGGCATACGGTCGGCGTTGAATTCGTGTCGGCCAATCCGACTGGACCGCTGCATGTGGGTCACGGCCGAGCTGCCGCCATTGGCGATTGCATCGCTCGTGTGCTCGAAGCCACCGGCTGGAACGTCAAGCGCGAGTTCTACTACAACGACGCTGGCGTACAGATTCAGAACTTGGCGATCTCCACGCAGGCGCGCGCACGCGGCATCGCGCCAGGCAATGCAGGTTGGCCGGAAGACGGCTATCGCGGCGACTATATTGCCGACGTAGCNCGCGCCTANCTGGCTGGCGACACGGTGTTTGCGGATGGCCACGCCGTCACCGGTGCGAAAAATCCGGACGATCTCGAAGCGATCCGCCATTTCGCAGTCGCCGCTCTGCGCCACGAGCAGGACCTAGATCTGCAAGCGTTCGGCGTCGGCTTCGACGTGTATTTCCTGGAATCTTCGCTCTATACCGACGGCAAGGTTGACGAAACCGTACGCGAGCTGATCGCCCACGGCCACACCTATGAAGAAGGTGGCGCACTCTGGCTGCGCACCACGGACTTCGGTGACGACAAGGACCGCGTCATGCGCAAGTCGGACGGCACCTACACCTACTTCCTGCCGGACGTGGCTTACCACCGCAGCAAATGGCTGCGCGGCTACGAGCGCGCGATCACCGAGCTGGGCTCCGATCATCACGGCAGCCTGGCTCGCGTAAAGGCGGGGCTGCAGGCATTGGATTGCGGCATCCCTGAGGGATGGCCCGAATACGTCCTGCACCAGATGGTCACCGTCATGCGTGGCGGTCAGGAAGTAAAACTAGGCAAGCGTGCCGGCGGTTATCTAACGCTGCGGGATTTGATCGAAGAGGTCGGCAGGGACGCGACGCGGTATTTCCTCATTTCGCGCAAAGCGGATTCGCAGCTCGTCTTCGACATCGACCTTGCCCGCTCGCAAAGTAACGANAATCCGGTCTACTACATTCAGTACGCCCACGCCCGCGTGTGCCGAGTATTGGAAGAGTTGGCCGAACGCGGCCTGCCGCCGGCGGATACCCAGNCGGGTGTCGTACAGATGACGCGACTGGATAGCGAACCAGAGCAAATTTTGCTCACGGAACTATCGCGCTATCCGGAAGTGGTCGAAGCCGCGGCCAACAATCTGGAACCGCACCTGATCGCGCAATATCTGCGCGAACTCGCCGGCGCGCTTCACAGCTACTATCACGAGCACAAATGGATCGTGGACGACGCCGAGCTGCGCAACGCGCGCATCACGCTCGCCGTCGCCACCCGCCAGGTGATACGCAACGGTTTGGATTTACTGGGTCTCAGCGCCCCGGAGAAGATGTAAATGGCACCACGCAAGGGCAAAGGCCGGCAGGCCGTTCGCAACAGTGGCGGCGGGTTTCCGGCATGGGCGGGCATTCTCGTCGGCATCCTGATCGGCGCCCTGGTCGTGGTGGTATTGATGCGCCACTCGTTGGTGCCGATGACACCCAAGGGTCCGCAACCCAATCCTGAAGCCACTGCGCAACCCGGCAGTGACGAGGGCCTGACTCCGGCGGCCAGCAACNCCGCGCCGAAAAAGCCGCAATACGATTTCTATTCCGTGCTTTCGGAGAAGGAAGTGCGCATTCCGGATTCGGAAATCAGCGCACAGGCCAAGGCGGAACAGCAGCAGGCCCAGCAGAAACAGCAGCAGGCGCAACAAGCTGCCACACCGCCTCCGCCCAAGCTGCCGCCTAACGTACCGCCGGCCGTCACACAGAACATCACCGCTGCCCCACCTTCAGCGGTAGCATCGCCGCCCGCCTCCGGCCCCAGCGGTTATCTGCTGCAGGTGGGCGCGTTCCCCAGTGCTTCGGATGCAGAAACGCTGAAGGCCAAGCTGGCGCTGCAGGGTTTCGTTGCCAACGTGCAGTCGGTGAATGTGGGTGGGCAGACATACCACCGCGTGCGCCTGGGGCCGTTCCGCTCGGCGACCGATCTGGAATCGACCAAGCAGCGCTTGTCTGCGGCGGGGATTTCGGCGATTGCGTTGAAGGCCGGTGGCTAACAAGCGATAGCGCACGTTTCGAAACGAACAAGGGCGCCAAGAGGCGCCCTTGCTGTTTTATGCCACTTTCCGAAAAGGGCCAGCGTCACGAAGGCTGCCGCTTCAGCCGAATCAGCCCAGAAATATCGTCATCGCCATGTCCTTGCTGCATCAGTTTGGCGTAGTCGGCCAATGATTGCTCGATGACTACACGCGACGTACCAGCTTTCTCAGCAATNCCTCGCACGATGCTCAGATCCTTGTGCAGCAAGGCAAGCTTGAAGCCTACGCTGAACTGATCTTTCAACATCGTCGCNCCCCGTTTTTCCAGGAACCAGCTGCCGGCAGCACCTGCGCCCAACGTGGAGATCAAGCGCTCCGGATCGAGCCCCAGGGCCTCGCCCAACGCAAGACCTTCGCAAACCGCCTGTGCGATACCCGCCACCAATACCTGATTCACCGCCTTGGTAGCTTGCCCCGCACCGACATCGCCCAGATGCGTAATGCGNAGTGCATACGCTTCCAGCACCGGCCGNGCACGTTCCAATACGGCGGCATCGCCGCCCACCATAATCGAGAGCTTGCCGTTCTTCGCACCCTCGACGCCACCGGAAACCGGCGCATCGAGAAAATGCGCGCCGACCGTGGCAAGACGCGCCGCGGCCTGTTTCGCCGTGTCTGGTGCAACGGTCGAGTGATCGATCACGATCGTGCCTGGCTTCACATGCGGCGCAAGCGCATCGACCGTGTTCAACACATCCGCATCGGCCGTTACGCACAATGCAATCACATCGCATTGCGCAGCAAGTTCTGCCAGCGTTGCAGGCGCGCCAACACCCAACGTACGCGCCAGCGTTTCCGCTTTTGCATGCGTGCGGTTGGCCACCGCATGCAGCAAGCCATGTTGCTTGAGATGTCCGGCCATGGGTTCGCCCATGGCACCGAGGCCGATGAAAGCTGCCTTCAAAGTCATGCGTGGTCCTGACTGAAATTAAGCACGCGGTGCACGTCGTGGGTGACAAATGGATTGTCCGCCGTCGGCGGTTCGAGCCAATGCGGATGGCTCAAAGTATGCCGCATATCGGTCAGCCCGCTCTGCCAATGCTCGTGCATGGTCGCTGCGCTGAACTCGTAATCCTTGTAGTGCCCTTCGTATGGCTTGTCACGATAGATGAGGTGGATGAGGTTGGTCAGCGCACCGTTGGCATAGCGCTCGGCACGGCGATAAGCCGGCGTATCGCGCTTGCTCTCGGGGATCAGCTCCATCAACTCATGCAAGAAGCGCTGTTGTTCGCGCGTCTGATGCATGTATTCCGTGACCAGGCGNGTNCGNCTGGAATACTGGATGTCTTTCGAGCGCTCGGCCACGCTACCCATATCACGCGGCAACGCACCGACTGCGCTCCATAGATCCACCTGAAAGATCAGCGCGTCGCGGTGCGGCCTTTCCGTCAGCACTTTGTACAGCGGCGTGTTGGACACCATGCCGCCGTCCCAGTAGTACTCGCCGTCGATCTCTACCGCAGGAAACCCTGGCGGCAAGGCACCGGAAGCCATGAAATGCTCCGGCCGCAGTTTTTCGTTGCGATTATCGAAGTAGGCAAAATTGCCAGTGCGCACATTTACTGCACCCACCGATACACGCAGGCAGCTCGGATGGTTGATGCGATCGAAATCGGCCAGGCGTTCCAGTGTTTCACGCAACGGCGCCGTGTCGTACCAGCTTGTAGTAGCTGGCGTACCGTGCCATTGCAGTACCGGCGGCGGCATGCGCGGCTGGAAGAATCCCTGCTGNCCCTCGATAATTGCACGCCATGCGGCAAACATGTTGACGCTCTCGCGAAACACCGACGGCATGTTCATGCCTTCCATCCATGGGAACCCTGGCGCATGAGGCAGCAGCGCCGATTTGCAGATGGTTTCCCAGAATTCCGTCAGCCGCTCGACTCGATGCTCCGGCGCGTTGCCNGCGATGATGGCCGCGTTCAAGGCGCCGATCGAAATGCCGGCGATCCAGTTCGGATGCAGACCGGATTCTGCCAACGCCTGATACACGCCGGCCTGGTACGCACCGAGCGCGCCACCACCCTGCAACACCAGCGCAGTGACCTTGTATGCGTCCTGCGCCGGGTGATGGGGAGCCGTCTCAGCCTTGGACGAGGTCTTTTTCGCGTCCATAACTCTTTCCTGTGTGTTCGTCTTCAGCGAGATAGTCGTAGACCACCGTGCCCAGGTCGAGCGTGAGATCGGTGATGTAATGCACCGCCGATTCCACCTTGAGCACAGGCAGATCGGCCACCGGCGCCAGTGCATGCGGATGCAGCTCCAGCGACGCCGGACCGCTCCACGCACCTTTCAGTGTGACGTTGGTCGTGTAGTAGCGCACCAACTCGCAGATGCGCGGCGTGCCATCGACATGCGGGATGATCTTCAGCAGGAAATTGGGCGCGGCCAAACCTTTCAGAATCGCACTCTCATCCGCGGGGCGATGCTTGAATCCCATGGTGGCCTTCGCCACGCGCACCTTGCCGTAATCGAGCGTGCCGACCAGCGTGTCGATTTCCGTTTCCAGAATGGGCGTGGCCAGTTTTTTCGGGAANCCCCACAACTCGCGACCACCGGCAATCGGCGGATGATCGTTGAGATACATCGCATGCACGTAGCCGCCGCGCTCGCCGCGGAAGCTCACCGGAATCACCTGCCCCGACTCGGTGTAGTCACCGAAACCGGTGGAATCAGGCATGCGAATGAATTCGTATTTCACCACGGGCTCGGTGATTTCCAGTGGCTCGGGCACCACTGCGCGCAGCGCATCCAAATCGGTGCGGTAGGTGATAACCAGGAACTCGCGGTTGACGAAGCGATACGGCCCCTTGGGGAAGGCGGGGCTGGTGAGCGGCATGGCGAAGGCGTTGGCCTTGACGTCGGCGATTTTCATGGGCGCGTCCTTTGAAAATTCTGATGTACGTTGAACCTCAACTCGCCGCTATCCACTCCCTCCCCTACGTGCAGTAGGGGAGGGTTGGAGTGGGACGAAGCAACCTCGCGACAAATTCCAACTGCTCCGCAAGCACATGCAACCCCACCCCGGCCCTCCCTGCCAAGCAGAGGAGGGAGCGAAAGCGATTACTGCATGTACCAACCGTGGCTCACCACAACGCTCTGACCGGTCAGTGCGGCACTTGGGAAAGCCGCCAGGAACAGCGCCGTCTGCGCGATGTCCTCGACAGTCGTGAACACGCCGTCCACTGTGTCCTTGAGCATCACGTTCTTGATGACTTCGTCTTCGCTAATGCCCAGCTCTTTCGCCTGCTCGGGAATCTGTTTCTCCACCAGCGGCGTGCGTACGAAGCCGGGGCAGATCACGTGCGAGCGCACGTTATGTGCCGCACCTTCTTTCGCCAACGTGCGCGCAAGGCCCAGCAGGCCGTGCTTCGCCGTGACATAGGCGGATTTCAGCTTGGACGCTTCGTGCGAATGCACCGAGCCCATGTAAATGACCGTGCCGCCGCGGTTGTCCTTGTACATGTGCTTGAGTGCGGCCTTGGTGGTGAGGAAGCCGCCATCGAGATGGATCGCCAGCATCTTCTTCCAGTCGGCGAAAGCGAACTGGTCGATCGGATTGATGATCTGCACACCTGCATTGGAAATAAGCACATCCAGACGGCCGAACGCTTCCACGGTCTTGTCCGTGCCTGCGTTGACCGCGTCTTCGTTAGTGACGTCCATGGCGATGCCGATGGCTTTTCCGCCGGCTGCCTTGATCTCCGCCGCCGCCGCATCCGCGGCCTGCTGATTGATGTCAGCGATCGCCACCGCNGCNCCGTTCTTCGCATAAAGCTCGGCGATAGCTTTGCCCAGGCCGCTGGCAGCGCCTGTGATCAATGCAACTTTGCCGTCGAGACTTGCCATGTGCCACTCCTTCGGATGGATAAAAAAAGCCGAGGCCGCACATCGGATCACCGCAGGATGTTTCGACAGCTTGCCGAAACATCCTTAAGGATGGGTCGCTAACGCACGCCTTCGGAGAGATAGGTATAGCCGGTGAGACCTTCATTCAATGTTACAAACAGGCCTTCCGCTTGCTCGCCATCGATACCCGCTGCAGCAATCCGTTCGCGATAGCTGCGGCGTAATGCCTCGAGGTCATAACCGACATAGTCCAACATCAAATCGGTGGTGTCGCCACGACGCTTATGCGCGAAGACGTAATTGCCACCATCCACGCGCACGTTCACGGCATCGGTGTCGCCGAACAGATTATGGATATCGCCCAAGGTTTCCTGATAGGCGCCGACCATGAAGATGCCCAGGCGATACGCCTCGCCCTCTTTCAATGCATGCAGCGGCAGGCTTACATCCACCCCCTCGGCATCGACATAGTTGTCGATACGGCCATCCGAATCGCAGGTGAGGTCAACCAGTACACCGCGACGCGTAGGTTGTTCGTGCAAACGGGCGATGGGCGCAATGGGGAAGATCTGATCGATCGCCCACACATCGGGAATCGATTCGAACACCGAGAAATTGACGAAGTATTTGTCGACCAGCTTTTCGTCCAGTTCGTCCAACGCCTGACGATGCGAACGCTCTGCCGGTGATAGGCGCGCGCGCACGGCATTGGCGATGGCATAAAAAAGTTCGTCCAATCGTGCGCGCGCCGCCAACGACAACTGGCCCAGCGCATATAACGCCTGGCCTTCCTGCAGGTGATGCTGCGCCTCGTGAAACAACTCCAGCGGCGGACGCGTATCCAATTCGTCGTGCACTTCGCGCAAATGACGCAGCACGGCTGGCTCGTCGCGATCGGCTGGCGGCAAGCTGCCGACCGGCACGGTTTCGACGTCGCTGACATTTACCACCATCACCGCGTGATGCGCTGTCATGGCGCGTCCGGCTTCGGTGATGATGTGCGGTGCCTGCAACCCTTCGGATTCCACGGCTTCGGCCAACGATTGCACGATCGTGGCAGCGTACTGCTCGATCGAATAATTGATGGAGTTGTGGCTGCGCGAACGCGAACCTTCGTAATCCACGCCCAAGCCGCCGCCTACGTCAACGATGTCCAGCGGCACACCCAGGCGCGTGAGTTCCACGAAATAACGCGTGGCTTCGCGCATGCCGTTGGCAATGTCGCGCACGTTGGAAATCTGCGAGCCCATATGAAAATGCTGCAGCTTCAGCGTGTGCTTCAGACCGGCCTGGTCCAGGCGCGTGACCAAGTTCAACACCTGCGCAGGCGAGAGGCCAAACTTGCCTTTGTCGCCGCCGGTGTTCTGCCATTTGCCCGCGCCAATCGAAGCAAGGCGCACGCGCACGCCGAGCAGCGGCTCCACGTTCAACGCTTTTGCTTCGGTGATCACGTGATCAAGTTCGGACGGCTTTTCGATCACGATGTGGATGCGCAGGCCGAGCTTGCGCCCGATCAAGGCAAGGCGAATGTATTCGCGATCTTTGTAGCCATTGCAGATCACGATGGACCCGGGCCGTGCCATCGCCAGCACGGCCATCAACTCCGGCTTGGAACCGGCTTCCAGACCAAAGCCTTGCGCACCGGCGGCCACCAGTTCGGCCACCACGCCGCGCTGCTGATTCACCTTGATGGGATAGACGGCTGTATAGCCGCCCGCGTAGTGCCATTCGCCGATCGCTTTGGCGAACGCACCCTGCAGACGCGCAAGACGATCGGCCAGGATGTCCGGAAAACGCACCAGCAACGGCAAGCGCAAACCTTCGTCGCGCGCGCGCTCGACGATGTCAGGAAGTGAAAAGCCGGGGCCGCCCGAGCCATGCGGGCGGATCACGATGTGACCGGCGTCGTTGATATCGACGTAGCCGTCGCCCCAATAAGGCACGGCATAAGTGTGACGGGCGGCGTCGATGTTCCAGGCATTCGCCATGTGACGGTATCTCCTTTGAAGGGGGATGTCGTCGTCGCAGCGGCGGAGCCTTGACGAACACGAAGCCCACCGGCCGGAAGCCTCGCACGCCGCGGGGTCGGAAGGGCCTGACGGGCCGCCGGCCAGGGCNGCCCGAACGCGTATTGTAACGGCCNGCTGCGACAATTTGAGGTCAGCCCGCCGCAATAGGCGTGGACCGGCGACCGTACCGCCGGCACGGCNAAGACGGTTACCGCTACAATCACCCTCCTTTAACTACGCTCTCCAGGATTCCCTCGTCATGTCGCAGCCCAGCTGGTTCACCGAAGCACACCAGGCTTCTGGTTCCTCCATCGGTTATCGCGTTGAAAAGCTGCTGCATGCCGAGAAAACTCCCTTCCAGACCATTGAGATCTATCAGAGCACCGACTGGGGCAACCTGATGGTGATCGACGGCTGCCTGATGGTCACCAGCCGCGACAACTTCCTCTATCACGAGATGATGACCCACCCGGCGCTGTTCACACATGCGCGCGCCAAGCGCGTGGTGATCATCGGCGGCGGCGACTGCGGCACGCTGCGCGAAGTGCTCAAGCACGAAGAAGTGGAGCACGCGGCGCAAGTGGAAATCGATGAACGCGTTACGCGCCTGGCCGAGCAGTATTTTCCGGAATTGTGCGAATCGAACAACGATCCGCGCGCGGAGCTGCTCTTTATCGACGGCATCAAGTACATGGCTGATGCAGAGCCCGAATCGCTGGATCTGATCATCGTCGACTCCACCGATCCGGTCGGCCCGGCCGAAGGCCTGTTCAACGCGGCCTTCTACACCAGCTGCCACAAGGCGCTGCGTCACGGCGGCATCCTGGTGCAGCAGAGCGAATCACCGCTGGCGCATCTGGAGCTGATCAAGTCGATGCGCGCCGCGATGCGCACGGCGGGCTTCAGCGCGGTGAAAACCCTGCCGTTCCCGCAGCCTTGCTATCCCACCGGCTGGTGGAGCTGCACGATGGCGCGCAAGGGTGGCGATCTGGCGGGTTTCCGTGAGCGCGGAGCGCTCAGCAAGAACTTCAGCACGCGCTACTACAACGCCGAAGTACACAAGGGTGCGCTGGCGTTGCCTGAATTCATGCGCGAAGCGCTGGGCGAGTGAATTCGTAAGTTGGGGTGCAAACCCCAACATCGCCATGTCTCTCGGAATCGTGGGTTGGGTTTGCGCACCAACCCACGCGCTAGAACAGCCGATCACGCACCTTCGGCAACAGCACGATCGCAAGCGTCGCGAACGGACCGAACAACAGCGAAAGCAGAAACCAGATCAGGCCGCTGCGGTTCTTGCCCTGTGCCAAGCCGGCATTGATCAAGGCCAGGGTGCCCCATCCCACGAACCATGGGGCATTCGCCTGGGTCAACATCGAAAACGACTCCACAGCTATCTCCTGGGTTACTCGCGGGGCGGCGGTCAAGCATGCTACAGGAGCTTGCGCAGCATGCCCAACGCGCGCGTTCAGCGAAGAAGCCGGACATTTGCCGTTCAGAACCCCCTCAATCCGCCACGGTTATGCTGGCGGCTTTTATGACTCCACGGAGCAAATCCCCATGCGCGGACGGCGTCTTATTGCCTTCACCCTGGCCGGTGCGTTGAGTGCGACGGCCGCAGCTGCTGCGTCTCAGACGACCCCGCAGAACGCTGGCAAGATCGCACCATCGCGTCAAAGCGCCCTGATCGCCTTTCAGAGCGACCTGATCCATGTGCTGGTGCCGAGCGGTGATCCGGATCGCCTGCTGGCCGCNTCCCTGCTGGCCCGTCCGCTGCCGAACCCGAGCAAACTGAACAGCTTTCACGCCCTGATCGAGCGCGCTGCGCAAACCGATGGCGCCGGCCCCGCCACAACGTGGGCACGTCTGGCCGACTGCAGTGCCGACACTCAGTCCTGCCCCAACAGCGATGCCGTCACCCAGCTCACCCAACAGGCCCCGGACAATGCCGCCGTTTGGCTGGTGAAGCTCAGCCAGGACGTGGGCACACTAAAAAAAGAGGATGCCCGCCAGGATTTGGCCAAGGCCGCGGTCGCCAAGCTTTACGACGACTACAGCGGCGTCGCGCTGAAAGCACTGGCTAACGCCGCCACCATGCTGCCGCCGCCAACCGCCACCCTCGATCCGAACTCCGATGCCGGGGCGAACGGGGTGCAGGTACTGATCGCGTTCGGTTCCGCGGCAGGCATGCCGCAGCCGGCGCTGCGCGATACCGCCACCTACTGTGAAACGCAGGCGCCGAAAGACAGCACCGTCAAGGATGACTGCCTGAAGCTGGGGCAATTGTTGGAGTGGGGTTCGAGCCCNCTGGCTCGTTCGCTGGGTCTGCATCTGCGCGAAGTGCTTAACACCGANCCTTCCCAGCAGCAGGATGCGCAGAACTCCCGTCGCAACCTGGTCTGGCAAGTGCAGAACTTCGCNCAGCTGTCCTTGCGCGCTCAAAGCGATAAAGCCCAGGCGCAACATCTGCTCGCCCTTGCCCGCAGCGGCGGCACTCAGATGAGCCTGGTGCTGGCGGCGTTGCACGATGCCGGTATTGCTACGGATGCACCGGCGGATTGGCAGCCACAAAAGCCAGGAAACAAAGGTTAGGAAATCGGAAACGCACGGCATGCGGGGAGCCACCGCGTGCTTATCTTTATCGTCGAGAACGAAAGCGGCGCATAGCTGCCCAGCGCACAGGAACGCAACGCTCCCTGCTCCCCTTCCCCTATTCCCCGCTCCAACGCTACCCTTGGCCCACCTGAACCCAACAGGGGTAGCCGATGCTCACGGTATTGGTAGCAAGCAGCAAGGGTGGTTGCGGTAAAAGCACGCTGGTCACCCAGCTTGCCTCGCATTGGGCGCAGGACGGCAAGCGCACCGCCATCGTCGATAGCGATCCGCAAGGTTCCAGCTATCGCTGGGCAGGTCTGCGCCCGGACAACGTTCCTGGTGTGCTGGCNGTGGAAGGCGGGCGCCGTGCGCTGGAGAAACTGCCCGAAGACACCGACCGCGTGCTGGTCGACACCGCAGCGGGCTCCCANGAGAAAGAACTCGAGCCCTATGTCGAGCAAGCCAATGTAGTGCTGGTACCGGTGCTGCCCTCGTCTTTCGATCTGCATGCCACTTTGAATTTCCTCGACCACCTGCGCAGCATCGGCCGCATCAAGCGCGGCAAATTGCCGGTGGCGCTGGTGGGCAATCGCCTCAAACCCTGGACACACGCCAGCCAGGACGCCATCTCGCAACTGGCCGAGCAATCGCCATTCCCGGTGGTGGCCCAATTGCGCGACACTCAGGCCTACGTATTGCTGACCTCCCTGGGCAAAGGCATTTTTGATTACGGTTCCGAGCAGGTGCGCGGGCACCAGCAAGACTGGAACCCACTGCTGCGCTGGATCAAGCGACAGCATTAAGCGCATTTCTTCACGATGAACCAGAACCTCCACGGGGAGAATCTACAGTCATGCACGAACTGATCCTGCTGCGACACGCCGAAGCCCAACCCGCCCCGCCCGGCGGTGAAGATGTGGTGCGTCGTCTCAGTGGCCGCGGCGAACAAGAAGCCCGCGCCGCCGGCACATGGCTCAAGAAACACGGCAAGCGACCCGATCGCGTGCTTTGCTCTCCCTCCGAACGCACCTGCGCCACGGCCGACCTCGCGCTGTCCGAACTGGAACACGCGCCTGAAATGCAAACCGCGTCGGAGATCTACAACGCCACACCGGGCGAACTATTGGCTTTGCTCGACCAGCACGGCGATGCGAACACCGTGATGCTGGTTGGCCATAACCCCGGCATTGAGCGCTTGGTCGCCCTGCTGGTGGAAGGTCGCTCGGATGAATTTCGCGGCATGCCGCCGGCCGGACTGGCCGTGCTTCACTTTGATGATGGCCCGCTGGAACCGGGCAACGCACGACTGGATGCGTTCTGGTCTCCATGAAACAACGTTCGCCATGGTTGCAGCGTCACGCAACATGGCAGTTAGCTCTCTTATTGCTTCTGCCGTTGTCCCTGCTGGCGGCCACCAGCAAAATCGACTATCGCATCGACCCGGACACTTCTCTGGCCGTGTTCCGGGTCCGCCTGCTCTGGCTGGACAACATCTACGGCCAGTTCACACATGTGGATGGTGCTGTAGCGCCCGGTCCCAACCCCGGGAGCTGGGTGGTGAGCGCCACCATTCCGGTCGACAGCGTGTCGATGCCTTCATCGCGCATGCGCCAATGGGTGTTGGCGCCCTCGTTCTTCGATGCGCAACATCACCCCACCATTCATTTCATATCCAATCCCATCCCTCAGTCAGAGCTGGATCGCGGCGGAACGCTTACCGGCTACCTCACGCTGCGTGGCGTTACCGCCCCCATGCGTTTCGCATTGGAGCCCGCGCACTGCGCACAGCGTGCACCCACACCCTGCCGGATCCTGTTGCGCGGCAACCTGCAACGCAGCACCTTCGGCATGACCAGCCATCGTGCCGCACTCTCCGATAGCGTCGACCTGAACCTGAGCATCACGCTTCAACACGAAACACGCTAAACGACAGTTATGATGGGCCTGCTCGATCACCTGCAGCCTGCAGGCTCCGTTTGCGTGTGGATCAGGAACGTGAAAGGTATGTGGATACATGAGCGTACGACGCAAGGATGCACACACCTCTCTTGTCACGCGTTCGCGCGGATGGCGTATATGCATTGAGTGAGTTTCCCATGCGTGCGCGTTGCGGCCTTTTGCTGATCTTGCTGGCGGCATCCCTGCTGCAGGGATGCGCGCTGAGTCACGCAAAGATTCGCCAGGCCGACACGATCGTCGCGGCGAGCATCGACCGCCAGACGACCTGCGATCAGGCCGATCACTGCCCTACACCTTCGCCGCTGCTCGACGCCGCCGAAAAAGTGCTGGCCGATTCCACGCCGGATAAACCTGCCCACGTCGTCACCCTGCTCGACGACAGCGAGGCCTCGTTGGCCGCGCGCATCAGCCTGATTCGCGCCGCGAAAAAATCGATCGACGTGCAGAGTTACATCTGGGACGAAGACGACCTCGGCCAGCTCGCACTCAACGAACTGATTGCCGCGTCACGTCGGGGCGTGCACGTGCGCATTCTTGCCGACCAGCTGTTTTCGTTCGAAGACCCGGCCATACTCGCCCAACTTGCGCGCGTCAGCCCCCATCTGGAAGTGCGGTTGTACAACCCCACCTTCCATGCCGCACGCACACCGCCACTGGAATTCGCAGCAGGCATTCTCTGCTGCTTCATGAAATTCAACCAGCGCATGCACAACAAGGTGCTGGTGATCGACGACACCATCGGCATCACCGGCGGGCGCAACTATCAAGATCGCTATTTCAACTGGGACAACGATTTCGATTACGTTGATCGCGACATCATGGTCGGCGGCCCCGCCGCACGCGACATGGCCAAGGCGTTCAACCTGTTCTGGAACCACAAGCGCGCTGTGCCGCTCACGCACTTGCGCGACGTGAATCGCTTGATTTTGAGCAACCCCTCTCCGATCCCATGGCCGGCACCACGTTATGTGTATCCCGCGCGCGTAGCCGCTGCCCAGGAGGAAGCAGAAGATCAGGCATGGNTGGCCGAGCACGTTGCCGCCAACAGCCTCTACACCAGCAAGGTGGAATATTTCAGCGACTTCCCCGCCAAGACCGAGCAACCCACACGNCGCGGGGCGCGCGAATTCACCGCACACCTGATGCATCTAGTCAGCGACGCAAAAAAAGAAGTCGTGCTGCAAACACCGTATCTGGTGATGAGCCGGCGTGCGAAAAAAATCTTCAAACAGCTGCATCGTGAAGATCCTTCACCACAGATCATCATTTCCACCAATTCACTGGCGTCGACCGATGCCTTTGCGGTGTATGCCGTCTCCTACAAGCACCGCAAAACCTATCTCACCCACTATGGCTTCAATATCTATGAATTGAAGCCACGCGCCGAACTGGCCAATGCGGCGTACCTGCAAGCCAATGTCGAGGATGAAGATGGCGGCGCACCTTTCGTAGCAGGCGCATCGGGCACGCGGCGCAAACATTATCCCGGCACCGAGCGTCGCATCGGATTCTTCGGCAGCCAAGGCAGCCGCAATCGCCCAGCACCGCTGACCAGCCCGGGCCGTCGCTTCGGTCTGCACGCCAAATCGCTGATCATCGACGACGACCTGGGCATGGTCGGNTCGCACAACTTCGACCCGCGCTCGGACCATTACAACACCGAATCGGGCGTGATCGTGTACGACCAGCGTTTTGCCGCCGAATTGCGCGATTCCGTGCTCGAAGCCACGGAACCGCAAAATGCCTGGGTGATCGCGCCACGCAAGCCGGTCATTCCCGTGCTTGGCCAGATCAGCCAGGCCATCGGCGATGTCTCCGCCAAGCTGCCCTTGTTCGACATCTGGCCGATCCGCTACGCCACCAGCTACGACATCAAACCCGGTACTGATTGCCCGCCGATGCAACCGAATAACCCCGACTTCAGCCGCTGCTACACGGCCGTGGGCGATTTCCCGGATGTGGCGATTTCACCCAAGTTGCTTTACACGCGGTTGATTACAGCGTTTGGCGCGGGCGTGAATGGCGTACTTTGAGTCANGCCAACCCCGCAAAAACAACAACACTCTAGGGATGCTCTGATCTATTCCACGAAAGCGGGCATGACGGCCACGAAAATGACCTGTCACTCAAAACATCTGCTCATACATAAAGTAATGGCACTGCTCCATGCCAAGCTCTCGATATGTCTGCTGCGCCCGCGCGTTCTCCGTCTCCACGTACAAGCGCAAACCCACCGCGCCCGCCTGCTTCGCACGCTGCGCCACATCGCCATACAACGCACGAAACACACCGCTTCGCCGCGCCTCCGGCGCCACATACACGCTCTGGATCCACCACAAATCGCCGTTGCGCCAATCGCTCCACTCATACGTCACCAGCAGGCAACCTGCAGCCTTTCCGTCCAGTTCGGCCACGAGATAAAACCCACGGCGCGGCTCATCGAGCACCGCCGTCACGCCACGCAGCAATACCTGCCGATCCAATCGTTTCTGCTCGGTTTCCCACGCCATCGCAGCGTTCCAATCCGCAACAACTGCGATGTCCCCGCGTTCGGCAGGACGAATAGTCAATGACGGCACTGCGTACTCCTATGGTTATGACTTGCGCCGCGTGCGTGATGCACCCAGCTTGCGTGTGAGCGTATTGCGCCCCACGCCCAACGCCGCAGCCGCATGTTGACGATGTCCTTCATTGGCGGCCAGCGCCGCTTCCATCAACACACGATCAAGCGCTTCGCGCGCCCGCGTGTGAATGTCCGCGTCGCCCCGCTCTAACGCACGATCGGCCCAATCGCGCAGCGCATCCGTCCAATCGCCACGTTGCGCATCGGTGGATTTGCCCAGATCAGCCGGCAGAATTTCCGTGCCCGCTGCGATCACCGCCAGCCGTCGGCAGAGGTTTTCCAGTTCGCGCACATTGCCGGGGAAGTCACGTTGCGCAATGGCTTTCAAAGCCGCCTTGGAAAAACGCTTGGGCGGAAGCTTCAGCTCTTGCACGACGGTCGCGAGAAAATGCTGCGCCAGCAGCGGAATATCGCTGCGCCTTTGCCGCAGCGGCGGCAGTTCAATCCGCACCACGTCAAGTCGATGCTTGAGGTCCGCACGGAATTGCCCCGCCACCACAAGCGCATCCAGATCCTGATGTGTGGCCGCGACGACGCGTACGTTGCAACGAATCAACNCGCGCCCACCGACACGATAGAACTCGCCGCCCGCCAGCACGCGCAATAAACGCGTTTGCAAAATCAGCGGCATGTCGCCGATTTCGTCCAGAAACAGCGTGCCGCCTTCCGCCTGCTCAAAACGCCCTGCCACCCGGCGCGTGGCGCCCGTGAAGGCGCCCGCTTCGTGGCCGAACAATTCGCTTTCCAGCAACTCGCTGGGAATCGCCGCCGTATTCAACGCGACAAACGGCTTGCCGCGCCGCGCGCTTTCTTCGTGCAACGCGCGCGCCACCAATTCTTTACCTGTGCCTGTTTCGCCGGTGATAAGCACGTTGAGATCACTGGCGGCAACACGGCCGATCAACCGAAACACTTCGCGCATCGCCACGCTTTCGCCCAGCAAGGCGTGCGCTGGCGCTGGCGCAACAGCAAGCACAGCATCGGCGTGCGGCACTTCCGCCATAGCGCGCTGCACGGAAGCCAACGCCTGGTCCAGATCGAACGGCTTGGCGAGATAATCCACCGCACCTGCGCGATAAGCCGCNGCCGTCGTGGCCACATCCGTGTAAGCACTCATCACAATCACCGGTCCGATGCTTTGCGCGCGCAACTCATCCAGCAGCGCAAGCCCGCTCTCGCCAGGCATGCGCACATCCGTGATCACCAATGCGGGCGTCGCCTCCCGCAGCGCTTTGCGCACGCTGGCTGCATCTTCAAACTCGCGCACCTCCAAACCGGCATCGCGCAGCGCCTCCGCCAACACAAAACGCACACCGCGGTCGTCGTCGACGATCCAGATGCCGGAACGGCCATTCGATTTAGCCATGCGAACGCCCCGTGGCTGCAGCGCCTATCCGAGGCGGTAAAGGTAAATAGAGCGAAAACACCGTTTCGCCTGAACGGCTCACGTAACGCAGTTCACCACCGTGTTCGTAGGCGATCTCACGCGACAAAGCGAGGCCCAAACCGGTTCCATCCGCACGTCCGGACACCAAAGGTTCGAACAAGGTGTCGCGCAAAGCGGCAGGCACGCCCGGACCATCGTCCATCACATCCAAGCGCAACGCGCTGCGGAACATACGCTCGCCCAGGCGCACACTGTGCTCGACACGACTGCGCAAAGTGAGCGTTTTTGCGCCCGCTTCGATCGCATTGCGTGCAAGATTGAGCAATACCTGCTGCAGGCGATCCGCGTCGCCTTCCACATCCGGCAAGCTTGGGTCGTAGTCCTGGCGCAAACGCGGCGGCTTAGGTTCCGCGCGAATCAGTTCACCGACGCGCTCCATCAACTGATGCAAATTCACCGGNGCCAAACGCGGCGCACCATCGTGACGCAGCAACCGGTTCGCCANCTCGGTAAGCCGATCTGCTTCCTTGATCACCATGCCCGCCAACGATTGCATGTCGGCATCGTCCAGCCGGCGTTGCAGCAATTGCGCCGCACCGCGCAAACCCGCCAGCGGATTCTTCACCTCATGCGCAAACCCGCGCAACGTGGCCGACAACGGCGAAACCGTGGACGGCGTCTCCGCCAACACATGCACTTCCACTAGCAGGTGGCCGCCTTCCAGGGGCTGCAACGCCACGTCCACCCGCTGCCCGCTCTGCACGCCCGGCAGCAACAGCCCGCGGCATTGCACCGACCGCTGCTCCGCCAGACTCCGCTCCGCCTGCTCGGCCACCCTTTCATCCTGCAACAAACCCTGCAGTGTCAGCCCCTGCGCGTGTCGCAATCCCAAGCCCAGCAATTCCGCCAGTGCCGCATTGATCCANTGCACNNGCAAGCCCTCATCGACCACCGCCAAACCGGTCGACATCTGTTCCACCCAGCTTCGGGACTGCTGCTCGCTCATTGCACCATCATGGACAATGCGCTCGGTT
>Ga0055529_1000804_pt1 | contig 19180 bp, 28 predicted proteins | sample AraplaCol_mCL_r2_FD_55007 | JGI IMG/M metagenome (GOLD analysis project Ga0055529, IMG submission 55007) | Arabidopsis root microbial communities from North Carolina, USA - plate scrape CL_Col_mCL_r2 | ecosystem: Host-associated > Plants > Roots > Endosphere | place: USA: North Carolina...
CACTCCCAGGCCCTTGGCGAACAGGCGTCCCACGCCGGCTTCGACCGGCAGGGCATCGAAGGCGCGCAGCATCGCGGCGCTCACGACCGCCAGAAAAGCCCAGCCCAGCATCTGCGTCCAACCCGGCAGCACCGGCGTGAGCATCCACCAGGCCGTGGCCAGGAGCAGCATGCCGAAAAGACGCTTGATCGACTCCATCCACGGCCCCGTGCGCGGCAGCAAGGCGCCCGCCGAGCCGCCCACGGCCAGGAGCGGCACGCCCATGCCCCAGGCCAGCGCGAACAGCGCCGAGCCGCCCAGCAGCACGTCGCCCGTGCGCGAGATGTAGAGCAAGGCCCCCGCCAGCGGCGCGGCCACGCACGGCCCCACGATCAGGGCCGACACCGCGCCCATCATCAGGGCGCCCGTATAGCGGCCGCCCGGCATGCGATTGGCCCATGCGCTCAAGCCCGCCTGCGCCTGCGCCGGCACCTGCAAGACGTAGACATCGAACATGGCCAGGGCCAGCAGCGCCAGCAGCAGCGCGAATATCCCCAGCGCCCAGGGCGTCTGCAGCCAGGCGGCCAAGCCGGCGCCGGACAGCCCGGCAGCCACGCCCAGCGCGGTGTAGACCACCGACATGCCCAGCACATACGCCGCCGCCAGGCCCAGGCCGCGCCAGCGCGAAGGCCGCGCCGCGCCGCCCAGCACCAGGGCCGACACGATGGGAATCATGGGCAGCACGCAAGGCGTGAACGACAGCAGCACGCCCAGCACCAGGAACACGCCCGCCGTCTTCAACCAACCCAGGCCGCTCAGCGCTTGCGCCAGGCCGGTATCGCCGGCCTGCAATAGCGCGCCCAGCGCTGGCGTGCCCGTGGACGACGCGGCAAGGGCGCCAGCTTCGTTGTGGGACGCACCAGGCGCAATGGAAGTCGCGGCCGCGGCCTGCGGCGTGTCGACGCCCGCGCCGCGCGCCATGGGCGCCGACAGGCCGAGACTGCCCGCGCTGCTTGCCGCTGGCACGGACACGCCGCCCGCGCTTGCCGCCGGCGCCGAAGCGTCCGCATCACCCGCCCGCGGCAGATCCACGCCCGCCACGGCATAGCCGCCGGCAACGGGCTTCAAAGTCACCGCGTGGTCCATGGGCGGATAGCAGATGCCCGCCTCGGCGCAGCCCTGGTTGGTCACGGTGAGCACCCATGGCCCTGCCGCACCCGGCTTGAGCGGCACGCGGACATCCATGTCGTGGTGATAGACCTCCATGTCCTGGTCGAAGACCGGATCGTGCTTGATCTCGCCCTTGGGATAAACCGCCGCGCCCAGCCACTGTTCGTAGCCGGCGGCGGCCGCCTGCGCGAAACGCTCGCGGTACAGGTAATACCCCGGCGCCACGCGGTAATGCAGCACCAGCGTGTCCGGCGCGGCCATCTGCGCCTGCAGCGCGAAGGCCTGCTCGGGCGGCAGGAAATCGGATTCGCTCTGCGCCGCCGCACCACGCCAGCCCGATAGCGCCAGCCACAGCACGCACAGGGCCAGCCACCCGAATCGTTTCATCGATTTCAATGCCATTGCACTCGCGTCTGCCGCCGCACCCAGTCCAGGTACGAATCCAGGCCGTCCTGCGTGTCCACCACCAGCACCTCGGGCACTTCATAGGGATGCAGCTTGGCCAGCGCCTGCACCACTTCGTCCTGCCGCGCGCGGGTCGTCTTGATCATGAGGGGAACCTCTTCGGTCCGCTCGACCCTGCCCTGCCAGGAATAGATCGACGTCATGGGCGCGCCCATATTGACGCAAGCCGCCAGGCCGCCGTCGACCAGCACCTGGGCAATGCGCTCGGCCAAGGGGGCATCGGGCGCGTTGCTCAATATCAGCACGACGTCGTCATCGTTCTCGCTTGTTCTCATGGACAGCTTCCAGAAGCCCAATCAGGCCGAAGCCCTCATTCTAAGGCCGCTGGGGCCATGACTGCGGACAGGCTCGCCGCATCCCGCAGGGCATGGCCATGCCCCCGGGCATGTGAGCTATTGCACGTTCCAGCGAAAGGCCGCGGAGGCGTGCCCGGCGATATTGACGTCTTTTTGCTGCGGTTGATGCTTGTATTCGACGTGCAGCGTGTAAGCCCCCGGCGGCAGCTTCACCAGCATGAACGGCCCCTGCGAGACGGCCTCGAGCACCTTCGTGCCATCGCGCTTCACGATGCTGATGCGTACGTCGGCAATGAATTCGCCGCCCGCGCCCGAGAACTGCAAGGCCAGCGGCCAGTTCGGCGCCTCGCGCTTGAATGCCTGCTCTTCGTCCTGCCCCACCCCGCCGGACGTATAGCTGATCTGGCCACGCGAATAGATCGTGGGCAGGCCGTCCGTCTGCGCGTACGCCGTGGTCATGATCCCGGCGACGGCAAGCGCCATCGCCGCCACTGTTCCAGCAATTCGACCGCTCGGTTTTTTCATTGCTCTTCTCTCACAGGTGTCGGCCGCTGTTCAACTGCACGACGCTGTTCCGATAATGACGGGCGGCCTGGGATATTTTCATATTTTCGCGCGAAGACAGGCGCTCTGCAAAAAAAAACGGGCCGGGTTTATGCAACCCGGCCCGTCTCATGCTTCGCTCTTGCCTTGCGCGATTACTCGGCGCTGGCTTCGGCTTCCTGGGGTTCCGGACGGTCGACCAGTTCCATGAAGGCCATGGGAGCATTGTCGCCCTGGCGGAAGCCCATCTTCAGCACGCGGGTATAGCCGCCGTTGCGGCTGGCGTAACGCGGGCCGATTTCGGCGAACAGCTTGATGACGGCATCGCGGTCGCGCAGGCGGGCGAAGGCCAGGCGCTTGTTCGCCAGGGTGGGCTGCTTGCCCAGGGTGATCAGGGGTTCGATGACGCGGCGCAGTTCTTTCGCCTTGGGCAGCGTGGTCTTGATCGCTTCGTGCTGAATCAGCGAAACGGCCATGTTGCGAAACATGGCAAGACGGTGGCTGCTGGTGCGGTTGAGTTTGCGCAGACCATTACCGTGACGCATGGTGTATTTCCTTTTTCTGAATCTACATGATGACTTTTTGGGTCATCGGGTTAGCCGGCTCTTCTATCTGATCTTGCGATCGGCGGTCCGGTGGAAAGGGGTTTGCCGCTTTACTGCTTACGGGCGCTCGAGGCCCAGGGGGGGCCAGTTCTCGAGCTTCATGCCCAGGGTCAGGCCGCGTGCGGCCAGGACTTCCTTGATCTCGTTGAGCGACTTGCGGCCCAGGTTCGGGGTCTTGAGCAGTTCGTTCTCGGTGCGCTGGATCAGGTCGCCGATGTAATAGATGTTTTCGGCCTTCAGGCAGTTGGCCGAACGCACCGTCAGCTCCAGGTCGTCGACCGGGCGCAGCAGGACGGGGTCGATCTGCGGGGCGCTGCCGCGGGCATCGCTGCCGTAGCTGCTTTCCGCGGCGCCTTCCAGGGCGGCGAAGACCGAGATCTGGTCCATCAGGATGCGGGCCGACTGGCGCACGGCTTCCTCGGGCGAGATCACGCCGTTGGTTTCGATGTCCAGGACCAGCTTGTCCAGGTCGGTGCGCTGCTCGACGCGGGCGCTTTCGACGGCGTAGCTCACGCGGCGCACGGGCGAGAACGAGGCGTCCAGCACGATGCGGCCGATGGTGTGGCCGCGGTCTTCGACCAGCGCGCGCACGTTGCCCGGCACGTAGCCGCGGCCCTTCTCGACCTTGATCTGCATTTCCAGCTTGCCGGCTTCGGTCAGGCTGCAGATGAGATGGTCGGGATTGATGATTTCAACGTCGTGGGGCAGCTCGATGTCGCTGGCGCGCACTTCGCCGGCGCCCGACTTGCGCAGCACCAGGGTGACGTCTTCGCGGTTGTGCATCTTGAACACCACGCCTTTCAGGTTCAGCAGGATGTCGACCACGTCTTCGCGCACGCCGGCGATGGTCGAGTACTCGTGCACCACGCCCGTCATCTGGACTTCGGTGGGCGCATAGCCGGTCATCGACGACAGCAGGATGCGGCGCAGGGCGTTGCCCAGCGTGTGGCCGTAGCCGCGCTCGAAGGGCTCCATCACGATCTTGGCGTGATTGGGGCCGACGGGCTCGACTTCGATGGAGCGCGGCTTCAGAAAACCTTGAGTGGACATCTTGAAATGATCCTTTTCAATACCCTCGGCTCGTTACACCGATAAGGCTGATGGATGAAGGGAAAAAGCGTACTGCGATGGAATCTTTCCAAATACACCGAGGCTCCACTCCGGGAGCCTCGGCTTGCGGCACTTGCATGCCGCGATCGCGATCGTCTTTGCTTCGATTAGCGCGAGTACAGTTCGACGACCATCGATTCGTTGATGTCGCGGGCGACGTCAGCGCGATCGGGCATGGCCTTGAAGGTACCGGCCATCTTGGCGGCGTCGACTTCCACCCACTGGGGGATGCCGATGCTGGTCGCCAGGTCGAGCGATTCCTTGATGCGGCCTTGCTTCTTGGCCTTTTCACGCACCGTGATCACATCGCCGGCCTTGACGATCAGCGAGGCGATGTCGGCGGTGTGGCCGTTCAGCTCGATGGCGCGGTGGCTGACCAGCTGGCGAGCCTCGGCGCGGGTCGAGCCGAAGCCCATGCGGTAGACGACGTTGTCCAGGCGCGATTCGAGCAGCTGGATCAGCATTTCGCCGGTGTTGCCGCGACGACGCTCGGCTTCGGCAAAGTACTTGCGGAATTGCTTTTCCAGAACGCCGTACATGCGCTTGAGCTTCTGCTTTTCACGCAGCTGCAGGCCGTAGTCGGACGTACGGGCACCCGAGGTGCGGCCGTGCTGGCCCGGCTTGGAATCCAGCTTGCACTTGGAGTCCAGCGAGCGGCGGGCGCTCTTGAGGAAAAGATCGGTACCCTCGCGGCGCGAGAGCTTGCACTTGGGGCCAATATAACGAGCCATGTTGGTTCCCTTTAGATACGACGACGCTTCGGCGGACGGCAGCCGTTGTGCGGAATGGGCGTGATGTCGGAGATGCTGGTGATCTTGATGCCCAGGGCATTCAGAGCACGCACCGACGATTCGCGGCCGGGGCCGGGGCCCTTGATCAGCACTTCGAGATTCTTGATGCCGTATTCCATCGCGACGCGGCCGGCCGTTTCGGCGGCGACCTGAGCGGCGAACGGGGTCGATTTGCGCGAGCCCTTGAAGCCGGCGCCGCCCGAAGTCGCCCACGACAGGGCATTGCCCTGGCGGTCGGTGATGGTGATGATGGTGTTGTTGAACGAAGCGTGGACGTGCGCGATGCCGTCCGAGACGTTCTTCTTGACCTTTTTGCGCACACGCGAGGCGGCGCCAGTAGAAGCCTTGGCCATGTTCTCTTCCTCGGATTATTTCTTCAGGGACGCAGCGGCGCGACGCGGGCCCTTGCGGGTGCGGGCGTTGGTGCGGGTACGCTGGCCGCGCACGGGCAAACCGCGCTTGTGACGCATGCCACGATAGGTTCCCAGGTCGATCAGACGCTTGATCGAGAGCTGGACTTCACGACGCAGATCGCCTTCCACCGTGAACGCGCCCACACCTTCGCGGATGCGTTCGAGTTCGGCGTCGGACAGGTCCTTGACCTTCTTGGTGACGGCCACGCCAGCGACTTCGCAAATCTTGCGAGCGCGAGTGCGACCGATACCGAAGATGGCGGTCAGACCGATCTCAGTGTGCTGTTGCGGCGGAATGTTGATGCCGGCAATACGGGCCATAACGTTTCCTTAGTAGTTCCGTTGCTTCAGAGGGTCCGTTGCCGGATCAGCCCTGACGCTGCTTGTGACGCGGGTCGGTGCAGATAACGCGCACCACGCCGTGACGTTTGATAATTTTGCAGTTGCGGCAGATCCGCTTAACCGATGCCATTACTTTCATGGTTGACTCCTAATTTTCCGAAATCCTGCCGATCACTTGGACCGGAATACGATCCTGGCTCGCGTCAGGTCATAGGGCGTGAGTTCCACTGTGACCTTGTCGCCCGGCAGGATCCGGATGTAATGCATACGCATCTTGCCGGAAATATGGCCTAACACCACATGACCGTTTTCAAGCTTGACGCGAAAAGTTGCGTTGGGAAGGTTCTCGAGAACCTCACCTTGCATCTGGATGACGTCGTCCTTGGACATTGTTCTGTTTACCGCAGCGGCAGGCTGCCTGCCCCCTTGAAGTTAGCCTTCTTGAGGAGTGAATCATATTGTTGAGACATCATATAGGCCTGCACCTGCGCCATGAAGTCCATGGTAACGACGACAATAATCAGCAGGGACGTACCACCGAAATTGAACGGAACGTTCCAATGCATGACCATGAACTCGGGCAGCAGGCACACCAGCGTGACATACAGGCCGCCGACCAGCGTGAGGCGCATCAGGATCTTGTCGATGAAGCGCGCCGTCTGCTCGCCAGGACGGATGCCGGGTACGAAAGCGCCGCTCTTCTTCAGGTTGTCCGCCGTTTCACGGCTGTTGAACACCAGGGCCGTGTAGAAGAAACAGAAGAAGATGATCGCGACCGAGTACAGGGTGATGTAGAGCGGCTGGCGCGGCTGCAGGGCAGCGGCCAAATCGCGCAGCCACATCATCTTGCCGCTGGCCGAGAACCAGCTCGTGATCGTTGCCGGGAACAGGATGATCGACGAGGCGAAGATCGGCGGAATCACGCCAGCCATGTTCACCTTGAGCGGCAGGTGCGAGCTCTGGCCGCCGTACACCTTGTTGCCCACCTGGCGCTTGGCGTAGTTCACCGTGATCTTGCGCTGGCCGCGCTCGACGTACACGACGAAGGCCGTCACCAGCACCACCAGGGCGATGATGAAGAGCGCCGACAGCACGGACATCGAGTTGGTGCGCACCAGGTCCAGCAGGCCGCCGAGCGCCGAGGGCAAGCCCGCGACGATACCGGCGAAGATCAGGATCGAGATGCCGTTGCCCAGGCCACGCTCGGTGATCTGCTCGCCCAGCCACATGACGAACATGGTGCCGGTAACCAGCGTGACCACGGTCGTGACGCGGAACACGATGCCTGGATCGACCACCAGGCCGTGCTGCGACTCCAGCGCGACCGAGATGCCGACCGCCTGCACCAGCGCCAGCAAGACCGTGCCGTAGCGGGTGTACTGGGTGATCTTGCGCTGGCCCGCCTGACCCTCTTTCTTGAGAGCTTCGAGCGAGGGCATCACCACCGCCATCAACTGCATGATGATGGAGGCGGAGATGTAGGGCATGATCCCCAGGGCGAACACGGAGAAGCGCGACAGGGCGCCGCCCGAGAACATATTGAACAGACCGAGGATCCCGCCCTGGTTCTGGCGGAACAGGTCCGACAGCGCATCCGGGTTGATGCCCGGAACGGGAATGTGCGTGCCCAGGCGATAGACGACCAGGGCGAGCGCCAGGAACACGAGACGGCGCTTCAAATCGCCGTATCGGTCTGCCTTGCCAGGAGTCTGTGCTTTAGCCACGCGTCACCTCGAGCCTATTCAGCAACCGAACCGCCAGCCGCTTCGATCGCGGCGCGAGCGCCGGCCGTGGCTGAAATACCGCGCAGGGTAAGCTTGCGCGACACTTCGCCCGACTTGATCACTTTGGCATAACGAACCTGCTGGCCGACCACGCCGGCGGCCTTCAGGGCCTGCACATCGATCTCGTCGATGGGCAGGGCCTGCAGGTCCGACAGACGGATCTGGGCGTACAGGTGCTGGCCCAGGGGCGTGAAACCACGCTTGGGCAGACGGCGATGCAGAGGCATCTGGCCGCCTTCGAAACCGACTTTGTGAAAACCGCCCGAACGCGACTTCTGACCCTTGTGACCACGGCCGGCGGTCTTGCCCAGACCCGAACCGATGCCACGGCCGACGCGGCGCTTGGCGTGCTTGCTGCCCTCTGCGGGCTTTAGCGAATTGAGTTCCATAACCGTTCCTTAGACTTCCGAGACGGAGACGAGATAGTCCACTTTGCGGATCATCCCGCGGACCTCGGGCGTGTCAACCAGCACGCGGCTGCTATTGACCTTGCCCAGGCCCAGGCCTTTGACGGTGGCGCGGTGATCGGCTTTCGTGCCGATCACGGAGCGCACCAGCGTAACTTTGATCTGCTTCTGAGCCATGATTTACCCCAGGATCTCTTCGACGGTCTTGCCGCGCTTGGCGGCAACATCCGACGGCGTCATGGAGGCGCGCAGGCCGTTCAGCGTGGCGCGGACCATGTTGTAGGGGTTGCTCGAGCCGAGGCTCTTGGCAACCACGTTGCGCACGCCCATCACGTCGAAGATGGCGCGCATCGGGCCACCGGCGATCACGCCGGTACCTTCGGCGGCGGGCGAGATCAGCACCGTCGAGGCGCCGTGCTTGCCGACCACGGTGTGATGCAGCGTGCCGTTCTTCAGAGCAACCTTGAACATGCCGCGACGAGCCTGTTCCATCGCCTTCTGGACCGAGACCGGCACTTCGCGCGCCTTGCCCTTGCCCATGCCGATGCGACCATCGCCGTCGCCGACCACGGTCAGCGCAGCGAAGCTCATGGTGCGACCACCCTTGACGACCTTGCTGACGCGGTTGACCGCGATCATTTTTTCGCGCAGACCGTCGTCGTTCTCTTTTTCGGCGGCGTTCTTGCTTTGTACCTTAGCCATTTGACTGATCCTCGCTTAGAACTTCAGGCCGGCTTCACGGGCGGCGTCGGCCAGAGCCTTGACGCGACCGTGATAACGGAAGCCCGAACGGTCGAAGGCAACCAGCTCGATGCCGGCGGCCTTGGCCTTTTCGGCAACGCGCTTGCCCACCAAGGCGGCAGCGGCGGTGTTGCCGCCCAGGCCGGTCTTGCCGGCCAGTTCGGCGCGCACTTCGGCTTCCAGCGTCGAGGCGCTGACCAGCACGCGATCGCCTTCCGGTGAAATGATGTTGGCGTAAATGTGCTGGTTCGAGCGGAAGATCGAGAGGCGATGTACTCGCAGCTCGACGATCTTGCGACGGGTCGGAACCGCACGACGCAAACGGGAGAGTTTCTTGTCCATGATTCGTCCTTGCGTGCGCCGTTATTTCTTCTTGGTCTCTTTGATGACCACGCGCTCGTCCGCATAGCGCACACCCTTGCCCTTGTAGGGTTCGGGTTCGCGATAGGCACGGATTTCAGCGGCCACTTGACCGACCACTTGCTTGTCGGCGCCCTTGATGATGATTTCCGTCTGGCTGGGGCACTCGGCCTTCACGCCATCGGGCAGCGCGTGCAGGACGTCGTGCGAGAAGCCCAGCTGCAGCTTGACGGCGTTGCCGGCGATCGAGGCGCGGTAGCCCACGCCAACCAGCGTCAGCTTGCGCTCGAAGCCCTTGCTCACGCCGGTGACCATGTTGTTGACCAGGGCACGGATGGTGCCCGACATGGCGTTGGCGTGACGGTCTTCGCTCAGCGCGGCGAACGTCAGCTTGCCGCTGTCCTGGTGGATGGCGACTTCGCCGGTCAGCGTCTGCGTCAGCGTGCCCAGCGGGCCCTTGACGGTGATGAGGCCGGCGCCGATATTGGCTTCGACGCCCTTGGGCAGCTCGACCGGATATTTAGCGATACGTGACATGAGAATTGCTCCTTAGGCCACGTAGCACAGGACTTCGCCGCCCACGCCGTTGGCGCGAGCCTTGCGGTCGGTCATCACGCCGCGCGAGGTCGAAACGATAGCCACGCCCAGGCCGTTCATGACCTGAGGAATGCTGCTGCGGCCCTTGTAGATACGCAAGCCGGGCTTCGAGACGCGTTCGATGCGCTCGATGACCGGACGGCCGGCGTAGTACTTCAGGGTGATTTCGAGTTCAGGCTTGGCCTGGTCGCCCTTGATCTGGAAACTGTCGATATAGCCTTCGTCAGCCAATACGGCGGCGATGGCTACCTTCAGCTTCGAGGAGGGCATGGCCACGGTGACCTTGTCCACTTGCTGCGCATTGCGAATGCGAGTCAGCATATCGGCGATGGGATCGCTCATGCTCATTTCTGTTCTCCTTACCAGCTGGCCTTGGTCATGCCGGGGATTTCACCCTTCATGGCCATTTCACGCAGTTTGTGGCGGGTAAGGCCAAACTTGCTGAACACGCCGCGGGGGCGACCGGTGACAACGCAGCGATTACGCTGGCGCGAGGGGTTGGCATTGCGCGGCAATTGCTGCAGCTTCAGCCGAGCCTGATAGCGCTCTTCGTCGGTCTTGGATTGATCGTCGATAATCGCTTTCAGTTCGGCGCGCTTGGCGGAGAATTTCTCAGCCAGCTTGGCGCGCTTGATGTCGCGATTGATGAGGGAAAGTTTAGCCACGTCAACAGCCCCTTAGTTACGGAACGGAAAGCTGAAGGCGGACAGGAGCGCCTTGGCTTCTTCGTCGGTCTTGGCGGTGGTGGTGATGCTGATGTTCAGCCCACGCAGCGCGTCGATCTTGTCGTATTCGATTTCGGGGAAAATGATCTGCTCTTTCACCCCGATGTTGTAGTTGCCGCGACCGTCGAAAGCGCGACCGGATATACCGCGGAAGTCGCGCACGCGAGGCAGCGCAACCGCGACCAGGCGATCGAGGAATTCGTACATGCGCTGGCCGCGCAGGGTCACCATGCAACCGATCGGATAATTTTCACGGATCTTGAAGCCGGCGATAGCCTTGCGGGTCTTGGTGATCACGGGCTTCTGGCCGGCGATCTTGGTCAGGTCGGACACGGCGTGCTCGATGACCTTCTTGTCGGCCACGGCTTCGGAAACACCCATGTTCAGCGTGATCTTGGTGATGCGGGGCACCTCCATGACGCTCTTGTAGCCGAACTGGGTCTTCAGGTCGCCGGCGACCTTGTTCTTGTAAAACTCTTGCAAGCGAGACATGTCTTATCGCCCCTTATGCCTTGGCGCCGACGACGGCACCGTTGGAACGGAACACACGCACCTTCTTGCCATCCACTTCCGAGAAACCGACGCGATCGCCCTTGCCGGTGGCAGGGTTGAACAGCGCGACGTTGGACACATGGATGGGCATCGTCTTGTCGACGATGCCGCCAGGCTGGTTGGCCATGGGATTGGGCTTGGTGTGCTTCTTGACAACGTTGATGCCTTCGACCAGGACGTGGTCGGCATCGACGAGGGACAACACGGTACCGCGGCGGCTCTTGTCGCGGCCGGTCAGCACGACGACTTCGTCGCCTTTACGGATCTTGTTCATCGTGGGCTCCTTACAGCACTTCGGGGGCCAGCGACACGATCTTCATGAACTTCTCGGTACGCAGCTCGCGCGTAACAGGTCCGAAGATGCGGGTGCCGATGGGCTCCAGCTTGGCATTGAGCAGCACGGCGGCGTTGCCGCCGAAACGGATCAGCGAACCGTCTTTGCGGCGCACGCCCTTGGCGGTGCGAACCACCACGGCGTTGTAGATTTCGCCTTTCTTGACGCGGCCACGGGGGGCGGCGTCCTTGACGCTGACTTTGATGACATCGCCGATGCCGGCATAACGGCGCTTGGAGCCGCCCAGCACCTTGATGCACATCACAGAGCGCGCACCGGTGTTGTCGGCCACGTCCAGCGTGGTCTGCATTTGGATCATGATTTTTCCTGTTCCAACTTAGCTGAACCGCGCAAAACCGCTTCTTTATGAAACGGGCTTGCTCACTCCAGCCAGTTTTGGTCCCGTAGGGCCCCTGGCGCAACTTGCGTCGCCCCAGCAACCTGGGTTGAAATCTTGCGAAATTTCCTGTGTTTTCAAGCGGTTGGCGCTTTTGTCTGCGCCAGGGCCAGCCGTCCCACACACCCTCACCCAAACTTTTTGGGGAAAGAGCTGAGCATTCTAGCGTGCCTTTTAGGGTTTACGCAAGTACTTTCTTGCCATGTGGTTTAGACTGATGGGTGCCTGGCCACGAACGCGCGGCTTTGCCGCGTTCGCCCCCCATTTTTCGGAGCCCGATCGCATCATGTACGAATCCCTAGCCCTCTATATCAATGGCGAATTCATCGGCGGCGACGGCCGCAAGACCGAAGACGTCGTCAACCCCGCCACCCAGGAAGTCCTGGGCCAGCTGCCCCACGCCACCCAGGCCGACCTGGACCACGCCCTGGAATCGGCCCAGCGCGCCTTCGAATCCTGGAAGCGCTCCTCGCCCATGGACCGCTCGGCCATCCTGCGCAAGGTCGCCGAGCTGGCCCGCGCCCAGGCCAAGGAGATCGGCCGCAACATGACGCTGGACCAGGGCAAGCCCCTGGCCGAGTCCGTCGGCGAGATCGTGTCCTGCTCCGAGCACCTGGACTGGGCCGCCGAGGAATGCCGCCGCCTCTACGGCCGCGTGATCCCGCCGCGCAACCCCGACGCGCGCCAGATCGTCGTGCGCGAGCCGGTCGGCGTCTGCGCCGCCTTCACGCCCTGGAACTTCCCCTATAACCAGGCCATCCGCAAAGTCGCCGCCGCGATCGCCTCGGGCTGCACCCTCGTGCTCAAGGGGCCGGAAGATTCGCCCAGCGCCATCATGGCGATCGCCCGCATGTTCCACGAGGCCGGGCTGCCCAAGGGCTGCCTGAACATCGTCTGGGGCAAGCCGGCCGAAATCTCGGACTACCTGATCCGCTCGCCCATCGTGCGCAAGGTCAGCTTCACCGGCTCGGTGCCGGTCGGCAAGCAGCTGGCGGCCCTGGCCGGCCAGTACATGAAGCGCGGCACCTGGGAGCTGGGCGGCCATTCGCCCGTGATGGTGTTCGACGACGCCGACATCGACCGCGCCGCCACCATGCTGGCCAAGTTCAAGATCCGCAACGCCGGCCAGGTGTGCGTGTCGCCCACCCGCTTCTATGTGCAGAAGGGCGCCTACGACAAATTCCTGGCCAAGTTCACCGACGTGCTCAAGGGCATCAAGGTGGGCGACGGCCTGGAAGCCGGCACCGAGATGGGCCCGCTGGCCCACGAGCGCCGCGTTCCCGCCATCGAGCGCTTCGTCGAGGACTCGGTCAAGCGCGGCGGCAAGGTCGTGCTGGGCGGCGACGCNCCCAAGGGCAAGGGCTTCTTCTTCAACCCGACCGTGATCACCGGCCTGCCCGACGACTCGATGCTGATGACCGAAGAGCCCTTCGGCCCGATCGCGCCGGTGGTGCCCTTCACCGACATGGAAGAAGTGCTCAAGCGCGCCAACAGCCTGCCCTTCGGCCTGTCGTCCTATGTGTTCACCAACTCGCTGCAGACGGCCACCAGGGTGTCCAACGGCATCGAGGCCGGCATGGTCAACATCAACCACTTTGGCAGCGCGCTGGCCGAGACGCCCTTCGGCGGCGTGAAGGACAGCGGCATCGGCAGCGAAGGCGGCACCGAGATGTTCGACGGTTACCTGGTGACCAAGTTCATCACGCACGTTTGAGCGTGCGCCGCATCGGGCCGGCGGCGACCGTCAGTCCGATGCGCGATCGGCGCGGAAGGCCCGCGCCGAAGCGCCGAACCGGCGCTTGAACAGACGGCTGAAATGCGAGGGGTGCACGAACCCCGCCTGGTAGGCCAGCTCCGCGATGCTGCGGTGCGCGTGCCGCGGGCTGGCGAGCAGGTCGCGGCAAACCAGGAGGCGCTGCTCGTAGAGATACGCCTCCACCCCCACCCCCTGGAAGATCCGGTGCAGGTAGCTCGGCGAAATGCCGCAGGCCTGCGCAATGGCCTCGGGCCGCAGGTTCGGATCGCCCAGATGGCGCTTGATGTAGGACTCGATGCGCTCGCGATGCGCCAGCGTGACGCTGCTGTCGGTCTCCGTGGCCTGCGCCCGGCCGGGTTCGACCAGGAACAGCACGATCAGGTCGATCAGGCGTTCGCCCAGTTCGGCCACTTCGGCGTCGGACCAGTCTCCCAGGCCCTTGAATAACTGCTCCAGATACTGCGCCAGCAAGGCGCCGCGCGGCGAACCGTCGCCGATGAGCAGTTTGTAGAAGGGTTCGATGCGCGCGTGGCGCCGCTCCAGCGCTTCGCGCGGAAACGAGACGCTCAGGCTGCGGTAGCCCTGCTCGCCCTGTGCCGCAGCGCGATAGGGCGCGCTCTGGTTCATCAGGTAGACGCAGCCGGGCTCGACCTGGAACTGCCGGCCCGAGCGGGAAACCTCCAGGGGCCCGGTCAGCGGCAGGCCGAAGGTGTAGAACTCCTGCGACAGCCGCGCCACATTGTGCGAGGTGCGCTCGATCTGCTGGCCCTGGTAGTGCAGGTCGTTGAACTGGAACCCCGCGCGGCGCACGTAATGCACGCTGCCGGCGAAAGCGTCGGACGAGCCGCGGTGCACTTCGAACGGCCCGAACGCGTCGCTCAGCGTCTCGCGCCACTGCTCGTAGCCCTGCGGCCCGCCATCCCGCGCACCGCCCAGGACCTGATGCCCGGAACCCCTTGCTGTCATGGCGATGTCTCCTGGGGAACTGCGCCGCCCGGATTTTTTACCCAGGCTCTACATTCTGTTGACTCAGTCCGCACCTGGCGTGGGTAGGTGTTGCACGCGGATTTTCCGCGCGCCTATAGTCGGACGACACGCTGACAACTATAACGCCGGGCGCAGACCCGGGCACTGGGAAGGAGACCATGCGCGACGATTCCACCTCCGGGATGACGGCGGCCTATGCCGAGCCGGTTTCCCGCTATGTCGACTGCCTGGGCCGGGAACTGCACTATGTCGAATGGGGCCCGGCCTCGGCGCCCCCCGTCATCCTGTGGCACGGCCTGGCCCGCACCGGGCGCGACTTCGACGACCTGGCGCGGGCATTGGCCGCGCGCTATCGCGTCATTTGCCCCGATACGATCGGCCGCGGCCTGTCGCAATGGAGCGCCGACCCCGTCGCGGACTACCGGCTGGACACCTATGCCCGCCTGGCCGCCGCCCTGGCCGACGCGCTGGGCCTCGCGCAGCTGCGCTGGGTCGGCACGTCCATGGGCGGCGCCATCGGGCTGGTCGCCGCCGCCACCACGCTGCGCGGCCGGATCTCGCACCTGGCGCTCAACGACATCGGCCCCGAACTGCCCGCCCCCGCCGTGGAGCGCATCGTCACCTATGTGGGCAACCCGCCCGCCTTCGACACCGTGACCGAGCTGGAAGCCTGGATCCGCCAGGCCTACCGCCCTTACGGCTGGCAGAGCGATGCGCAGTGGCGGCGCATGACGGAGACCTCGACGCGCCGCCTGCCCGACGGCCGCGTCACGCTGCACTACGACCCGGCCATCGTCGGCCAGTTCCGCCATCACCCGCGCGACTACGACCGCTGGGAAGAATACGATGGCCTGCGGCTGCCGGTGCTGCTGCTGCGCGGCGCGCAGTCCGACCTGCTGCCCGACGCCGTGGCCGCCGCGATGACGCAGCGCGGCCCGCGCGCGGGCCGCATCGATTTCGAAGACTGCGGCCACGCGCCGGCCTTGAACGTTCCCACCCAGATCAACGCCGTGGCCGATTTCCTGGCTCGACCCGGCGAACTTTGAAAAGCGCCACGAAGGAGACACACATGAAACGACTGCTGCTGGCCGCCCTGGCCACCTTTGCGTTGCAAGCCCCGGCCTGGGCGGGCGACTTCATCATCGCCCACGTCTACGACAAGACCGGCCCGCTCGAAGCCTATGCCAAGCAGACCCAGACCGGCCTGATGATGGGCCTGGAATACGCGACCCACGGCACCATGGAAATCGACGGCCGCAAGATCCGCGTGATCGAGAAGGACGACCAGGGCAAGCCCGACGTGGGCCGCGCCCAGCTGGCCTCGGCCTATGCCGACGACCACGCCGACATCGCCGTGGGTCCGACCTCGTCCGGCGTGGCGCTGGCCATGCTGCCCATCGCCGAGGAATACCAGAAAGTACTGCTGGTCGAACCCGCCGTGGCCGACTCGATCACCGGCGCCAAGTGGAACCGCTACATCTTCCGCACCGCCCGCAACTCCTCGCAGGACGCCATCGCCAACGCCACGGTCTTCGACAAGGAAGGCACGTCCATCGCCATGCTGGCGCAGGACTACGCCTTCGGCCGCGACGGCGTGAAGGCGTTCAAGAGCGCGCTCAAGCACGCCAAGATCGTCCATGAAGAATACCTGCCGGTGAACACCACCGACTTCACCGCCGGCGCGCAGCGCCTCTTCGATTCGCTCAAGAACAAGCCCGGCCGCAAGATCATCTTCATCCTGTGGGCCGGCGCGGGCAATCCCTTCAAGATCGCCGATCTCGATCCCAAGCGCTACGGCATCGAACTCGCCACGGGCGGCAACATCCTGCCGGCCACCGCGTCGTGGAAGTCGCTGCCCGGCATGGAAGGCGCCACGTATTACTACTACGGCATGCCCAAGAACCCCATCAACGACTGGCTCGTGGCCGAACACGAGAAGCGCTACGGCCAGCCGCCCGACTTCTTCACCTGCGGCGGCATGTCGGCGGCGCTGGCCATCGTCGAGGCCCTGAAAAAGACGAAGGGCAAGTCCGACACCGAGACGCTCATCAAGGCCATGGAAGGCATGAGCTTCGAAACGCCCAAGGGCAAGATGACNTTCCGCCCGCAGGACCACCAGGCCATGCAGAGCATGTATCACTTCCGCATCAAGAACAATCCNTCGCTGTCCTGGGCCGAGCAGGACCTGGTCAGCGTGATCGCGCCCGACCAGATGGACGTGCCCATCCTCAACAAACACTGATTGCAACGTGCTGGAAACCCGCGATCTCACCATTCGCTTCGGCGGCCACACGGCCGTGGACCAGGTCAGCTGCCGGTATGAATCCGGCACGCTGACCGCCCTGGTCGGTCCCAACGGCGCCGGCAAGACGACGTACTTCAATCTGATCTCGGGGCAGTTGCGCGCCAACGCGGGCAGCGTCCATCTGGACGGGCGCGACCTCAGTTCCCTGGGCGCGTCGGCCCGCATGCACGCCGGGCTGGGCCGCGCCTTCCAGCTCACGCAGTTGTTCCCTCGCTTGAGCGTGCACGAGAACATACGCCTGGCCCTGCAGTCGCACACGCAGGGGGCGAGCTGGCGCCACATCCGCCTCTGGCGCGTCTGGGACACGGACCGCGCGCTGCTCGAGCGGGCCGACGTCCTGCTCGAACGCGCTCGGCTCAAGGACCGCCGCGACCAGCCCGCCGCCAGCCTGCCGCACGGCGACCAGCGCAAGCTGGAGATCGCCATGCTGATGGCCCTGTCGCCGCGCGTCTACATGCTGGACGAGCCCACGGCGGGCATGAGCGTGGACGACATGCCCGTCATGCTCGAGCTGATCCGCGGGCTCAAGCAGGACAGCGGCAAGATCATCCTGCTCGTCGAACACAAGATGGACGTGGTGCGCGAACTGGCCGACCGCATCGTGGTGCTGCACAACGGCCGGCTCATGGCCGACGGCGAGCCTTCGGAGGTGATCGCCTCCGACATCGTGCAGCAGGCCTACCTGGGCACCGCGCCAAGGGGGCACCAATGAGCACTTCGGCCATGCCCCCTCTTCTCGAACTGCGCGGCGTGCACACGCACATCGGCGCGTATCACATCCTGCACGGCGTCGACCTGGTCGTGCCGCAAGGACAGGTCACCATGCTGCTGGGCCGCAACGGCGCAGGCAAGACCACGACCCTGCGCACCATCATGGGCCTATGGCGCATCTCGTCCGGCGAGCTGCGCCTGCACGACCGCACCGTCGGCAACGCGAACCGGCACGTCGCCCCGCCGACATGGTGGACCAGGGCATCGCCTACGTGCCCGAAAGCATGGGCATCTTCGCCGACCTCAGCGTGCAGGAAAACATGCTGCTGGCGGCCCGCAAGGCCCGCCGGGCCTGCGACCTGGACACCGCGCGCCTGGAATGGATCTTCGGTTTCTTCCCCGCGCTGCGCAAGTTCTGGCTGCACCCGGCCGGCAAGCTGTCCGGCGGGCAGAAGCAGATGCTGGCCGTGGCGCGCGCCATCATCGAGCCGCACCGGCTGCTGCTGGTCGACGAGCCCAGCAAGGGCCTGGCCCCGGCCATCGTGCAGAACATGATCGAGGCCTTCGCCGAACTCAAGCGCGACGCCACCACCGTGCTGCTGGTCGAGCAGAACTTCGATTTCGCTCGCCGCCTGGGCGATCATGTCGCGGTCATGGACAACGGCCGCATCGTGCACCACGGCAGCATGGCCGAACTCGCCCAGGACGCCTTCTTGCAGACACGCCTCCTGGGCCTTTCCCTGGACAGCCATCAATGAACGCAATCGCCCAAGACACGCCCCTGCCCGGCACGCGCTTGGATCCCGTCCCGATGCTGCTGGTCGCCGGCCTGGCGCTGTCGCCCTGCCGCTGATGGGCAGCTTCTCGACCTGGCTCACACTCACCATCGCCGGCCTGGCCATGGGCATGATCATTTTCATCGTGGCCTCCGGCATGACGCTGGTGTTCGGCCTCATGGACGTGCTGAACTTCGGGCACGGCCTCTTCATCACGCTGGGCGCCTACGTTGCATGCAGCGTGATGGGCGGCATGGCCGGCTGGACCCAATCGGGCAGCCTGCTCGCCAACCTGGGCGCGATACTGCCCGCCGCCGTGATCGGCATGCTGGTCGCCGGCGCGGTGGGCGCGGCGTTCGAGCGCCTCATCATCCGGCCTGTGTACGGCCAGCATCTGAAGCAGATCCTCATCACCGTGGGCGGCCTGATCGTGGGCCAGGAACTCATCAAGGCCATCTGGGGNCCGCAGACGCTGCCCTTCGCGCTGCCGCAGGCCTTGAGCGGCGCCGTGCTCATGGGCGATGCCGCNGTCGAGAAATTCCGGCTGCTGGCCCTGGTCATCGGCATAGCGGTGCTGCTGCTCCTGCTGTGGGCGCTCAACCGCACCAAGCTCGGCCTGCTGGTGCGCGCCGGCGTGGAAGACCGCGAGATGGTCGAGAGCCTGGGCTATCGCATCCGCCACCTCTTCATCGGCGTGTTCGTCGCCGGCGCCATGCTGGCCGGCCTGGGCGGCGTGCTATGGGGCATGTACCAGCAGGCCGTCATTCCCGAGCTGGGCGCGCAGGTCAGCATCCTCATCTTCATCGTGATCATGATCGGCGGCATGGGCTCGACCCTGGGCTGCCTGATCGGCTCGCTGCTCGTGGGCCTGATGGCCAACTACACGGGCTTTCTCATGCCCAAGGCCGCGCTCTTTTCCAACATAGCCCTGCTCATCGTCATCCTGATGTGGCGCCCGCAAGGCGTCTATCCGGTCGCGTCGCGCTGACTTTTTTCCACGATCCGCCCATGCCCCGCATCCTCTCCGGCGATCT
>Ga0055529_1000806_pt1 | contig 19128 bp, 17 predicted proteins | sample AraplaCol_mCL_r2_FD_55007 | JGI IMG/M metagenome (GOLD analysis project Ga0055529, IMG submission 55007) | Arabidopsis root microbial communities from North Carolina, USA - plate scrape CL_Col_mCL_r2 | ecosystem: Host-associated > Plants > Roots > Endosphere | place: USA: North Carolina...
TTCGCCGACGCGCATGTCGACGCCTTGCAGAATGTGGCTCTTGCCGTAGTAGGCATGCAAGCCTTGCACGTTCAATATGCCTTGGGTCATCAGCGCGCTCCCTCGCCTGCGTTCTCCTCGAGGGTCGTGCCGAGGTAGGCTTCCTTGACCTTGTCGTTGTTGCGGATCGCCTCGGGCGCATCGGTCGCAATGACCTCGCCGTAGACCAGCACCGAAATGCGGTCGGCCAGGCCGAACACCACGCCCATGTCGTGCTCGACCATCACCAGCGTCTTGCCGACGGTGACTTTGCGGATCAGCTCCACCGCCTGGTCGGTTTCCGAGCGGCTCATGCCGGCCGTCGGCTCGTCCAGCAGGATCACCTCGGCGCCGCCGGCGATCGTGATGCCGATCTCCAGCGCGCGCTGCTCGGCATAGGTCAGCAGGCCCGCCTGCGTGTCGCGCAGGCGCTGCAGCCCGATCAGCTCCAGCACCTGCTCGGCGCGCTCGCGCGCGTCGTGCAGCCGGGCCAGCCGATGCCAGAAGGAGTATTTGTAGCCGAGCGACCANAGCACCGCGCAGCGCAGGTTCTCGAACACCGAAAGCCGGTGGAAAATATTGGTGATCTGGAANCTGCGCGACAACCCCATGCGATTGATCACGCAAGGCTTGAGGCCGCCGATCTCCGCTCCGTTGAGCCTCACCGAGCCGGAGCTCGGTGCGCTGCGCCCCGAGATCAGGTTGAAGGTCGTCGACTTGCCCGCCCCGTTGGGGCCGATCAACGCATGGCGCTCGCCTTTCGGGATGCTCAGATTGACCCCTCGGATAATCTCGGTCTGGCCGAACCGCTTGCGCACTTCGCGCAATTCCAGTGCCGCCGTCATGTCCGGCCTCCCGTCATTTCCGCCTGGACTTCGTCCCAGGCCCGATGCACGCGCCCCAGCGCAGCACGCCAGCCCAAAGCCCCCGCGAGCCATAGCGCCGCGGCCCCCGCCCAAGACTTGAACGAGGCCGCGTCCAAGCCCAGGCCCGCCAGGGCAACGATGGTGCCGCTGTCGTTGTCGATCTGCAGCTTGTAGGTCAGCTCGACGGTCAGGATCAGTGCGGCCAGCAGGACCAGGCCCGCCCCCAGCGCGGCCGCATAGGAAGGCAGCATGCGCCCGAGCTTGCGCTCGGCAGCCAGCGGCGCTTGCTTCATCACCAGGCTGGCGACGCCTCCCGGCACGAACATCACCATCAGCACGAAGAACAGCCCCAGGTAAAGCAGCCAGGCATGGGTCAGGCTGGATAGCGCGACCGCGAACAGCACGTACAGCACGGCGCCGATGACGGGTCCGAAGAAAAAACCGCTGCCCCCGATGAAAGTGGCCAGCAGAACGCCGCCCGAATGCACGGCGCCGACGTTCTCGGCCGTCACGATCTCGAAGTTGATGGCCGACAGCCCGCCGGAGATTCCGGCAAAAAAGGCCGACAGGATCATCACCAGATAGCGCACGCGCTGAGTGTCGTAGCCGATGAACTCGGTGCGCTCGGGATTGTCGCGCACGGCGTTGGCGATGCGGCCCAAAGGCGTCTGCGTCCAGGCATACATCGCGATCATCGACAGCAGGCACCACGCCGCGATGAGGTAGTACACCTGGCGCCCGGGTCCGTACGTGACGCCGAGCACCGCGTTGCCGACCACTCGGTCGGTCGAGATGCCGCCTTCGCCGCCGAAGAAACCGGGAAACATCAGCGAGCTGGAATACACCATCTCGCCGATGCCCAGCGTGATCATGGCGAATGTGGTGCCCGATTTTCTCGTGGTCACGTAGCCGAACAGCACGCCGAAGAGCGCGCCGCCGAGCCCGCCCGCCAGCGGCAGCAGCGAGACGGGCAGCCAGAGCTCGCCCGCGCCGATCCGGTTGAGCACGTGCGCGGCGACGAACGCGCCCAGGCCGGAATAGACCGCATGGCCGAATGACAGCATGCCGCATTGGCCCAGCAGCATGTTGTACGACAGCGCGAAGACGATCATGATCCCCATCTGCGACAGCAGCGCAATGGCAAAGCCGCCTGGAAAACACAGCGGCAGCAGCAGCATCGCGAGAGCGGCCAGGCCCCAGACGGCGCAGTGCGCGAACCGGCGGCCCGGGAGACGCGGCCGGCCCGGGGCCGCGGCGGGTTCGTAGAGTCGGTGCATTGCCGTTTTCATGATCTAGCCTTCCCGGGTTCCCATCAGGCCGCGAGGACGCACGATCAGCATCGCCACCATAAGCAGATAGGGCAGCACCGGCGCCATCTGCGACAAAGTCAGATTCCACACCGAGGACAGCGGCGTGGCGCTCGTCACATGAAGACCGAATGCCCCGAGCAGATCGGCAGGCGAGGCATCGATAGCGACGGCGAAGGTTTGCAGCAAGCCGATCAGCAGCGAGGCGATGAAAGCGCCGCCGAGCGAACCCATGCCGCCCAGCACCACCACGACGAACACGATCGTGCCGACCGAGGCAGCCATCGAGGGCGCGGTGACGAAGGCGTTGCCGCCGATCACGCCTGCCAGTCCCGCGAGCGCGGCGCCGCCGGCGAACACCAGCATGAACACACGCTGCACGTTGTGGCCGAGCGCCTCGACCATTTGCGGGTGCGTCAGCGCGGCCTGTATGACCAGCCCGATGCGGGTGCGGGTGAGCACAAGATAGATCGCCGCCAGCATCGATACCGACACCAGCATCATGAAGGCGCGGTACTTGGGAAACGGCGAGGCGAACACATGGAACAGCGGGCCGTCCAGCTCAGGCGGGATGTGGTAGGGCACCGTGGACAAACCCCAGGCCAGCTTGACGGCCTCTTCGATCAGATAGGCCAGGCCGAAGGTGAACAGCAGTTCGGCTACATGACCGTACTTGTGCACGGTACGCAGCCCGAAGCGCTCGACCAGCGCCCCCACGGCCACGAGCAGCAGCGGGGCCAGGACGAGCGCCGGCCAGAAGCCGATCCTGGCGGCGATCGCGTACGCGAAATAGGCGCCCAGCATATAAAAGCTGGCGTGCGCGAAATTGAGCACGCCCATCATGCTGAAGATCAGCGTGAGCCCCGAGGACAGCAGGAACAGCAGCAGCCCGTAGCTGATGCCATTCAACAAAGAGATGACGAAGAATTCCACCGGCAATGTTCCTTGCTTGCGAGATCCGCGTCGGGAGGCCCGTGCCTCCCGAAGGAAAGAGGCCGGCCTAGTCCGGGCGCTTCATCTGGCAGGTGGTCGGCAGGGTCGCGGAAGCGGCGTCGAGCACGGCATCGGTTCGCCAACCGTAACCCGTATTCTCCTGGTCGTGCTTGACGACCTTGCCGTCGGCCTTGACCCAGGTGGTGATCACCAGGGGCTGCTGCAGCTGGTGGTCGGCGGCGCGCATCTGCACCATGCCGTTCAGGCTCTGCACCTTCATGCCTTCGAGCGCCTTGGCCACCTTGACCGGATCGGTCGAGTGCGTCTCCTTGAACGCCTTGCTCAGCAGCGCGATACCGGTATAGGTCGCGATCATGGAGAGGTCGTCGTTGTATTTCTTCTTGAAGCCGTCGAACACCTGATCGGCTTGCGGGGGATTGCCGGGAGTGTTCGGGCCGAAATAGCCGATGTACTTGACGCGCCCGGCGCCCGCCGCGCCCATCGCGGTCGGCACGCCGGTCGTGGTGGCGTAATACGTGTAGTAATTGGCGGTCACCCCCGCGTCCTTGCCCGCCTTGATCAGCAGCGCCAGGTCGCTGCCCCAGTTGCCGGTGATGACGGTGTCGGCGCCCGACGCCTTGATCTTGCTGGCGTAGGGCGAGAAATCCTTGACCTTGGCCAGCGGGTGGAATTCGTCGCCCACNATCTGGATGTCCGGGCGCTTGCGCTTGAGGTCTTCCTGCGCGGCGCGCGCCACGTCATGGCCGAAGGAATAATCCTGATCGATCAGGTAGACCTTCTTGACGTTCGGATTCTTGGCGAGATAGCTGGTCAACGCCTCCATCTTCATGTCGGAGTTGGCATCGAGGCTGAATTGCCAGAAACTGCATTTGCCGTTGGTCATGGCCGGATCTATCGCGCCGTAGTTCAGATAGACGAGCTCCTTGCCGGGATTGCGCTCGTTGTATTTGGCCACGGCATCTTCGAGCGCCATGCCGACCGAAGAACCGTTGCCCTGGACGATGTAGCGGATGCCCTGGTCGGCGGCCTCCCGCAGCAGGGTAAGGCTCTGCTGGGGGGAAAGATTGTTGTCGAAACCGACCACCTCGAGCTTGGGCCCGCCNGTCCAGTTCTGCTGGTTGGCGATATCGGCGGCGTATTGCCAGCTCCTCAGTTCGTTGGTCCCCAGCGAGCCCATCATGCCCGACAGCGGATCGATGAACGCGATCTTCACTGTCTGCGCGGATGCGGGGGCGGTGCCGCAAGCCAGCGCCATGGCAACGGCGGCGCCGGTCAGAAGGAAATGCGCTTTCTTCATTGAATTGTCTCCAGTGATTTTTTCGAATCTATCGATTCTTTATTTGATTTCGCGGCAATCTTTCAAGGAACCGCCGCGTTGTCGCCTTCGTTCCGACAAGGCAATTCGATAGTAAGGAACGGGTACCACGAAATCGAGGTCATTTCCGGACGCGAAAATGTGCATCGCGGACACGGAAAACCCTTGCCGGCCGACCCGGTCAAAGCGTCATCCCTCCCGACGCCTCGATGACCGCGCCGTTGATGTAGCTGGCCTCGTCGCTTGCCAGGAAGGCGTAGATGCTGGCGATTTCCTCGGGCTTTCCCAGGCGGCGCAGCGGGACCTGCTCGCGCATCCTGGCCATGACCTCGTCCGGCACGGTCGACAGGATGGGCGTGTCGATGAAGCCGGGCGCGACCGCGTTCACCCGGATGCCTTTGGGCCCGAGCTCGCGGCTCCAGGTCTTGGTGAACCCGATGACGCCGAACTTCGCCGCGGCATAATTGGTCTGGCCGTAGTTTCCGTATATGCCGACGACCGAACTGGCGTTCAGGATGACGCCCGAACCCTGTTCCGCCATCGCGCCGACGACAGCCTGCGCGGCATGGAAGACCCCGCGAAGATTGACGTCGATCACGTCGTCGAACTGCTGCAGCGTCATCTTCTGCAGACGGGCGTCTCTCGTGATGCCCGCGTTGTTCACCAGGACGTCGATTCTCCGGTATTGGCCGAGCACTTCGGCGACCATGCCGTCGACCGCGTTCCGGTCCGCTACGTCGATGTTGAAACCTTGCGCGACGCCGCCCGCTTCGCGGCATGCCTGGACCGTTTCCGACACCGCGTCGCGGTTCAGGTCGCACACGGCGACGACGGCGCCCTCGTGGACGAACTTGCGCGCCGTCGCCGCGCCGATGCCCTGGCCGGCGCCCGTCACGATTGCCACCTTGCCCTTCAGTCTCATTGATATGCTCCGGTGATGAACGATGCGTGCGGCCGTCACAGGCTGGTCTTTTCCGCCCCTTTCAATCCGAGCATTTCCCGGACGTCGGCCGGCGTTGCGATCTCGAAGGAAAGCTCCTCCAGGATCCGCCGGATCTTGCGGACCTGCTCGGCGTTGGTCTGCGCTTTCACGCCCCTGGAGACGTAGATGCTGTCCTCCAATCCGACGCGGACATTGCCTCCCATGATCGCGGCCATGGTCACCAGGGGCATCTGGTGGCGGCCGGCGCCGAGGACGGAAAATTGGTAGTTGTCCCGTCCGAACAGCCGATCCGCGGTGGACCGCATGGCGAAGAGGCTTTCCGGGTCCGGCCCGATTCCGCCGAGTATCCCGAGCGCGGACTGTATGAAGAGCGGCGGCTCGACCAGCCCCTGGTCGATGAAGTACGCAAGGTTGTGAAGATGCCCGACGTCGTAGCACTCGAACTCGAACCGGGTGCCGCAGTCCCGGAACTCCGCGAGGATGCTCTTGATGTCTTTGAAGGTATTGCGAAAGATCATGTCTTCCATGCCTACGATGTAGTCTTTTTCCCAGGCGTACCGCCACGACGGAATTTTCGCCGCGACCGGGTGCAGGGAGAAATTCATCGAACCCATGTTCAGCGAGCACATTTCGGGTTTTGCCAGGCGCGGGTAGGCAAGCCGTTCGTCGAGCGTCATGCGCGTGCTGCCGCCGGTGGTGATATTGATGACCGCGTCGGTCTTCGCGGCAATGGCGGGAACGAACTCCCTGAAGACCTCCGGGCTCGGCGTCGGCCGGCCATCCCGCGGATCGCGCGCATGCAGGTGAAGAATCGCGGCGCCCGCCTGCGCGGCCTCGACGGCTTGCGCCTCGATGTCCGCCGGGGTGATCGGCAAATACTCCGACATCGACGGAACATGCGCGGCGCCCGTCACGGCGCACGTGATGATGACCTTTCGGCTGGCATTGTTCATTTGATTGTCTCCGGCATCTTGAGCGGGGCTGCCGCTTTTCGAATCGTTTCTTGTGCCGTCGATGATAGTCAGATAGCATCGTTTAGATAAGGTCATATCCGGACAAGTCAAAGTCATTGCAGGACAATCTGAGGAAGCGTCATGTTGCCGAGATTTCCACTGCTCAACGAGCGCATCTACGCCCCATACAAAATCGCGGCGCTGGTCGAGGTCCTTGCCGAGCAGGGCATTGCGCCGGAAGACAGCCTGAAGGGCAGCGGCGTCGTCGCCGATCAGATTTACGACGCCNCCACGCTGACTTCGGTGCGCCAGTACGCCGCCGTATGCAAGAACGCCATGGCGCTGTCCCACGATCCGGCCACGCCGTTCAAGGTCGGTTCGCGCCTGCACCTGGCCGCCTACGGCATGTACGGCTATGCGCTCATGTCGTGCCTTTCGCTGCGCGATTACTTCAGGCTCGGCGTGAAATACCATCGGCTGGCCACGCCCACGCTCACCATCGTGTGGACCGAATACCCCGACAGGGTGGTCTGGACATTCCCGGATGCATTCATTTCCAGTCCGACGCGCGAATTGGGCGAATTCCTGATCGAGCAGCAATTCACTCAACACGTCACCCATCTGCAGGACGTGGCAGGCCACAGCTGCCCTCCGGTCAAAGCCTGCTTTTCGTATCCGGCGCCCGCCTATGCGGACATCTACCCGAAATATCTGGGCTGTCCTTGCTATTTCGGGCAGGAGCAATGCGAACTCGTCTACGACAGCGCAATCCTCGAGCAAAAGCCGCAGCTCGCGAACAGGCACTCGGCCGCGTTGATCCAGGAAATATGCGACCGGCTCATCGGGCAAGCGAAGACATCCACCGGCGCATCCGGAGAGGTCTATCAGATCCTGATGCGCAAGCCCGGCGAGTTCCCGGGCATGGACGCCGTGGCGGACGCCATGCAGATGACCAGCCGCACGCTGCGGCGGCGCCTGGAAGCGGAGGGGACGTCATTCGTCGCCATCGTCGACGACGTGCGCTGCTCTCTGGCGACGGAATACTTGAAGACGACGAAGATGAGCACGGAAGACATCGCCATGCTCCTGGGCTTCAGCGACGCCGCCAACTTCCGCAGGGCCTTGAAGCGATGGACAGGCAAGGGCCTGGGAGAGCTTCGGCATTAGTCCTCGCTCNCGATACACACGGCTGGGTCGGGTCCGGCCGGCNGTGCGGCGCAGGCCGGCGTCAACATAACCTTTCACTCATGAAGCAAGTCGATTACTTCATTGGATTGTCAACATAGGTTCGTCAACAATCCGGGCTAAAGCGACGCACCGCAGAGCCGATCGGATCGGTGTCGGGAAGGGCTTCCCCGTCGACCAAGAACCAGGAGACAACAGACTATGACTTACGCCCCCACTCGCCGACAGTTTTGTCTTGCGCTCGGCGCGCTCGCCCTGCCCGGCATCGGCCGGGCCCAGTCGAACTGGCCCGACAAGCCCATCCAGATCATCTCTCCCGCGCCGCCGGGCGGCTCGTCGGATCGCATGGCGCGCATGCTGGGCATGGGACTTGCAAAAGAACTCAAGCAATCCGCAATCGTCGAAAACAAGCCGGGCGCAGGCAGCACCATCGGCACGGGTTTCGTCGCCCATGCCAACCCCGACGGCTGCACGCTGATACTGAGCGGCGTGTTCGACGCGATCAATCCTTCGCTCTACAGCGGCCTGAACTACGACTACGAGAGGGATTTCGTCCATCTCGCGCCGGTCTTCAACGGCTCGAACGTTCTGGTCGTCCGCCCGGACTTTCCCATTTCGAATCTCAAGGAACTCGCGGCAGCGGCCAAAGCCAAGCCGGGCTACTACACCTTCGCCAGCGCGGGCAGCGGCACCTCGGGCCACCTGACGATGGAGATCTTCAAACGCACGGCCGGCGTCAACATGACGCACGTGCCCTACCGCGGCAGCGCGCCCGCGATCCAGGATGTGATGAGCGGGCAGGTGTCGATGATCGCCACCAACCAGGACGCGGTGCTGCCGCTGGTGCGCGCCGGAAAGTTCAAGGCGCTCGCGATCACCACCTCCCAGCGCGTGCCGGTATTTGCCGATACGCCGACCTTCGTCGAGTCGGGCTATCCGGACATGGTGATCACCTCGTGGACCATACTCGACGCGCCCAAGGGAACGCCCGACGCCGTGGTCAAGCGCCTGCGCGAGGCTGCCGCCAAGGTCATGAAGGATCCGGCGATGCGCAAGCCTTTCGAAGACGAAGGCAACCAGGTGTTCGACCTGCCGGTCGACCAGCTCGGCGCCTTCGTGAAGAAAGAGACGGACCGCTGGGCCTCGGTCATACACGCGGCCGGCATCAAGATCGAGTAATGCAAGCTGCTCGGGGCGAGCGGATGCCCATCGGCCCCCTGACGCTCGCGTCGGGGCGGCGGCTGGCCGAGCTTCTGGCCGATCAGCTCACCGCCCGCTTGCCGACAGGCGCAGGCATTCCAGCAGCAGCCTGGCCGCGGGAGACTGCTCGCGGCCTCGCAGCGTCATGATGCCCACGGGCGGCAGGTCGATGGGGACCGGGATGCGCAGCACGCGCAGCAAGCCGTCGCGCTCCAGGCCTTTGGCGACGCCTTGTGCCATGAATCCGATGGCGGGGCGCTGGCGCACCACCTCGAGCGTCACCAGGAACGAGGCCGTCTCGATGATATCCACGGGCGGGTTGAGCTTGTGCTTGTAGAACATCTGCGCCAGCTTGGGGCGCGATGACGCCCAGGCCGGCGTCACGACCCAGGGTTCGGCCGCCAGCTGCTTCCAGGTGGGCTTCGCGGAACGGGCCAGCGGATGATCCGGCCGCGCGACGAGGCACATCGGCTCGGTGTAGAGCGCTTCCGTTTCCAGATCGGGCGAAGCGTAGCCCGGCTCCAGGCGGCCGACGATCATGTCGAGCTCGCCCACGCGCAAACGGGGAAGCAGACGGGTGAGGTCGCCCTCCTCGACGCTGACGACAGTCAGCGCGCTGCGCTGCTTGAGCCGCTCGAGCGCGCCGCACAGAAGGCCCGGCGTGGCGACCACCATCGCGCCGATGCTGGTGCGCCCCGTGCCGCCGGCCACCGCGGAGAGCTCGTCGCGGGTGCGCTGGTAGTCGGCAAGCACCGAGCGGGCGAAGCGCACGACGGTATTGCCGTATTCGGTAGGTTCGGTTCCGCGGGTGGAACGCACGAACAACTGCAGTTCGAACATGCGCTCGACTTCGGCCAAGGTCTTGGAGACCGCAGGCTGCGTGATCGACAGGAATTCGGAGACACGCCCCAGATGACGGAATTCGTCCAGCGCGACGAGCAGCTGCAGGTGGCGCAGCTTGATGTTGGAGCGCAGGGCGCGATCGATTCCTTGCATCGTCAGTTCATAACTTTAAGGTTATATAGGCTATCTACTGTTTCAGTAGATGGCAATGTTTATTTGATCAAAAATTCCATTGTTCCCTACTCGCGAAACACTCATGAATTCCGGACTCCTTCTGCGCCTGCACCCCAACGACAATGTCTTCGTCGCCAAGACGGCATTGGCTTTGGGGCAGGAAATTCCGGAACTGGGATGCCGGGTTCGGGCGCAGGTGCCGGCGGGGCACAAGATCGCGTCCCGGCGCATCGCCGCCGACGAGCCGGTCAGGAAATACGACACGGTGATCGGCGTGGCCACGCGCGATCTGGAGCCCGGCGACTACGTGCACAGCCACAATCTCAAGATCGTGGACTACTACCGCGATCCGGCCTTCTGCGCCGACGTCAGGCCGGTGGATTTCGTGCCCGAAGACCGGCGCGCCACGTTCCAAGGCTATCTGCGGCCCAACGGCAAGGTGGGAACCCGCAACTACATCGGCATCCTGTCCACCGTGAACTGCTCGGCGACGGTCATCAGGCGCATCGCCGACCATTTCACGCCCGACAAGCTGGCGGCCTTTCCGCATGTCGACGGCGTCGTGGCCTTCGCCCAGACCAGCGGCTGCGGCATGTCCTCGCCCAGCGAGCACTTCGACGTGCTGCGCCGCACGCTCGCGGGCTATGCGCGCCACCCGAACCTCGCGGGAGTGCTCATCGTGGGGCTGGGCTGCGAGCGCAACCAGGTCGATGGGCTGGTCGAATCGCAGGAGCTGGAAGCCGGCCGGCTGCTGCGCACCTTCGTCATGCAGGACACGGGCGGCACGCGCGCGACCATCGCCGCAGGCGTCGCAGCCATCGAGGACATGCTGCCCATCGCCAACCAGGCCCGGCGCCAGACCGTGAGCGCGAGTCATTTGAAGATAGGCCTGGAATGCGGCGGCTCGGACGGCTTCTCGGGCATCACGGCCAACCCCGCGCTCGGCGCCGCCATGGACATCCTGGTGCGGCACGGCGGCACCGCGATTCTTTCGGAAACGCCGGAGATCCATGGCGTGGAGTTCATGCTCACGCGCCGCGCCGCCACGCCCGAGGTGGGGCAGAAGCTGCTGGATCGCCTGGCCTGGTGGGAGCGCTACACCGCCGGGCAGAATGCCCAGTTCAACGGCGTGGTCGGCCACGGCAACCAGGCGGGCGGCCTGGCCAACATCTTCGAAAAGTCGCTCGGCTCGGCCATGAAGAGCGGCACCACGCCGCTGATGGCCGTCTACGAATACGCCGAGCCCATCACCCAGAACGGCTTCGTGTTCATGGATTCGCCCGGCTACGACCCGGTGGCTTCCACCGGGCAGATCGCGAGCGGCGCCAACCTGATCTGCTTCACCACGGGACGCGGCTCCATGTTCGGCAGCAAGCCGGCGCCGACGATCAAGCTGGCGAGCAACACGCCCATGTACCGCAAGCTCGAAGAAGACATGGACATCAACTGCGGCGTGGTGATCGACGGCGAATGCTCCGTGCCGGAGCTAGGCCAGCGCATTTTCGAGCGGATCCTGCGCCATGCGAGCGGAGAGTCCACCAAGAGCGAAGCCCTGGGCCTGGGCGACAACGAATTCGTGCCTTGGCATCTGGGCATCGTCAGCTGAGTCCTTTCCACGCAGATTGCGGCACCGCGGCCGGCGCCGCATGCAGTCGCTTTTCTCGAAACCTACACAGACAGGATTGAAAAACATGGCAAACCGGTTCAAGCAAGCGATCAGGAGCCAGGCGCAGATCGGCCTCTGGATGTCGATGACCAGCCCCTATTGCGCCGAGGCTTGCGCCACCGCGGGATTTCAATGGCTCCTGATCGACGGCGAGCATGCGCCGAACGACGTGCGCAGCACCTTGGCTCAATTGCAGGCTGTCGCGCCCTATGGCGGGCATCCCGTGGTCCGCGCGGTGGAGGGCAATGCGACGCTCATCAAGCAATTGCTGGATATCGGCGCGCAGACCCTGCTCATACCCATGGTGGATACGCCGGAGCAGGCTCGCGCGCTGGTCGCGGCCACACGCTATCCGCCCGAGGGCATCCGCGGCGTCGGCGCCGCCGTGGCACGCGCCTCCCGCTGGGGCGCGCGCCGGCAGTATCTCGACGAGGCCAACGACGAGGTGTGCCTCATCGTGCAGGCGGAAACGGTGGCCGCGCTAAACAATCTGGAAGCGATCTGCGCCGTCGACGGCGTGGATGGCGTATTCATCGGCCCGTCCGACCTGGCCGCGTCGATGGGTCATCGCGGCAAGCCCGGACACCCCGAAGTGCAGGCCACCATCGAGGCCGCCATCAAGACCATCGCGGCCAGCGGCAAGGCGCCCGGCACGTTGACGGGAGACCCCGTGCTTGCCCGCCGCTATCTGGAACTGGGAGCGCGCTTCGTCGCGGTCGGCATCGACGTCACGCTGATGGTGCAGGCGGCGCGCAAGCTGTCGGCCGATTTCGGCTTGAGCCCGATAGTCGCCGCGGATATCCAGGGCGGCCCATATTGACGCCGCCGGCGAGCGGCGCCGAGAACGGCTTCAATATCGACCGCGCCCCCTCCTCTCAAGACTCAGCGCTCTTTCGACAACACGAAGGTCTGGTCCACCCGCCAGAACGGGTTGGCCGTCTGCTGCGCGCGGGCCTGTTCGGCATCATCGACGCGATCGAATTTCCCCACCAGGCTTGCCTTGACGCCGAACACGGTGTCCTGATCCAGGTACCGGCAGTCCGGCGAGAAGATATGCGTGATGACGGTCTCGAAACCCGGCGCCTTGATGATGACGTGGATATGCGCCGCGCGGTTCGGGTGGCGTCCGAGTTTGGCCAATAATTCTCCGACGGGACCATCGTCCGGAATCGAATAAAAGCGCGGCTTGACGGTCCGGAACCAGAACTGCCCTTGGGCGTCGCTCACGAACTTGCCGCGCAGATTGCCTTCGGGCTGCGCGCCTTTTTGCTGGACGTCATAGAACCCGTCGTCGTTCGTCTGCCATACGTCGATCGTCGCGCCCGCCACGGACCGCCCATCGATGTCCGTCACGCGCGCATGCACCACGAGCGGCTCGCCCTTGTGGTCCAGGCAGATGTTCGCGCCGCTGGGCAAAGTCTGCACGCCCTCGACAAAGAACGGCCCGAGTATCGTGTTCTCGGTGGCCTGCCCCGGGCGGCGATGGTTGATCGCGTCGACGAGCATCGATACGCCGAGCACGTCCGAAAGCAGGATGAACTCCTGGCGCCAATCGGTGCACAGGTGCCCTGTGTCGGTCAGGAATTTGATGGCGGCAAGCCACTCTTCGTGCGTGGGTTCGATCTCCTTGACCGCGGCATGCAGATGCCGCACCACCGCTTCGGCGATCTGGCGCGTGCGCGGATCGACATCCGGCCCGATGCGGGCATTGACCGTCTCGGCGGAGCCCGCCTCGGTAAATAGCGGAAAAGACGGTTTTTCGTTGTTCATCGCCGGGGAATCCTTGATCGAGGTCAGACGTATGAGCGGGGCGCGGCTCCGTGAAAGGCATCGGAGATCAGTTGTACCAGCCCGTCGCGCGTCAAGGCGCGCGGGTTCCAATAGGGGTTCGCCAGCGCCAGTTCCACCGCACGCGCAATTCCTTCTTCCGGCATGCCCAGCGCCGCCAGCCCGGCCGGCGCATCGATGGCGCGATTGATGTTTTGCAATGCGCCGGGCGCATCGCGCTCCACCCCCAGGGCCTCGCAAAGCTGCGTCATGACCTGCGGCACGGCCGGCGCGTTATAGGCCAGCGCATGCGGCAGCACCAGCGCGTGCGTTTGCGCATGCGGCAGATCGAAACTGCCGCCCAGCGCATGACATAGCTTGTGGTGCAAGGCCATGCCGACCGACCCGAGGCAGATCCCCGCCAGCCAGGCGCCGTACAGCGCATCGGTGCGCGCCCGGCGGTTGCCCGGGTCGGCGCCGATGGCCGGCAACGCGCGCGCCAAGGCCCGGACGCTTTGCAGCGCCAGCGCCGAGATAACCGGGTTCGCCTCGCGCGCATACAAGGCCTCGATCGCATGCGCCATTGCGTTCATGCCGCTCACGCCCGAAAGGCCGGTCGGCAGATCCATCGTCAGGTCCACGTCGTAGATCACCACCTCGGGCAGCACCTTGAGCGATCGCTGCGCGGTCTTCAGGCCGTCGCGCGTCTCTCCCAGGATCGGCGTCATTTCGGAACCCGCGTAGGTTGACGGCAAGATGACCTGGGGCAGATCGGTGCGCAGGGCAATCGCCTTGGCCAGGCCCGTCGTCGAACCCCCTCCTATGGCGACGATGCCGTCGATGCCGGACTCGGCAACCTTTTCCATCGCCGTCTCGGTCACATCGACCGGCGTGTGCATGCGCGCGCCGTCGAAGGCGCCGGCATACCGTTCGCCCAGCGCCTGCTTCAGTTCCTGATGCACGGCGGCATGCGACCGGCCATGCAGGATCAGGACGCGCGCAATGCCGAGCCGCTCGATTTCGGCGGGCAGCGCCGAGCGCGTGCCGGATCCGAAAACCACCCGCGTCGGCAGCGCTTCGTAGACAAACGGCGCCTGGGAAAAACTCGCTTCGTACGTCATGGCTTTCATCCGCGAAAGAGAGCGGCTCGTAAGCTCGAGACCCGGCATCAAGGCTACACCGAACTGAATGACTAGGTATTTCCCCTGGGGAAATATCCGGATTTGCTTCGTTGTAATTTAATTAGATATCTAATAATATTGTCCTGCCGGCCACGCAATGGATAGGACATGCCCGGCACCACAACCCGCTCGCCGGGGACCATAACAACGCTTGGAGACAACCATGATTCGTTCCATGTCCGTGCCGGCCCGCCTGGCGCATCGCGTATCGTCATGCGCAGCCGTCCTGACGCTTGCCCTGGGTGCCTCGGCCAGCCTGCCGGCCCACGCCGACGAAGCCTCGTCCTTCCCCGATCACCCGATCCACTTCATCGTGCCCTACGCCGCGGGCGGCCTGCCCGATACCGTGGCCCGCATCGTGGCCGCGCGGCTGACGACGGAACTGGGGCAGTCCGTCATCGTCGACAACCGGCCCGGCGCCAACGGCGTGGTGGCCTATTCGGCCATGGCCGGCAGCCCCAAGGACGGCTACACCTACATCGTCACCGACGGTTCGATGGTGTCCATCAATCCCAAGCTCTACTCCAGCCTGCCGTACCAGCCCAAGCGCGACTTCGTCGCGGTGTCGCTGATCGCCTCTTCGCCGCTGTTCCTGGCCACCACCACCAAGACGGGGATCAATTCGCTGGACGATCTGATCAAGCGTGCCAAGGCGCATCCCGGCAGGCTCAACTACGGCTCGTCGGGCATAGGCAGCACCCATCACCTGTCGATGGAAGCGATGGACGCCGCATTGGGCATCAAGCTTACGCACGTGCCTTTCAAGGGCACGGGCCAATCGGTCCCGGCCCTGATGAGCGGCCAGGTGGACGTGCTGTTCGCCGCCCTGCCCTCGCTGTCCGGTTTCGTCGACAAGGGCGACATGAAGATCCTCGCGGCCAATTCCGGCAAGCGCTCGGCCCTGGCCCCGAACATTCCCGCCTTGGGCGAAACCATCCCCGGCTACAACTTCGCCGTGACCATCGGCGTCCTGGGCGCCAAGGGCATACCCGGCTATGCCGTCGATCGCCTCAGCAAGGCGATCGACAAGGTCGTGGCCGAGCCCGACGTCGTCAAGCACATGACCACGCTGGGCATCGAGCCCATCGGCGGCAGCCCCGCGCAATACCAGAAGACGCTGGATGACGAGTCGGCGCGCTATGCCACCGTCATCAAGTCCATCAATCTCAAACTGGAATGAACGATCGCCGCGCGGCGGCGCCATTCCTGAATGCACACGAGGAATCATCATGTTGACCGCTGAGGAAAATGACCTGCTCTGCCGCGTTGAAGGCGACGCGCCCATGGGCAAGCTCATGCGCCAGCACTGGACCCCCATCTGCCTGACCGAGGAAGTCGGCGAGCCGGACGGCACGCCGATCCAGGCCCGCGTCCTGGGCGAGGACCTGGTGGTGTTCCGCGACACCGAAGGCCGCGTCGGCGTGATGGACGAATACTGCCCGCACCGCCGCGTCTCGCTGGTCTACGGCCGCAACGAAGACAACGGCCTGCGCTGCCTCTATCACGGCTGGAAGCTGGACGTGGCCGGCGCCGTCGTCGAGATGGTGTCCGAGCCCGCCGCGGCCCTGGCGGCCAATCCGGTCAAGCACAAGGCCTACTCGGTACGAGAATGGGGCGGCATGGTGTGGGCCTTCATGGGCGACCAGAATGCCGTGCCCGAGTTCACGCCGCCGCCTTGGGCGCCCACCGAAGACACCAAGGTCAGCATCGCCAAGGTCATCCTGCCCTGCAACTGGGCGCAGATCCTCGAAGGCGCCATCGACTCGGCCCACAGCTCCAGCCTGCACTCGTCCGACTTCGTGCCGGCGCGCGTGGCGGGCGCCGAAGCCACCGACAAGCAATGGCTGCGCCCTTCCACCGACAAGGCGCCGCGCCTGCAGGTGCAGCGCGCCGGCTACGGCTTTCGCTACGCGGCCATACGCCGTCCCATCGTCAACGCCGCGCAGAACGATTACATCCGCTCCACCGTCTTCGTCGCGCCCGGCACNGTCCTGATCCCNCCGAACAATCTGTACAACGTGGCCAACGTCAACGTGCCGCGCGACGACGAGAGNTCGGTCTTCTATTTCCTGGCCTGGGGCGATGCCGCCGCCACGCCGGACACGGCGACCTGGCGCCAGTTCCTGGGGCAGCAGGTCGGCGTGGACCTGGACGAACGCTATCGCCCCCTGCGCAATCACGAGAACCGTTTCTGGCAGGATCGCCAGGCCATGAAGGCGGGCAATTTCACCGGCATCACGGGCTTTCCCAACCAGGACGTCGCCATGTGGGTGACCATGGGCAAGATCGCCAAGCGCTGGGAAGAGCGCCTGGGCGCGAGCGACCTGGCCATCGTCGAGTTCCGCCGCCAGATGGTCGACGCCGTGCGCGAGGTCCAGCAAGGCAAGCCGGCCATCGGCACGGGCGAGCAGCGCATTCCGGCCTCGATCTGCTCCTTCCAATCCATCATCCCCAAGACCACGGACTGGCGCGACTTCGCGGCCCAGCCGGTCACCCGACAGACTCCGGCCCAGGGCGGCCTGGACAGCAACTACGAAATCAAGGCCTGACAGGAGCATCGCCATGTCCAAGCTGCAACTCTCCATCGCCATGGGCGACTACGACCGCAACCGCGCGCTGTACGACGGCGCCGTGCAGATCGACGGCGTCGATCCCGTCTTCATGCTGCAGACGCCGGAAGAAATGTTCTTTCGCTCNTTCCGCCACCAGGCCTACGANGTGAGCGAGCTGTCGCTGTCCAGCTACCTGGTCAAGCACGCCGCGGGCGAGAGCCCCTANATCGCGCTGCCGATCTTCCTGTCGCGCGCCTTNCGCCACACCTCNATCTATGTGCGCAAAGACCGCATCAAGTCCCCGGCCGATCTCAAGGGCAAGCGCGTCGGCATTCCCGAATACCAGCTCACGGCCAACGTCTGGGCGCGCTCGATCCTGCAGGACGACTACGGCGTCAAGCCTTCGGACGTGACCTGGGTGCGCGGCGGCATCGACGAGCCCGGCCGCCCCGAGAAGATCAAGCTCAAGCTGCCCGCCGACGTGAAGATGGAGCCCGCGCCGGAAGGCGTCACCATCTCCGACCTGATCGACCGCGGCGAGATCGACGGCTTCATGGCGCCGCGCGCGCCCTCGGGCGCGGCGCGCCGCAACCCCGACGTGGGCTGGCTGTTCGACGACCCCACCGCCGTCGCCAAGGATTACTACAAGCGCACGGGCATCTTCCCCATCATGCATGTGCTGGGCCTACGCAAGACGCTGGCCGAGCAGCATCCCTGGCTGCCCGGGGCGCTGCTCAAGGCATTCGAAGCCTCCAAGGCCGCCGCCCTGGCCAAGCTCGAGGACACCTCGGCCACCAAGGTCACGCTGCCCTTCGTCGAAGAGCAGCTCAAGGCCGCCAAGGAAACCCTGGGCGAAAACTTCTGGGCCTACGGCGTGGACGCGAGCCGCCCGACGCTGGAGGCTTTCACGCGCGCCCACTTCGAGCAGGGCTTGTCCAGCCGCCGCGTGCCAGTGGAGGAAATGTTCCACCCCAGCACCTACGAAGGCTTCAAGATCTGAAGGATGCGAGCATGCCGAACACGGAAAACGGCGATGACCTGATGCCTTTGCGCATCGTGGCCACGCGCGAAGAAGCCAGCGGCATCCGCAGCTTCGAGCTGGCGCGCGAGGACGACGGCGATCTGCCGCCCTTCACGCCGGGCTCGCACGTCAAGGTGCGTGTGCCCAACGGCGAGTTGCGCAAGTATTCGCTGTGCGGCAGCCCCGAGCGCGGCAACCGCTACGTGATCACGGTCAAGCGCGAGGCCGGCGGCCGCGGCGGTTCGATGAGCCTGGTGGACCAGGCCCGCGAAGGCGATATCCTGCCCACCTCGGCGCCGGACAACGCCTTCCCGCTGGTCGACAATCCCGGCAACCTGATCTTCATCGCCGGCGGCATCGGCATCACGCCCATGCTGTCCATGATCCGCTCCTTCGGCGAGCTGCCGCCCTGCTCGTGGAAGCTCTACTACCTGAGCCAGTCGGCCGCGACCACCGCTTATCTGAAGGTGCTGGCCGATCCGGCCATCAAGGCCAACGTCAGGGTGCATCACGACGAAGGCGATCCCGCCAAGTCCTTCGATCTCTGGCCCGTGCTGGAAAAACCCAATCGCGGCCACGTCTACTGTTGCGGCCCGCGCGGCCTGATGGAAGCGGTGCGCGACATGTCCGGCCATTGGTCGCCTAGCCGCGTGCACTTCGAGAGCTTCGTCGACGGCGGCGTGCCGCGCGCCGACGACCGGCCCTTCGACGTCGAGCTGGCGCGCACCGGCAAGACGCTGACGGTGCCGGTGGGCAAGACCATCCTGGGCGTGCTGCGCGAAGCGGACGTGCGCGTGCCCTACTCCTGCGAGAGCGGCACCTGCGGCTCCTGCCGCACCACGCTGCTCGAGGGGCAGGCCGACCATCGCGACATGGTGCTGATGGAAGAAGAGCACGCCAGCCAGATCATGGTGTGCGTATCGCGCGGCTGCGGCAAGCTGGTGCTCGACCTTTAAGGAATGCTTTCCATGACGACTCCATTGCGCCTCGGCATCATCGGCCTGGGACGGGCGTTTTCGCTGATGCTGCCCACTTTCCTGAACGACGAGCGCCTGCGCCTGGTGGCCGCCTGCGATCCGCGGCCCGAGGCGCGCGCGCGCTTTGCCGAGGATTTCGGCGGCGCCGCTTGCGAGGACGCACAATCCGTCGTCGCCGATCCGAACGTCGAGGCGGTCTACATCGC
>Ga0055529_1000819_pt1 | contig 18620 bp, 23 predicted proteins | sample AraplaCol_mCL_r2_FD_55007 | JGI IMG/M metagenome (GOLD analysis project Ga0055529, IMG submission 55007) | Arabidopsis root microbial communities from North Carolina, USA - plate scrape CL_Col_mCL_r2 | ecosystem: Host-associated > Plants > Roots > Endosphere | place: USA: North Carolina...
CGAGAGCAGGTCGGACGAGACCGGCCAGCCGTGCCGGCACTGCCAGGCGCCCAGGCAGAGCAGGATCACGAGGCCGAGCTGGAACAGCCGCGGCAGCAGGCGGTCATTGCGCGTAGGCACGCTGCTCCTCGTCGTTCAACTGCGCGGCTGGCTGCACGTCCTGCAGCTGCAGCACGGTGCGGTCGCCCTGGGTTTCGCGCAGTTCGATGCGCTGGACCAGCGCGCCGCCCTGGATGACGATGGCCTCGAAGATCTGGGCCAGCAGGGCCGAGCTGGGCTTCATGGTCATGGTCCAGGCCCGGGCGTCGCCGGCGAGCGAGATGTCGAAGTTTTCCTGCAGGCCGCGCGTGTCGCCGGCCAGCACGGCCAGGAAGATGCCGACCTCGCGGCTGGCGCCCATTTGTTGCGGCAGCGCCTGCCACTGTCCTTGCGCGTCGCGCTTGGCGATGCCTTGCGGCGTGATGCGCAGGTCCTGCTCGAAGGGGCTGGTCAGCTTCCACAACAGGCCCTTGCCCTGCGCCAGGGTGAAGTCGCCGCGGCTGGTCAGGGGCTGGGGCAGGGAGCGCAGGAACTTCTGCTGCGTGAAGTGGCCGCGCACGACGGGTTGGGCGCGCAGCTGCGTTTGCAGTTGGTCGAGGCTGAAGGCGCCGGCGATGCCGGGGGCGAGCGCGAACAGGACCAGGAGTATCCATCGTTTCATCATGCGGCCTTGTCGGGGTTCAGGGCGTTTTCCACGGCGCGGACCATGCCGGCGGGGGCGACCATCTGCATTTCTCCGGTGGCCAGGAGGACGGCGACCTGGGTCGTCGTGGCGCGGGTCAGCCGCGTGCCGGTCTCGGTGTCGGTGAGCAGGTAGTTGATGAGCAGCCGGTTGCGCCATTCCACCAGTTCGGCGCGCACGGTGATCGACTGGCCGAAGCGGGCCGGCTGGGCGTAGCGGATGTGCAGGTCGATGACGGGCCAGGCATAGCCGTTCGCGCGCATGGCGTCGTAGTTGTAGCCGATGCCGTCGAGCAGCGCGCAGCGCGCTTCTTCCAGGTATTTGGCGTAGTGGCCGTGCCAGGCCACGTGCAAGGTGTCGACGTCGTAGAAGGGCACCTTGATACGCACCTCGGCGCCCAGGAGTCCGCGCTTACGCATGATCTTTCCAGAAAGGGTAGAAGTTGAACCACTGCAGCGGCGCTTGCCGGCAGGCCAGCGCGAGCTCGTCGGCGTAGCTTTGCGCGATGCGCCGGATCGCGCCGTCGCGGGTGGCGCGCGTCCAGGTCAGGTCGACGGCCAGGCGGCGCATGGCGAGCGTGTAGCGTCCGGTGTCGGGGCCTTGCTCCTGGCGAGTGCAGGACAGGATGTTGACCGGACAGTGCAGCATGCCGGCCAGCAGCCACGGCCCTTGCGGAAAAAGCGCGGGCGCGCCGAGGAAATCCACCTCCACCACGCGGTTGCCGCGCGGCGGCAGGCGGTCGCCGGTGATGGCCAGCCATTCGCCGCGGTCAATGCGCTGGCTCAGCTCCAGCATGGAGATGGCGTCCAGTTCGCTGACCTGCATGAGCTCGACGCTGGTGGCGCCGGCCTCGGTCAGCACCTTGTTGAAGCGCACGGCGTTGTAGCTGTGGACCAGCACGGTCAGCTTCATGTCCGGCTGGTGCGCGGCCAGGGCGCGGCAGACGTCCAGATTGCCCATGTGCGCGCAGAGCAGGATCTGCCCGCGCGCGCCGCTGGGCTTCATCTGCGCGAGCAAGCCGTCGGGGTCGTCGAGGTCCAGGTCCTTGAATGTGATCTTGCCATGCCAGGCGTCGAGCTTGTCGAGCAGGACCAGCGCAAACATGAGGAACTGGCGATAGACGGCGCAGCGCGCGGGAAAGAGATCGCCGCGTCCGCTGTGCGCGGCAAGGCGGCGCTGATAGTCCGCGATGGCGCGCCGCGCGCGGCCGCCGGTGGCATAGAAGTACAGCACGATGAGCGACACCAGCGGCGCCAGCGCGCGCCGCCCCAGAAGGCGCGCGGCGCGGGCGGTCAGGCGCATCAGGAGATCGCTGCCGCGCTCGGGCTGGTTGGCCCAGTGCGTGTCGTCGGGNCGGGTCATGCGCGGGTCCTTCGCACGGCCTTGAGCACGCGCCGCGCCAGCAGCCAGGGCGCGCGCCAGAGCATGCCGAAGAAGAGCCGCGCATGCATCAGGCTGATCAGGACGTTGTCGCGCAGGGCCCTGAAATGCGAGACGCCGTCCGCGGGATAGGCCACGCGCGTGGGCACCCAGATCATGGGCATGCCGCGCCAATGCAGGCGCACGATGATGCCGATGTCGTAGTCCATGCGCCGCCCCACCTGGGCGTGCTCGATGACGGCCAGCGTGGGCGGCAGCGGGTAGAGCCGAAAGCCGCACATGGGGTCGGGGATGTCCAGCGACAGGGTGTTGATCCACACCCACACGCGGGTCAGCCAGCGGCCGTACAGGCGCACGAGCGGCGCGTCCGCGCCGTAGACGGGAGCGCCGCCGATCAGGGCCTCGGGATGCGCGCGCGAAAGGGCGAGAAACCGCTCGACGTCCTGCACGGCATGCTGGCCGTCGGCGTCGATCTGCAGCACGTGGCTGTAGCCCAGCCTGTCGGCCGCGCGAAAGCCGTCCAGCATGGCCATGCCCTTGCCGCCGTTGACCGGGCGGCGCACCAGATGCATGCCGGGCTCGCGCGCCAGCGCGTCCAGCACGGCGGCGCAGTCCGGCTCCGAGCCGTCGTCGACGAGAATGCACGGCAGGCCCTGGGCGCGCAGCCCGCGGGCCACCGCGGCCACCGTGCGGCCGTGGTTGTAGACCGGGATGAGGGCGCAGGGCCTATGGCTGGACATGGCGATGCAGGATGCGGCCGGACGCGCAGGACACGCCGGCCAGGGTCAGGGTGAAGTGCAGCTTGGCCCGTTCGTCGTCCCAGCGCAGCAGTAGCTCGGCGGCGTCGCCCGGGCGCAGCAGCTTCTGGAATTTCAGCACCTCCATGCCGCCGAAACTCAGGTCGGGCCGCAGGTCGCGGCGCGCGGCATCGAAGGCCCAGCCGATCTGCGTCACGCCGGGCACGATGGGCAGGTCCGCGAAGTGGCCGGAGAAGTGCGCCAGGTCCAGCGGCACTTCGAGGGCATAGCGCCGCGTTGCCGCGTCGGGCGCGGGCAGGGGTTCGAGCTCCGGTGCGCTGGGGCGCGGGCCGGCCAGTTGCTCGAAGACCGGCCGCGTCAGCTTGCCTTGCGCGTTCCAGGGCAGCTGGCGCATGAAGCGCCAACCGCGCGGCACCGCCAGCGTCTCGACTTGCGGGGCCAGGTGCGCGCGCAGCGCGGCGATGACGGCCTGGCGGCCCTGGTTGCGCAGGGCATGCAGGCCGGCCGGCGTCAGCGCGACGAGCGCGGTCAGGCGGCCGGCGTTGGCCGGCCTGTCGACATAGGCCTCGTCCACGAAATCGTGGCCGGCCAGCGCGCGTTCCACCATGGGCAGGGCGATGCGTTTTTCTTCGAGCTTGATGATGCGGTCCAGGCGCCCCTGCAAAACGAAGCCGCTGTGCGCGTGCAGCGTCGCGGCGTCGGCGGTCTGCTCGAATCCGCCGTTGGCCCAGGGCGACTTCACCCACAGGGCCTGGCGCTCGTCCAGGCCCACCTCGGCGCGCCCGATGCATTGCCAATCGGTTTCGCCCCGGCGCCAGGCTACGACGCCGGTCTCCGAACTGCCGTAGATTTCGGTCGGCGACCAGCCCAGGCGTTGATCCAGGAACTGCACGGTCGCGCCCGGCAGCGCGCCGCCGGCCGAGAAGATGCCGCGCAGGCCCTGCCGCAGCGCGGGCCAGTCCAGGTTGCCGCCCAGGCGGCGCAAGAGCGCGGGGCTGGCGATCCAGACGCAGGGCGCGTGCTTGCGCACGGCCTGCTGCACTTCTTCCGGGTAGGCGAGCTGCGTGCGCACGATGGGGCGGCCCGAGCACAGCGGCCACAGCAGGCGAAAGGGCAGGCCGTACATGTGCTGCGTGCTGACGCTGCCCAGGATGGTGGCGGGCCGGTCTTCCCGGCCGTAGCCGTGTTCGCGCTCGAGCTCGGGCCATTGCGCCTGCAGCGCGCGCACTTCTTCCATGAGCTGCCGCCACGCTTTGTCGATCAGCTTGGGCGTGCCGCTGGACCCGGAGGTGAGGATGCGCACGCCCGGCGCGTCGAGATCCAGGCGCGCCGGCGTCATGGGCGCATGCGGCAGCAGTTCGTCGAGGCGGATCTGCTCGGCGCATTCGACGGGCAGTTCGCGGTCGCTCAGCCAGGCGTCGACTTCATCGCTCAAACGGGCGCAGGTGGCCGGCTGGGCGTCGCCCGGCAGGACGGCGGCGACGCCCGCGCGCCAGCAGGCCAGGAGCGCCGCGGCCAGTTCCGCCGCGTCGTCGAAGAACAGGCCCGCGCGCCGGATGCCGCGGGCCTGCAGGCCGCCGGCCGCGGCCAGGCTGCGCCCGGCCAGCGCGGCCAGGTCCAGCGCGGGCTCGTGCGCCGCCAGGCGCCGCGGCGTCGCCGCGATGAGGAGGTCGGGCAGGTCTATCCAGGAAATCATGATCTACGCCGCCGCTTTTTGCCGCCGGGCCGCCCCAAGGCAAAANCACCCCCTTGGGGGGCAGCAAGCCCGGAGGGCGCNGCGTGGGGGTCATTTTTGCCGNCGGGCCGCCCCAAGGCAAAANCACCCCCTTGGGGGGCAGCAAGCCCGGAGGGCGCGGCGTGGGGGCCTTTCTCGAAGCGCGGCCTCACCAGCCATTCGCCNGCGAACAGCACGCCGGTGAGGATGTAGCTGATGCAGCCGTTATAGGCGGTCCACCAGGACCACGGCCCCCACAGGGCCAGGCCCGTGGCCATCAGGCCGTTGAAGATGAAGAAGCCGACCCACACCTGCGTGACCTTGCGCGTATAGCGCACGCCTTCGGGCGGCAGGTCCGGGTGCTGCATCCGGGCGATGCGCTCGATCAGGGGCCGCCCATAGCGCAGGCTCGAGCCGAAGATGGCGAGCATGATGGCGTTGATGAGCACGGGGTACCAGCGCAACCCGGTCGTGGTTCCGATGAAGGCAAAGACAAGGCAGCCTATCAGGGCCAGCAGGGGCGGCACGCGTCCGCCGGGCTGGCTCTTGCCCGGAACGAGCGTGCGCAACAGCCATAGCGCGGCCATCGGCAGCATGATCCAGGCGGGTTGGGCGCGCTCCATCATGGCGTGGACCCAGAAGGGATAGGCCAGGCCCGCCAGCAGCAGCGCCGCGCCGAGCAGTGACTTCATTGGTCCTGCGACTGTTGCTTCTGGTAGATCGCCTCGATGACATCCTGCACGGTGCGCACAGTGCGGAAATCGCTGGCGTCGAGCTTGCGTCCGGTCTTGCGCTTGATGTGGTCGATGAGGTCGATGGCGTCGATGCTGTCGATCTCGAGGTCGGCATAGAGGTCGGCCGCGGGAACGACGCGTTCAGGCTCGATTTCGAACAGCTCGACCAGCGCATCGCGCAAGGTGGCCAGTATGGTTTCTCGGGTCTGCATGAAAAAAGTCCTGGACAGAATCAGGCGCCGCGATGCGAAGCGACGAAAGCGGCCAGGCTGGCCACGGTGGCGAAATGCTGCCGCATGTTTTTTGTTTCCGGTTCGAGCGTGATGCCGTAGCGTTTTTGCAGCGCCAGGCCCAGCTCCAGGGCGTCGACCGAGTCCAGGCCCAGTCCTTCGCCGAAGAGCGGGTCGTCGCTGCCGATGTCGTCGGGGGTCATGTCTTCCAGGCCCAGCGTTTCAATGATGAGCGTCTTGATTTCGGGTTCCAGGGCAGCCATCGGGGGCAAGTCTCGCTTCAAAATAACTATGGAGAAAATCGTTCATCTTGCGGCCCGCCGCGGGGGGCAGGTCGCGCGCCAGCCAGTCCTGCGGGTCCAGGTCGGCGCCTACTTCGATGGTATAGCGTATGCGCCGCCGCGGGACGCGCCACCAGGGTTCGCCCTTGGTCAGGCTGCGCGGATTCATGTGTATGACGACGGGCGTGACGATGCGGGCCCCGCGCAGCGCGATGGCGCAGGCGCCTCGATGAAAGCGCGGCAGGCTGCCCAGGGGCGTGCGCGTGCCCTCAGGGAACACCAGCAGCGTGTCGCCCTGGCGCAGCGCCTGGGCGGCGTGGTCGAGCATTTCCAGGCTTTCGTCGTTGGTGATGTAGCCGGCGCTCTGCACGGGGCCGCGCGTGTAAGGGTTGGCGACGAGCCTGTGCTTGACGACGCAGTTGGCGTCGGGAATGTGGCTCCCCACCAGGACGACGTCGAGCAGCGAAGGATGGTTGGCGATGACCAGCTGCCCGGGTCGGCCGAGCCTGTCGGCGCCCTTGAAATCGAGCTCGATGACGCCGACGCGGATCATGAAGCGCGCGAATAGCCCGAAGGTATGGACGATGGTCCGGCGCGCGCGCCGCTGCCGCGTGCGCGTGTCGCCGGGCAAGAGGCGCTGCGCGGGAAAGACCAGCACGCGCAGCACCAGGCCGCCCAGTCCGAAGAGGGCGAAGGACAGGCCCGTGGCGACCAGGCGCCACAGCCAATAGTCCTGGCGCGGCAGGTTCAGCGGCGTGTCCAGGCCCATGTGCGATTGCCCGTGCGGCAGTGCCACCGCGATGTGTTCAAGGCCAGATGGCGCAGCAGGTTCAAGGGACTGGGCAGTCCGGCGTCGTCGGGTTGCGCGTCGTCCGCGCAGAGCTCCAGGCTCATGTCGGCGCCGCGTTCGACGACGAAGGCCGCGGCGTAGGAAAAGGGGATGTCTTCGGTCCAGGGGCGGTAGGCCTCGGGCGGCGTTTCCTCGGTCAGGATGACGAGCACCCGGTCGTGGCCCCGGCTCTGCAGCGCGGCGGCTTCCAGGAAGGCGTGCTCGGCGCCGTCGCCTTCGATCGACAGGGCGACGGATTCGCAGGTTTCCTGCCGTACGATGGACCACTGTCCGAGGATGGCGTTGTGCACGGACAGGGCGAACGAGGTCGGCGACAGGTCTTCGTCGCAGGCCAGCGTCTGCAGAAGCTCGAAGCCGCGGCTGGTTTCGCCGTGCCGCGAGGCATAGACCACCGGCATGGGCGGGTGGCCTTCGGCCAGCGGCCAGGCGCTGGCAAAAACCATGCGTGCCATGGAACTGAGCCGCCGGCGCTGCATGGGGGGCAGGAAGTCGAGCCGAGGGGCATCGTCGTGCACGATGGGGCAGAACGGGGCTTGAGCCCAGTCTTGCCAGCAAGACTGATTGGGTATGCTCGGCGCCCACGCCTGCCAGCGGGTGATCGAAAAAGTCAGCATATCGATCCGATTTTACTGGATCGGATGGAGTTTTTTCAGTATGTTTTCAGAGGCTTGACTATTGGGGTCGGATGGTGCTGGCTTTGGATTTCCTGCTGGGTTGGGCCGCGCCCGAATCGGCCGCGCATTACGATCCCGCCGCGCTGCGGCCCGAGGATAGCGCGCGGGCAGGCCAGGCTCGCGGCGCCCGGGCCGAGCTCGACTGGCATGCCAGCCGCGCCTTGCTCGCCTCCCTGCCGCNGGGCAGCCGCGTNGCATCCCTGAGCCATAGCCGGGGCCATGCGCTGTGCGCCGCGCTGGCGCCGGGCGGGCCGGACATGCGCATGGGNGTGGACCTGGAATGCGTCCGTCCNCGCGACGTGGCGGCGCTGGGCCGCTGGATCTGCGACGCCGGCGAGCAGCAGGCCCTGGCCCGGCTGCAGGCCGACCCCGGCCGCCAGCTCGAACACTTCTACATGCTCTGGACCTTGAAGGAAGCCTTCATCAAGGCGGCCGGCCTGGATTTTCCGGCGGACATGCCGCGCGTGGGCCTGGACGGCGAGCCGGGAGGCGCACTGCGCCTGCGGCCGCCCGCAGGCGCCTGGAACGCGATGCTGCTGCGCCTGGAGCCGGACTGGATGGCGGCTCTGGTGTGGGACGGCGACGATGCGGCATCGCCGCGGTTGAACTGGCACGCCGGACCGGCGGCGATCGTGCCGGGCCGGCGCTGCCTGGGCGAGTGGCGGGGCACGGGGCCGGCGGCATGATGCGCCGCGCCCATGAATCCAGGTTATGGGCGCAGGCGGCTTAGCTATTGGCGCGCAGGCCACGCCTGCTTCGACAATGAGGCATTCCCATTGTTGTCGTGCAAGCACCATGCATATCACCGTGATCGGGGCCGGCGTCATCGGCGTGACCTCGGCGTATTTTCTGGCCCGCCAGGGGCATGACGTCGCCCTGGTCGACGCGTGCGCCGAGCCCGCGCAAGGGGCCAGCCAGGCCAACGGCGGGCAGCTGAGCTACAGCTACGTGGCGCCGCTGGCCGGCCCGGGCGTGCTGCCCAGCGTGCCGGGCTGGCTGCTGCGCGGCGACGCGCCGCTGCGCTGGCGGCCCACGCTGGACCCGGCCCAATGGCGCTGGTGCCTGCAGTTCGCGCTGGCATGCAACGGCGCCACGTCGCAGGCTTCCACGGCCAGCCTGCAGGCGCTGGCCTATCTGAGCCGGGACGTGCTCCATGCCTTGCAGGAACAGGAGCCGCTGGATTTCGCCCATGTGCGCAATGGCAAGCTCATCGCCTATCGCGACGCGGCCTTGCTCGACAAGGCGCGCAAGCAAGTGGCCTACCAGGCCGAGCTGGGCGCCGAGCAGCAGGTGCTGGACGCCGCGGCGACGCTGCGCCTGGAGCCCGCTTTGGCCGGCATGGGCGCCAGCCTGGCCGGCGCCGTCTACACCCCCAGCGAGGAAGCGGGCGATTGCCGGCTTTTCACCGAAGGGCTGTACGAACGCTTGCGGCACATGGCCAATGTGCAATGCCGCCTGGGCGCCGCGGTGCGCGGCTTCGACCGGCCGGACGGCCGGCGCATCGCCGCCGTGCGCACCGACGGCGGCGCCATCGCGACCGACGCCGTGGTGCTGGCCGCGGGTACGGCCACGCCCGCGCTGCTGCGCCGGCTGGGCGGCGACGCGCCCATCTATCCGCTCAAAGGCTACAGCCTGACCGTGCCGGTCGAGCCGGGCGACAAGAGCGTGCCGGCCATCAGCGTGACCGACTACCAGCGCCGCATCGTCTACGCCCGCCTGGGCAACGTGCTGCGCATCGCCGCCATGGTGGACATCGACGGCACCCCCGATCTGGTGCCCGAGCGCGTGGAACTGCTCAAGCGCCAGGTGCGAGCATCCTTTCCCGCGCTGGATCTGAGCCGGGCCCAGGCCTGGGCCGGCCAGCGTCCCGCCACGCCCAGGGGCATGCCCCTGGTGGGCCGCAGCCGGGCCGCGGACAATCTGTGGCTCAACGCGGGGCAGGGCGCACTGGGCTTTACCTTGGCCTGCGGCAGCGCCGCGCTGCTCACGGCCCAGATGTCGTCCCTGCCGCTGCCGCTGGATGCGCGGGCGTTCCTGCCCTAGGCCCGCCTCGAGGCGAAAACGACGGCTCGGAAGCCGGCCAGGCCCCAGGCGCGGCGTGAGGGCCGTTGCTCCGCGCTAAGATCTCACGCAAAGAGCGCCGTGTCGGCGCATCGTATTTCGCGGAGTGCCTTGCGCATGGCTTCGTCTTCCATCGAGTTCTATCCCAACCCCGACGTCGAGGCCATGCAGCTTTTCGTGCTGCTGCACGGCGTGGGCGGCAGTCCCGACAATCTCGAAGCGCTGGGCCTGGCCCTGCGCGTGGCGTTTCCCGGCTCGGTGGTGCTGATCCCCGAAGGCTTTCACGCCTACGACAACGGCGGCCCGGGCCGGCAGTGGTTCTCCACGCGCGGCGTGGGCGAGGACAATCGCGCCGAGCGCGTGGCGCAGGCCTTGCCGGCGTTGAACGAGTATGTGCGCGCCGCGCAGCGGCGGCTCAGGATCAAGGCGGGCCACACGGCGCTGGCGGGTTTTTCGCAAGGCGCCATCATGGCGCTCGAGGCGGTGCAGGCCGACGAAGCGCTGGCCGGCCGCGTCCTGGCATTCTCGGGCCGCTACGCGACCTTGCCGGACAAGGCGCCGCAATACACGACCATCCACCTGCTGCACGGCGCCGACGACGCCGTGATCACCGTCAATCACGCCATGGCCGCGCAGCATCGCCTGGGGCAGCTGCAAGGCGATTCGACGATAGACGTCGCGTCGCACGTGGGCCATGAATTGCATCCGGCGCTGATCAAGCGCGCCATCGAGCGCCTGCAGACCTGCGTGCCGCTGCGCAGTTGGGAAGCGGCCTTGGGCCACGACCAGGCGCCGCCGTCGGACGCGACGGTGCATTGATACGAGCGGTTTTCAGCCTGCGCAATCCGCCCAGCAATTGGGCGTTTCGTAAAGCCGCACCCGGGTCAGGCGCAGATGGTTGCCGTAGTGGCCCTGGTAGTGCGGCGCGAGGGTCTCGAAGGCGATGGCCGCCAGGTTCTCGACGGTGGGAATGCGGTCCAGCACTACCGTCTTGTGNCCGGGCAGCGATTCCAGAAAATCGCGCACCGCCACGTCGCCGTCNTACACCAGGAAAGCGTGGTCCCAGACATCGACGATGTGCGCCCGGGCGATGGCCTTGATCTCGGTGAAGTCCATCACCATGCCGTTGTCGGACGCGCCGGGCGCGTTGACGATGTCGCCGGCGAGCGTGACTTCGAGCACGTAGCGGTGGCCGTGCAGATTGCGGCACTGGCTGCGGTGATCGGGAATGCGGTGGCCCGCGTCGAATTCCAGCTTGCGGGTGACGGACACGGCCGGGCTCGAGGCAGTGGCGTGATTCATGGAATGCCTATGTATTTATGGGTTTGCAGGCTCAGCCGCCATTGCGGGTGCTGCAGGCAGTAGCGCACGATGCGCTCGGTATTGGCCGCCCGCGCGGGGCCGTCCATGGGCTGCAGGAAGAANTGTTCGAAATCCAGGTGCGCGTAGCGCTCGGGCAGCGCTTGCAGCTGCGGATAGACCAGCTTGAGTTCGTTGCCGCGCGTGACCACCACTTGCGAGGTGCCCTTGGGGCTGACGCAGATCCAGTCTATGCCCGCGGGCGGCGCGATGGTGCCGTTGGTTTCGATGGCGATGGCGAAGCCTTGCGCGTGCACGGCGGCGACCAGCGCGTCGTCCAGCTGCAGCAGCGGCTCGCCGCCGGTGAAGACCACATAGCGGTTCTCGGCGCCTTCGCCCCAGCAGGCGGCGATCGCCGCGGCCAGCGCTTGGGCATCGGCAAACTTGCCGCCGCCTTCGCCGTCGGTGCCGACGAAATCGGTATCGCAAAAGGTGCAGGCGGCTTGCTCCCGGTCGCTTTCGCGGCCGCTCCAGAGGTTGCAGCCGGCAAAACGGCAGAACACGGCCGCGCGCCCGGCCTGGGCGCCTTCGCCTTGCAGCGTTTTGAAGAGTTCTTTGACGGAATAAGTCATGAAAAAAGGCGCGGGCCTGCTTGTGCGTGATCGATACGGGATTTGTCCGTGCACGGCCGGCGCGAAAGTCAACCGGGTATTTTAACCGGCCGATCCGCAGCCTGCCCGCGGCGCGCCGATACCCCGGTTTCAGGCCCGGCAACCCCTGTGAGCAGAAGTTTTCGCCGATTCGGCCGATAATCGCAAACGACAAGGGGGTGGAAAGCTCAGGTCCTTCCCCCAGGAATTTCGCAAATGACCGACGCACCCGACACCCGTCCCCGCCTGCTCGTCGTCGACGACGAGCCCAACAATCTGCAAGTGCTGCGCTATGTGCTGCAAGCCGATTACCGCCTGTTCTTCGCCAGCAGCGGCGAACGGGCGCTGACCATCGCGCGCGAGCAGTTGCCCGATCTGGTGCTGCTCGACGTGATGATGCCGCAGATGGACGGCCACGCCGTGTGCGCCGCGCTCAAGGCCGACCCGGCCACGGCGCCGATCCCCGTCATCTTCATCACCGCGCTGACCGACAGCGACGACGAGGCCTACGGCCTGAGCCTGGGTGCGGTGGACTACATCACCAAGCCCATCAGCGCCCCCGTGGTCTGCGCCCGCGTGCGCACGCATCTCTCGCTCGTGCGCATGGACGAGCTGCGCGAAACGCGCCTGCAAATCGTGCGGCGCCTGGGCCGCGCGGCCGAATACAAAGACAACGAAACGGGCATGCACGTCATCCGCATGAGCTACTACTCGCAGCGGCTCGCGCTGTGCGCGGGCTTCGACGCGGAATGGGCGGAAGACCTGCTCAACGCGGCGCCCATGCACGACGTGGGCAAGATCGGCATCCCCGATGCCGTGCTGCGCAAGCCCGGCCCGCTCGACGTCGACGAATGGACCGTCATGCGCCGCCATCCCGAGATCGGGGCCGAGATCATCGGCGAATACCCTTCGGGCATATTGCGCATGGCGCGCACCATCGCGCTCTGCCATCACGAGAAATGGGACGGCAGCGGCTATCCCAACGGCCTCAAGGGCGAGCAGATTCCCGTCGAGGCGCGCATCGTGGCCATCGCCGACGTGTTCGACGCGCTGACTTCGCGCCGCCCGTACAAAGAGTCCTGGTCCGCGTCCCAGGCGCTCGATTACATCCAGACCCAGGCGGGCCGTCATTTCGATCCCGAACTGGTCGAGCACTTCGCGACGCTGATGCCCGAGCTGCTGCAGATTCAGCGGCGCTGGGCCGACTGATCCGCCAGATCGGCTTGATCCGCCCAGCGGCCCCATGACAGGTCGCTGTCGCCCACGGCCAGCCCCTGCGGGTCGTAGCGGCGTTCGTGCAGCTCCCCGCCGCCTTCGGCGTGCAAGGCCAGCACGGTCGAAGCGCGCGTGCCGTAGTCGGGGCTGACGATGAAGGGGCTGCCGAGCATCCGTTCGCGTTCCAAGGACAGCCCGGTGCGGGGCAGCTCGGCATCGGCGGCGGGCGTGCGGTCGTGCAGCATGGCATGGAGCGCGCGCGTCGCGGGCAGGCCGGGGCCGGCTTGCGCGATCAGGCGCCCGAAGGCCTGGCGCACGCGCACGAGTTTGGGCCAGGGCGTGTCGAGCAGATGGTTCGACAGGCCATGGATGCCCGCCGGCAATTCGCGCGGCGCGCCGCCCCGGTTGCCGTAATACCAGGCGCGGCCGGCATCGCCCACGATCAGATTGAAGCCGTTGTAGCGCTCGCCCTCGGCGTGCAGCCGGGCCAGGTATTCGCCGGCCGTGTCCGTGCTGCGCAGCCAGCCTTCGACCAGGGCGCCGCGCGACGGCGCATCGGCCCGGTTGCGGCCGGGTTCGCGGTAGTTGGTCACCAGGGCGAAGCGGTTGTCTTGCGTCGCGCCCATCCAGGTGCCGCCGGCCCGCAGGTCGCGTCCGGAATGGATCGCCGGCTCGCCGGGCCAGCGCGCCGCCGGCGCGGTGGGGCGGGCGTGGAATTCGTCGCGGTTGGCGGCGACCAGCACCGGGACACCGGGAATCGAGCGCAGGGCGAGGACGGCGAGACACATGATGGGGCGATGGCATGGGGGCCGTTGACAGGCCCTAGTCCTTGACGATGACCGCCTGCTCGGGCGTGGCCACGCGGAAATAATCGTCCGTGCGCATCACGATGGAGGCATCGAGCCGGCCCGCGTTGAAGGCGATTTCGTCGTGCCGGGTGCGCAGCGTGGGGTCCACTACCAGCTGCAGTTCCGGATTGAAAGTGAAGGGCGGTATGGCGCCGATCTCGCAGCCGGTGAGTTCGCGCGCCAGGTCGTGCGGCACCAGCGACGCCTTCTTGCCGCCTACCGCCGCGGCCACCGCGTCCAGGTCGGCCTGGCGATCGGCGGGAAACACGGCCAGCACGTGCTTGCGCGTGTTGGAGGTGATCTTCACCCGGCAGACCAGGGCCTTGGCGCCCTGGCTGACTTCGGTGCCGCGGATGGCGGCCACTTCTTCGGATTTGCCGGCGGCGGTGTGGTGCACCAGCTTGTAGTCGATCCGGTTGGCTTGCAGCAGCGCTTGCAGTTTGTCGTAGGTGCTCATGGCATCGTGTTCAGAGGAGTGGCGCACAAGACGCGTCGCCGCGTCAGGCCGGCAGATAGTGCCGGGCGACGGCCTCGAAGTCGCTCAGGGTGCGGGCCTTCCAGGCCTCGTCGCAGCCCCGTTCTTCGGCCAGGATGCGCGCCACTTCGGGTGCGGCGGCCAGCGCGGCGCGGGCATCGAGGAACAGGGCGCGGTTGCGGCGCGCCAGCACGTCCTCGATGGCGCGCGCATGCTCGAAGCGCGCGGCGTAGCGCACGTGGGCTTCGGTCAGGCCGCTGGCGGCGACCAGCATGTGCTCGGCGCCGGGCAGGGCGCGCAGGGCGGGCAGGTCGGTGCCGTAATAGCTGTCGGGCGTGCCGGACTTGGCCGGCAGCTTGGACGGATCGCTCGGCGCGCCGTGCAGCGGCAGCGATTCGGTGCGGCAGGCCGCGGCCGTCAGCAGATGCCTTTCGATCGCGGTGTCGAGCACGTCCTGCGCCATGCGGCGATAGGTCGTCCACTTGCCGCCCGTCACCGTGACCAGGCCGGAGCGCGACACGAGAATGGTGTGCTCGCGCGACAGCGCCTTGGTGGCGGCGTCGCCCGTGTGCTTGACCAGGGGCCGCAGGCCGGCCCAGATGCTGGTGACATCGGAACGGGTGGGCGCGCGGCTCAGGTAGCGCGCGGCCGTGTTCAGGATGAAGTCCACGTCGGCGTCGGAGGCCTTGGGTTCGAGCGGCAGGTCGGCGCGCGGCGCGTCGGTGGTGCCGACCAGGGTGTGGCCGTTCCAGGGCACCACGAACAGCACGCGGCCGTCGTCGGTCCTGGGTATGAGTATGGCGTCCTCGCCCGGCAGGAAGTCGCGCGGCAGCGTCAGGTGCACGCCCTGGCTGGGCGCCACCATGCCGGGGGCGTCGGGCTCGTCCATGCGGCGCACCGCGTCGACCCAGACGCCCGCGGCATTGACCACGCAGCGCGCCTTGGCCGCGCCCAGGTCCGCGCCGGTTTCCGCGTCTTCAAGTTCGACGCCGACGATGCGGCCTGCCTCCTGGACCAGGCCGCGCGCGCGGACATAGTTGACCGCGGTGCCGCCCTGGTCTTGCAAGGTGCGCATCAGCGCGATGGCCAGCCGCGCGTCGTCGAACTGGCCGTCGTAATACAGGATGCCGCCGCGCAGCGCGCGGCCGCCCTGTCGCGGCGCCAGCGTGGGCGCGTGCGCCAGGGCCTGGTCGCGCGACAGCCAGCGGCTGGGCTTGAGGTTGAGCCGGCCCGCGAGCAGGTCGTAGATCTTCAGGCCGATGCCATAGAAGGGTTGATCGACGAGGCGATAGGCCGGCACCACGAAGCCCAGCGGCCAGGCCAGGTGCGGCGCGTTGCGATGGAGCAGGCCGCGTTCGCGCAGCGCTTCGCGCACCAGAGAGATATTGCCCTGGGCCAGGTAGCGCACGCCGCCGTGCACCAGCTTGGTGGCACGGCTGGACGTGCCCTTGGCGAAATCGGCCGCCTCCACCAGCAGCGTGCGAAAGCCGCGCGAGGCCGCGTCCACCGCGGTACCCAGGCCGGTGGCGCCGCCGCCGATGACCACCACGTCCCAGTGCGTTTGGCCAAGCGAGGACAGGAGGCCGGAGCGGTCGGAGGCGTTCGGGGAAGAAGCGGGCAGGATCATGTCTGGTTGCGTTCCTGGGGGCTGGCTGGCCAGCGGAGTTTTTCGCAAAATCGGAAAATACGATGAAATATGCTGCAATGTATCGTACGAGTGCCGTGATGCAATCGTGCCACAATCTGTCCTGAGGCGCCGCTTTCGCGAGCGTCCGTTCCAAGAAGGAGGTATGTCATGTTGAATCCTCTCGTCCTGTCGCGGCGCGTGGCCCTGGTCCTCGGGGGTGCGTCCGTGTTCGCCTTGGCATCGCCTGTGGCCTTGGCTGCTTCTCCGTCCGGCGCAAGCTCGTCCCGGCAGGCCACCGCCAATGCCGAATACCAGCGCGAAGTGGCGCGCTGCAAAGCCGGCCAGACCAATGAAGACCTGGCGACCTGCCTGCGCGAAGCCGGCGCCGCGCGCCAGCAAGCCCTGCAAGGCGGCGGCCTGGACAACCAGCCCGGCGTCAATCAGGACTACAGCCAGAATGCGCTCGACCGCTGCAAGCTCGTGCCTGCAGACCAGCGCAAAGATTGCATGGCCCTGATGCAAGACCCCTCGCAGACCGAAGGCAGCGTGGGCGGCGGCGGCGTGCTGCGCAAGTACGAATACCAGGTTCCCGTGCAGCCGAGCCAGACCAACTACCAGTCCGTGCCCGTTCCCACGGCGCCGCCGACTCAACAGTAGCGATTCATAGCAACCCACCCAGTTTCTTCATGTCCGACGTCATCGCCCTGGTTTTCGATTTCGACGATACGCTGGCGCCCGACAGCACAACGGGCTTTCTCGAAAGCCTGGGCGTGGACACGGCCGCGTTCTGGAAAGATTCGGTCGGCCCGCTGCTGTCGGACGAAGACTGGGATCCGGTTCCCGCCTATCTCTACCGCATGATCGAGCTGTCGCGCGCGGGCGCGCACGGCGGCCCGATCACGCAGGAAAAACTGCGCGACTGGGGCCGGCGCCTGCCCTTGCACGACGGCGTGACCACGCTGTTCCAGCGCCTGCGCCATGCGGTGCGGGCCACGCACCCCAAGGTGCAGCTGGAGTTCTATCTCATCTCCAGCGGCATCGGCGACGTGGTGCGCAACACGCCCATCGCGCACGAATTCACCGACATCTGGGCCTCCGAGTTCGCCTACGGCGAAGACGGCGGCATCGCATTTGCGCGCCGCCTGGTCAGCTTCACCGACAAGACGCGCTACATCTTCCAGATCCAGAAGGGCATCATCGGCGCCGAGTTCCGCGGCAAGCCCTTCGAGGTCAACCGCAAAGTGCCCGCCGACCGCTTGCGCGTGCCGCTCAGGCAAATGGTGTTCGTGGGCGACGGCTACACCGACATTCCCTGCTTCTCGCTCATCCGCGGCCAGGGCGGCTATGCCTTCGGCGTCTGGGACCCTCGGCACAAAGACAAGCGCAGCCGGGCCTGGGGCTTCATCGAGGAAGGGCGGGTGTCCAACCTCAACCAGGCGCGCTACGACGACAACGCCGAGCTTTACCAGTTGCTGGAAGTGGCCGTGACCAGCCTGGCCAACGGCATCACCTTGAACGCACGGGCCTATCGTGGTTGATCCGGTGGCCGAGGCGGGCTTGCCCGCCGCGCCGGCCGGCCTGGACGAGCGCATGATGGCGCTGGCCCTGGAGCAGGCCGGCCTGGCCGCGGCCGCCGGCGAGGTGCCCGTGGGCGCCGTCGTGGCCGACGCGGACGGCGCCGTGCTGAGCGTGGGCTACAACCGCACCATCACCGATAGCGATCCCACCGCGCACGCCGAGATCGTCGCGCTGCGCGCCGCGGCCACGCGTCTAGACAACTACCGCCTGCCGGGCCTGTCGCTGTACGTCACGCTGGAACCCTGCGTGATGTGCGTGGGCGCCATGCTGCACGCGCGGCTGGCGCGCGTGGTCTTCGGCGCCGCCGACCCCAAGACCGGCGCCTGCGGCAGCGTGCTGGACATAGGCGCGGTCGATAAAATCAATCACCACACCACCGTATGCGGCGGCGTCATGGCCGAATCCTGCGGGGATATCCTGCGCGGATTCTTCCGCGAGCGCAGACGCAAGGAAACCTGAAGCATGAACAAGAAAAAGCAGAACAAGAACGCGCGGGCCAGGCATGGCGAGGCAGGGCATCTGTGCAACGACGCGTGCGAGCACATCGACGATCCCCATCATCACGATGACAATCACGACCACGACAATGATCACGACCACTCGGCTCGTCGCGCACAGGCGCCGATGACCAGCGGCGCCTACCTGATCTCGCCTTCGTCGGCGGTGCACAATCCCGAGGCGCTGGACCTGGCCTGCGAACGTCTCGCGGCCGAGGGCTTCCAGGCCACCATCGACCGCGCCGCGAAGGCCGTGCACCAGCGCTTCGCGGGCACCGACAAGCAGCGCCTGGCCGGCCTGGCGCGCGCCATCAGGCAAAAGCATCCCATCGTCATGGCCACGCGCGGCGGCTACGGCCTGTCGCGCCTCGTCCCCCTGATCGACTGGAAGGCCATGGCCGACAGCGGCAAGCGCTTCGTGGGCCTGAGCGACTTCACGGTCTTCAACCTGGCGCTGCTGGCGCGCACGGGCACGGTCAGCTACACCGGCCCCTGCGCCGCGTCCGACTTCGGCGCCGCCAGGCCCGACGAGCTCACCGTGGCCCTGTTCGGCGAACTGATGCGCGGCGAGCTGGAAATCCTCAGTTTCGAGACGCAGGACGCGGATCCGGTGGATGCGCGCGGCACCTTGTGGGGCGGCAACCTGGCCATGGTGGCCTCGCTCCTGGGCACGCCGTATCTGCCCAGGATCAAGAAGGGCATTCTCTTCCTGGAAGACGTGGGCGAGCACCCCTACCGGGTCGAGCGCATGCTGGCCCAGCTATGGCAGGCCGGCGTGCTCGAACAGCAAAAGGCCATCGTGCTGGGCCATTTCAGCGACTATCGCCTGGCGGCGCACGACGCGGGCTACGACATGCCCGAGGTCGTGAAGTGGCTGCGCAAGACGGTCAAGGTGCCGGTCGTCACGGGCCTGCCCTACGGCCACGTGCGCACCAAGGCCACGCTGCCGGTCGGCCAGAAGGTGGGCATCGCCACCGAAAAAGGCATGGCCCACCTGGTGCTCGACGAGCACGTGCACTGAGCCGAGC
>Ga0055529_1000826_pt1 | contig 18317 bp, 12 predicted proteins | sample AraplaCol_mCL_r2_FD_55007 | JGI IMG/M metagenome (GOLD analysis project Ga0055529, IMG submission 55007) | Arabidopsis root microbial communities from North Carolina, USA - plate scrape CL_Col_mCL_r2 | ecosystem: Host-associated > Plants > Roots > Endosphere | place: USA: North Carolina...
AGGCCGTCGGCGCGCTGGGAATACATGAAGATGTCGTTGTGCTCGACGTGCACTTCGATCATGCCGCCGCGGCCGGCGCGGTTGATGACCACGTCGTTCAGGGCCGTGGCGGTGAACATCTCCTGGCTGCCGCGCCAGATGCTGCCGGTCAGCAGCATGCGCTCTTCGATGCGGTAGTTGCCGTGCAGCATCTGGGCCAGCGCGGTGTGCGCTTCGGGCAGGGCGATGTCGGTGATGAAGCCCAGGTGGCCGTGGTTGATGCCCACGATGGGCGCGCTGTAGGGCGCCAGGTGCCGGGCCACGCCCAGCACGGTGCCGTCGCCGCCCATGACCACGGCCAGCGAGGCGGTGCTGCCGATTTCCTCGAGGCTGGCCACCGGGTATTCGCTCACCTGGGTATTGCGGGCTGTTTCGGTTTCGATCAGCACTTTGCGGCCCGCCTGGGTCAGCATCGACGCCAGCGCGCGCAACGGGCCGTCCAGGCCGCTGTCCTGATGCCTGCCGATCAGGGCGATGGTGGGAAAGTGCATCGTGTTTCGAGCCTTTTATTATTCCGTCGATGATGCCGGTGAGACGATTATAGGGGCGTGGTCTAGCGCGCATAACCGCGCATGAAGATAAAAAAAGCCCTGGTTCATAAACTTTCCCTAAAATAGGGGCATGGATGACCGCGCAAGTGCACTGCTGAAAGCTCTTATCGAACGCTACATCGCCGACGGGCAGCCGGTGGGCTCGCGCACGCTCTCCAAAGTGTTCGACCTGTCGCCGGCCACCATCCGCAATGTCATGGCCGACCTCGAAGACCAGGGGCTGATCCACAGCCCGCACACGTCTGCCGGCCGCGTCCCCACGCCCCGGGGCTACCGGATGTTCGTCGACACCTTGCTCGCCGTGCACGCCTACCAGCACGAGCCCGGCTACGGGCAAGGCGTGGCCGACCGGCTGCCCATGTCCGAGCCGGCCCGGGCGGTCAACGCCGCCGCGGCGCTGCTGTCCAACCTGACGCAGTTCGCCGGGGTGGTGCTCACGCCCAAGCGTTCGCAGGTGTTTCGCCAGATCGAATTCATCCGCCTTTCCGACCGGCGGGTGCTGCTCATCATCGTCACGCCCGACGGCGACGTGCAGAACCGCATCCTGGCCGTGCAGCGCGATTACAGCGAGACCGACCTGATCGAGGCGGGCAACTTCTTCAACATGCATTTCTCGGGCAAGTCCTTCGACATGGTGCGTCGCACGCTGTCGACCGAGCTGGCCCAGCTGCGCGAAGACATCTCCAAGCTCATGGAGGCCGCCGTCGATGCGAGCGCCGAGGCAGCCGGCGACGGCGACGCCGTGGTGATCTCGGGCGAGCGCAAGCTGCTCGAAGTGACCGACATCGCGTCCGACATGGACCGCCTGCGCAAGATGTTCTCGCTGTTCGAGAAAAAGACCGATCTGCTGCAGCTCCTGGACATGTCCAGCCGCGCGCAGGGCGTGCAGATCTACATCGGCGGCGATTCGCAGCTCATCCCCGTGGAAGACATTTCCATCATCACCGCGCCTTACGGGGTGGACGGCAAGGTGGTGGGCACGCTGGGCGTGATCGGGCCCACGCGCATGGCCTATGAGCGGGTGATACCCATCGTCGACATCACGGCACGCCTGCTGTCGAACGCGCTCAGCCACAATCAGTAGTGACCGCCGACGTGCAACCTCATCCGACCGCGAACGACCGCACAGGCGTGCTGCTCGTCAATCTGGGCACGCCCGAAGCGCCGACGGCGCGGGCCATCCGCGACTATCTGGCCGAGTTTCTTTCCGACCCGTACGTGGTCGGGTTGCCGCGCGTGCTGTGGCTGCCCATCCTGTATGGCGCGGTGCTGCGCAAGCGGCCCGCCAGGCTGGTGCCGCGCTATGCCGGCATCTGGATGGACGAGGGCTCGCCCTTGCTGGTCTACAGCCGCCGCCAGGCCGAGGGCCTGGCGCAGCGGCTGGCCGCCCGGGGCCTGGACGTCGAGGTGGCGCTGGCCATGCGCTACGGCCGGCCTTCCATCGAGCAAGCCCTGGCGCAGTTGCAGGCCCGCGGCTGCGAGCGCGTCCTGACCGTGCCGCTGTATCCGCAGTACACCGCCAGCACCACGACCACGGCGGTCGAGGCCGTGACGGCCCAGGCCGCGCGCATGGGGCTGGCGGACGGACTGCGCTTCGTCGGCCATTTCTACGACCAGCCCGGCTACCTGGACGCCCAGGCGGGCCTGATCTCGCGCTATTGGCAGGANCACGGCCGGCCCGACAAGCTGCTGATGAGTTTCCACGGCCTGCCGCGCCGGGTGGTCGATCGCGGCGATCCCTATTACCGCCATTGCCTGGAGACGGCCGACCTGCTGCGCCGGCGCCTCGATTTGGCCGAGGGCCAGGTCGAGGTTTCGTTCCAGAGCCGCTTCGGCGCCGGCCGCTGGCTGGAGCCCTACACCCTGCCGCGTCTGCAGGCCCTGCCGGGCGAGGGCGCGGCGGCCGTGGACGTCGTCTGCCCCGGTTTCCTGGCCGACTGCCTGGAAACGCTCGAGGAAATCAACCAGCTCGGCCGGGAGGCTTTCCTCGCGGCCGGGGGACGCCAGTTCCGTTACATTCCCGCGCTCAACGACGACCCGACCTGGCTGGAAGGTCTGGCGGGGCTGGTGGAGAAGGGCCTGCGGACCTCTTGAAATCCGGCAAGCGATCCCCATATCTGCAAAATAGGTATTCGTAACAATTCCGGAGAAGCCCCCATGACGGCACCCCAAGAGCCGATCGAACCCACCCTTGGCCCCTTGCCCGAGGACGATCTGCAAATCGAGCTGAACACCCTGCGCGCCGAGCTGGAATCGGTCCAGGCCGCGCTGCAAAGCCAGCAGGAGCAAGTGCTGCGCGCCATGGCCGAGGCCGAGAACGTGCGCCGCCGCGCCCAGGAAGACGTGAGCAAGGCGCGCAAGTTCAGCATCGAGTCTTTCGCCGAAAGCATCGTGCCGGTCAAGGACAGTCTCGAGGCCGCCCTGGCCCAGGCCGACCAGACGGTCGAAACCCTGCGCGAAGGCGTCGAGATGACCCTCAAGCAGCTGGCCAACGCCTTCGAGCGCAACCTGCTCAAGGAAATCGCGCCGGCCCAGGGCGACAAGTTCGACCCGCACCAGCATCAGGCCATTTCCTCGGTGCCCGCCGAGCAGCCCGCCAATACCGTGGTCCAGGTGCTGCAAAAGGGCTATGCCATAGCCGACCGCACGCTGCGTCCCGCACTGGTGGTGGTTTCCGCAGGGCAATAACGGGTGAGAGCCGAGGACCCCGGAGCAATCCGAAGCACAGCCGCCACCGGCGGCGAGCATCGGAATTGCGCAGGGCAGCCTCGGCGCCTAAAGAACCCAAAGTGCCTTGAAAAACCGAAATCGGCCCTTAATTACCAGATATCCAAGCATTCAACCCATCCAACGTATTCACTCATCAAGGTAAGCATCCATGAGCAAGATCATCGGTATCGACCTGGGCACCACCAATAGCTGCGTGGCGGTCGTCGAAGGCGGTCAAGTCAAGATTATCGAAAACGCCGAAGGCGCCCGCACCACGCCCTCGATCATCGCCTACATGGACGATGGCGAGACCCTGGTGGGTGCGCCGGCCAAGCGCCAGGCGGTCACCAACCCCAAGAACACCCTGTACGCGGTCAAGCGCCTGATCGGACGCAAGTTCGAAGAAAAGGCCGTGCAGAAGGACATCGACCTGATGCCCTACAGCATCGTCAAGGCCGACAACGGCGACGCCTGGGTGCAGGCCCGCGACCAGAAGCTGGCGCCTCCGCAGGTGTCGGCCGAAGTGCTGCGCAAGATGAAGAAGACCGCCGAGGACTACCTCGGCCACGAGGTCACCGAAGCCGTGATCACCGTGCCGGCCTACTTCAACGACAGCCAGCGCCAGGCCACCAAGGACGCCGGCCGCATCGCCGGCCTGGAAGTCAAGCGCATCATCAACGAGCCCACCGCGGCCGCGCTGGCCTTCGGCCTGGACAAGGCCGAGAAGGGCGACCGCAAGATCGCCGTGTATGACCTGGGCGGCGGCACCTTCGACGTGTCCATCATCGAAATCGCCGATGTGGACGGCGAGATGCAGTTCGAAGTGCTGTCGACCAACGGCGACACCTTCCTGGGCGGCGAAGACTTCGACCAGCGCATCATCGACTACATCATTTCCGAGTTCAAGAAAGACCAGGGCGTCGACTTGTCCAAGGACGTGCTGGCCCTGCAGCGCCTGAAGGAAGCCGCGGAAAAGGCCAAGATCGAGCTGTCCTCGAGCCAGCAGACCGAGATCAACCTGCCTTACATCACGGCCGACGCTTCGGGTCCCAAGCACCTGAACCTGAAGATNACGCGCGCCAAGCTGGAAGCCCTGGTCGAGGACCTGATCGAGCGCACCATCGAGCCCTGCCGCGTGGCCATCAAGGACGCCGGCGTCAAGGTTTCGGACATCGACGACGTGATCCTGGTCGGCGGCATGACCCGCATGCCCAAGGTGCAGGACAAGGTCAAGGAATTCTTCGGCCGCGATCCGCGCAAGGACGTGAACCCCGATGAAGCGGTCGCCGCCGGCGCCGCCATTCAAGGTTCCGTGCTGTCGGGCGACCGCAAGGACGTGCTGCTGCTGGACGTGACTCCGCTGTCGCTGGGCATCGAGACCCTGGGCGGCGTGATGACCAAGATGATCCAGAAGAACACCACGATCCCGACCAAGTTCTCGCAGACGTTCTCGACCGCCGACGACAACCAGCCGGCCGTGACGATCAAGGTGTTCCAGGGCGAGCGCGAGATTGCCGCGGGCAACAAGGCGCTGGGCGAGTTCAATCTCGAGGGCATTCCTCCGGCGCCGCGCGGCCTGCCGCAGATCGAGGTCACGTTCGACATCGACGCCAACGGCATCCTGCACGTGTCCGCCAAGGACAAGGGCACCGGCAAGGAAAACAAGATCACCATCAAGGCCAACTCGGGTCTGTCGGAAGACGAGATCCAGCGCATGGTGAAGGACGCCGAGGCCAACGCGGCCGAAGATCACCGCATGGCCGAGCTGGCCCAGGCCCGCAACCAGGCCGACGGCCTGGTGCACGCCACGCGCAAGTCGCTGGGCGAGTACGGCGAGAAGCTCGAAGCGGCCGAGAAGGAATCGATCGAGGCGGCCATCAAGGAACTCGAAGAGGTGCTCAAGACCGGCACCAAGGAAGAGATCGAGGCCAAGGTCGAAGCGCTGGGCAAGGCTTCGCAGAAGCTGGGCGAGAAGATGTACGCCGACGCGCAGGCGCAGCAGGCTGCCCAGCAGGCCTCGCAGCAGCAGGCGGCCGACAACGCCAAGCCGGTCGACGAGAATGTGGTCGATGCCGACTTCAAGGAAGTCAAGCGCGACCAGTAAGTAGCAGGGTGGATTCGTCCACGCATTTGTTCATGCACATGCGCGGAAAAATCCACTGAAGCAGCGCGCCCGGGGCCGTTTTCAGGCTGCCGGGCGAGCGCATTTTTACCGCCGGGCCGCCCCAAGGTAAAAGCGCCCTCTCGAGGGCAGCTAGCCGAAGGTGCGGCGCGGGGGGCCATATAAAAGACATGATCCGCCATGGCAAAACGCGATTACTACGACATCCTCGGCGTGGCCAAGAACGCCACGGAAGACGAGCTCAAGAAGGCCTACCGCAAGCTCGCCATGAAATATCACCCGGACCGCAATCCGGGCAATAAAGAGGCCGAGGAAAAATTCAAGGAAGCCAAGGACGCCTACGAGATCCTGAGCGACGACCAGAAGCGCGCCGCCTACGATCGCTACGGCCACGCCGGCGTCGATCCCAATGCCGCGGGCATGGGGGGCGCGGGCATGGGTGGCATGGGCGGCGGCTTCGCCGATGCCTTCGGCGACATCTTCGGCGAGATCTTCGGCGGCGGTGGCGGCGGGCGGCGCGGCGGCGGTCCGCAGGTCTATCGCGGCGGCGATCTGAAATATGCCCTGGAGATCACGCTCGAGCAGGCCGCCAGCGGCTTCGACACCGAGATCCGCGTGCCGAGCTGGGAAAACTGCGAAATCTGCCACGGCTCCGGCGCCAAGCCGGGCACCACGCCCAAGACTTGCCGCACCTGCAACGGCTCGGGCGCGGTGCGCATGCAGCAGGGCTTCTTCAGCGTGCAGCAGACCTGCCCGACCTGCCACGGCACGGGCAAGGAAATCACCGACCCTTGCAGCGCCTGCGACGGCGTGGGCCGCGTGCGCAAGAACAAGACACTGCAGGTCAAGATCCCCTCGGGCATCGACGACGGCATGCGCATCCGCTCCACCGGCAACGGCGAGCCGGGCATCAACGGCGGGCCGCCGGGCGACCTGTACGTCGAAATCCACATCAAGCAGCACAAGATCTTCCAGCGCGACAGCGACGACCTGCATTGCGAGCTGACCATCCCGTTCACCACGGCGGCGCTGGGCGGCGACCTGCAGGTGCCCACGCTGGGCGGCAAGGCCGAGATCGCGATTCCCGAAGGCACGCAGTCGGGCAAGACCTTCCGCCTGCGCGGCAAGGGCATACGCGGCGTGCGCTCGGCCTATCCGGGCGATCTGTATTGCCACGTGCTGGTGGAGACGCCGGTGCGCCTGAACGACGAGCAGAAGGGCATCCTGCGGCAGTTCGAGACCTCGCTCAACGACGGGGGCGATCGCCACTCGCCGCAGAGCAAGTCGTGGACGGATAGGGTGAAGGAGTTTTTCTCCTGATGATGCCCGATGCCTTGCGCCGCGAGGCGAAATGAAGAAGGCCCCTCGAAAATCGAGGGGCTTTCTTGCTAGTGGCCGAGCATCTGGATGTGCCTCATTTCCGTGGCGTCGTCGGCGGGAAACATGGATTCGATGCGAAGCTCTTGTGCGCTGATCGTTTGCGGCGTTCCGACGGTGGTAATCATCGAAAAATAATTCATCACCACCTCGTCCTTCGCGAAGCTCAAGGTTATGACCGGCGAATGAGGCGGGCCGACCGCGGGACTGCGGGCCGTCCATTCTCTCCCGGCATTGGGATAGGCATGAAGCGAGCGCAACAGCTCGTTTGTTTTATCGTCGATGGCTCGTCCGACCGATTCCCGATGGACGCGCTCGATCAGGCTGCGCGCCGTCTGCTCCCAATCGACTATGAACGGACGCATGCCATCGGGATCGAACATGAGATGAAGCATGTTGCGCGGGCTGGTTCGCGCCGACATGTCGACGAAATGGTTGAAAAAGCGCGATGAAAAATCGTTTGCGAGCAGGACGTTCCAATATCGATCCATCACGACGGCGGGGAATGGCGCGTGCTGGTTCAATATGCGATGCAGCGCCTTGCGTAAGCCCTGCGTTTCCAAGGCCTCAAGCGGGCTCTCCGAATACATGGCCGCATAACCCGCCGACTGCAGCAAGGCATTCCTTTCTCTGAAAGGAACGTCGAGAGCCTGGGCGATATCGAGAAGCGTTTGGCGGCTGGGCGTGCTGCGCCCGCTTTCTATGAAGCTGATGTGCCGCTGCGAGATGCCCGTGTCGAGGGAGACGTCGAGCTGGCTCTTGCCGCGCATGCCGCGCCAATAGCGCATCAAGGGGCCCAGGCCGCCTTGAGCGTGGGCTTGCGAGGCATTTTTGTGGATCGCGGGGTGCATGATTCCATCCGTCTGGGAGGCCGTGAGTCCGACACGCTGCAATCTTACCGGCTTGCCATGCGGTCCCTTGTTCTCGGCAGATCAGCGAGCCGGCCAGGCGTGTGCCTGGAAGTCGGCCTCCAAGGGCGGTTGCGTGACGCTTCCGGTGTAGTTGGTGATAGTCGACGCGGCTACGATCGCCACCACCTCGAGCAGATGGTCGAGGCCAAAGCCGGCCTGAAGGAATGTTTCCTTGTCCCGCGCGTCGAGGCGCCCGCGCTTCTCTATCAGCGTTTTTGCTAGCTTGGACAGGGCCGAGAGCCTGGCCTCGTCGGGGAGGCCGCCAGCGCGAATGGCCTGTACGTCGGACGGCGGGATGCCATTCCTGAGCGCCAGGGCGGTATGGAAGGCGGTCGCCCATGTGCTGCCGTTCGTGACGGCGTTGGTCAGAAGCACCGCCTGGATTTGCGGCTCGGAAAAACTGCCGCCGTGAACGTGTTGGAAAAGACCGGCAAGACTGTTGATCAGCACCGGCGATGTCGACATCGCTGCGGCGATGTTGGGAATGAATCCAAAGGCGGACCGAAACCCCTCCAAGGCCTGTCGGGATGCCTCGGGGGCGGATTTCAAAGTATGAACGGGGAAGTCGGGCATGATCTTGATCTCGCAAGTGAAAGGAAGCATTGCTCGGATGTATGTTTCCCGAGTGGCCACCAATATGCGGGATGGGCGCAGATGCCTCAATTACCCCGGAGGTAATCGGCGCTCTTTGCCCGGCAGCGGCGGGCCTTGCCCGTCCAGGCCCGGCTATACAATTGCGGCATGAATACGACCATTTCCCTTCCCGCCGGCGCCAAGCTCGTCGAATGCACGTTCGAGCGCCATGCCCAGGCCATCCTGGACATCCTTAACGACGCCATCCTCACCTCGACCGCGCTGTACGACTACAAGGCGCGCTCCATGGAAAACATGACGTCGTGGTTCCAGGCCAAGGCCGCGGGCAAGTTTCCGGTAATCGGCATCGAGAGCGCGGACGGCGAGCTCATGGGCTTTGCCAGCTACGGCACGTTCCGCGCCTATCCGGCCTACAAATATTCGGTCGAGCACTCCATCTACGTGGAGAAGGGTTTCCGCGGCCTGGGGCTGGGCGAGACCTTGCTGCGCCTGCTCATCGAGCGCGCCGAGGCGAACCAGGTGCACCTGGTCATCGGCGCCATCGACGCCGCCAACGAGGGCAGCATCGCCCTGCACCGCAAGCTGGGCTTCGTGCATTCGGGCACGATCACCCAGGCCGGCTTCAAGTTCGGCCGGTGGCTGGACGTGGCGTTCTATCAGCTCACGATGCCCACGCCGGCGCAGCCGGTCGATGGCTGAGCGCCGAGTTCTTCGGCGTCAGTAGACGTCGCGCACATAACGCTTTTCCCGCGCCAGCCTGGCCACGTATTCGCCGGCCTTTTCCGCCGGCATGCGGCCGTGCTCGGCCACCACGGTCTTGAGCGTCGCGTCCACGTCCTTGGCCATCTGCAGCGCGTCGCCGCATACATAGAAGTAGGCGCCGTCTTGCAGCCAGGCCCATAGCTCGGCGCCGCGCTCGCGCATGCGGTCCTGCACATAGATCTTGTCGGACTGGTCGCGCGAGAAAGCCAGGTCCAGCCTGGTGAGCAGGCCCTCGTCGCGCATGGCGGCGAGTTCGTCGCGATAGTAGAAGTCCGTCTTCTCGTGCCGCTCGCCGAAGAACAGCCAGTTGCGGCCGCGCGCGCCCGTGGCGCGGCGCTGATGCAAAAATCCGCGGAACGGCGCGATGCCCGTGCCCGGGCCCACCATGATGATGGGCGCGTCGTCCTGCGCGGGCAGGTGAAAGTGCAGCGACTTCTGCACGAACACGGGCACTTCGTCCGCGGCGCGATCGGCCAGGAAAGTCGAGGCCACGCCCTTGCGCCGGCGGCCGCCGTTGTCGTAGCGCACCGTCGAAACCGTCAGATGCACCTCGCCCGGATGCGCCAGCGGGCTGGACGCGATCGAATACAGGCGCGGCTGCAGGCGCGGCAGCAGCGAGACGAGCTCGCCCGCGCTCATGCCGACGGGAAATTCGCGCAGGATGTCGACCAGCTGCCGGCCCTTGAGCCACTGCCTGAGATCGGCCTTGCGTTCATCGCCGAGCCGCGACATCAGGGTTTCGTGCCGGCCGCGCGCGGCGATGAAGGCCAGGGCCTGGGGATGCGGGCGGGCGATGTCCAGATGACGCTTGAGGGCATCGGCCAGGAGCATGTCGCCCAGATCGTCCAGATGCACCGGCGCGTCGGCCTTCAGATGCAGCAGCTCCAGGAATTCATCGATCAGCTCGGGGCAGTTGACGGGCCANACCCCCANCGCGTCGCCCGCTTCGTATTCGATGCCGGACGGCTGGGACAAGGCGATGCAGCGCGTGTCCTTGGACGAATCCGCCAGATTCAGCNTGATATTGGACACGAGCCGGGACGTCGCGGGCCGCTGCTTGCTCGCCGGCATGCCCGCCGCGGTTTGCGGCGTGCGCGGCGCGGCNGCATGGAGCGCCGCGTCGCATTCCTTGATGCGGGCGATGGCCTGGTCCAGCCACTTTCTGGCCTGCGCCGAAAACTCCACGTCGCAGTCGACGCGGCCCATCAGGCGCGTGGCGCCCAGGCGTTCGAGGCATTCGTCGAGCTTGCGGCCGTGGCCGCAGAACTGCTCGTAATTGCGGTCGCCCAGGGCCAGCACCGAGAAGTGCACGCCGCCCAGGCTGCCGGCTGCCTGGGCCTGCAGGCCGCTCCAGAACGCGCTGCCGTTGTCCGGCGGATCGCCGTCGCCGAAGGTGCTGGTCATCAGCAGCACGTACTGCGCTTTCGCGAGCTGCCCGACGTCGCAGTCCTGCATGCAGGCCAGATGGATTTCGAAGCCGGCCTGCATCAGGCGGGTGGCGTAGTCTTCCGTCAAGGATTCCACATTGCCGGTCTGGGACGCCCATAGCAATTGCACTCTGGGCCGCGCGCGCGGCATCGCCGCGTGCTCGTGGTCTCGTTCCTGCGCGATCGATTCGCTTGCGTGCAAGGGCTGCGGCGCCGGCGCGCGGCTGAACAGGCCGGCGAGCAGGCCGTCGAGCCACATGCGCTTTTCGGCAGGGAATGGCGCATTGGGCGGCAGCATGGGCACCAGGCCGGCCAGGCTGGCGCCGCCGCTATTGCGCAGCCCGTTCAAGAAGCCGGACAGATAAGCCTGCTCGGCATCGGCGAGCTTGGGTACGGGAGCATCGTCCAGGGCGAGTATCGCCGCGAAAGCATTGATATGAGGCATCGTGGGTTCTTCGACGGCAAGAGGGGCCGCGGGCTGCCCGGCCGCATCCTCGCCGGGCGGCGCCAGGCGAGCGAGCGCGACCGCGCAAAACTTGATTTCCGGCTGCAGCGAAACGGGGTCCACGGCATCTTGGGTGACCGCGTTCACGCACAGGTCTTCGCCGTACAGGTCGTTCCAGTGCATGGGCGCGAAGCAGGTGCCGGGCAGCACGCGCTCGGTGACGGCGGCGGGCAGCACGGCGCGGCCGCGCGCCGACTTGATCTCGACGCTGTCCCTGGGCGATATGCCCAGGGCCTGGGCGTCGCTCGGATGGATCTCGACGAAGGGCGACGGGTTGAGCTTGTTCAGCGTGCTCACCTTGCCCGTCTTGGTCAGCGTGTGCCATTGGTGCTGCAGGCGGCCGGTGTTGAAGACGAGCGGATATTCCGTCGAGACGGTCTCGGCCGTGTCCGCGTGAGCCCGCGCGAGGGAGGCCCCCACGCTGCGCCCTTCGGGCTTGCTGCCCCCCAAGGGGGCGTTTTTGCCTTGGGGCGGCCCGGCGGCAAAAAAGCGGGCGCGGCCGCTGGGCGTGGGAAACGCCAGGCGCGGCATCGTGCCGTCGGCCCGCACACGCGGTGTCTGGCTCACGCCGTCGTTGAGATAGCGGATGGGATTGCGGCTGCTCGCGCCGGGCGCCACGGGCCATTGCAAGGGGCCGCGGCGCAAGGCTTCGTGGCTCGCGCCGCGCAGGTCGTAGCCGGTGTCGGGGTTGGAGAAGCGCGCGATCTCGTCGAAGACCTCGGCCGCGTCGCGGTAGGTGAAGGCCTGGGCATAGCCCATGGCGCAGGCCACGTCGGCGATGATGCGCCAGTCGGGCAGGGCCTGGCCCGGCGGCGCGACGGCCTGGCGCATCAGGGTGAGGTTGCGTTCCGAGTTGACCATCGTGCCTTCGCCCTCGGCCCACAGCGCGCCGGGCAGCAGGATGTCCGCGTAGCGGTTGGTCTCGGTGTCGAGGAAGGCATCCTGCGCGATGATCAGTTCGGCGGCTTGCAGCCCTGCCGCCACGTTCGCGCGGTTGGGCACGGAGGCCGCCGGGTTGGTGCAGATGATCCAGCAGGCCTTGATTTCTCCCGTCGCCATGCGCGCGAAGAGGTCGATGGTGCCTTGCCCCGCGCTCGCCTGCAGCGTGCCGGCGGGCAGGCCCCATACGGCCTCGGCATGACGTCGATCCGCGGCGGACAGCACCGAGCGCTGGCCCGGCAGGCCGGGGCCCATATAGCCCATCTCGCGCCCGCCCATGGCATTGGGCTGGCCCGTCAGCGAGAAAGGGCCGCTGCCCGGCCGGCAGATCTTGCCCGTGGCCAGGTGCAGATTGCACAGCGCATTGGTGTGCCAGGTGCCGCGGGTGCTCTGGTTCAGGCCCATGGTCCAGCAACTGAGCCACTCCGGCGCTTCGCCTATCCATTGCGCGGCTTTGCGGATGTCGGCCTCGGCCAGGCCGGTGATGCGCGCGACTTTCTCGGGCGGATAGTCGGCAAGAAAGCCGGGCATCTCGTCCCAGCCTTCGGTGAATTCGGCGATGAAGGCCGTGTCGATCCTGCCTTGCGCGTGCAGCAGGTGCAGCAGGCCGTTGAGCAGCGCCAGGTCGGTGCCCGGGCGTATCTGCAGGAACAGGTGCGCCTTGTCGGCGGTGATCGTGCGGCGCGGATCGACGACGATGAGCCGCGCGCCCACCTTGATCCGGCTCATCATGCGCAAGTAAAGAATGGGGTGGCAGTCGCCCATGTTCGAGCCGACTACGAAGAACAGGTCGGCGCGGTCGAAGTCGTCGTAGGAGCCGGGCGGCGCGTCCGCGCCCAGCGAGAGCTTGTAGCCGCTGCCGGCGCTGGCCATGCACAGGCGCGAGTTCGATTCGATGTGGCGGGTGCCGATATAGCCCTTGGCGAGCTTGTTCGCCAGGTATTGGGCTTCCATCGACATCTGGCCCGATACGTAGAAGGACACGGCGTGCGGACCGTGCGCGTCGATGATGCCGCGCAGGCGGCGCGCAGTCTCGCGCGTGGCCTCTTCCATGGGCAGCGGCACCGGGTCTTGCCCGCGCGCGCGCCGTGCATAGGCGCCGAGCAGGCGCCCCGAATCGCGCAGCACGACGTGCGCGGACGAACCCTTGGTGCACAGCCGGCCGGCATTGGCGGGGTGGTCCGGGTCGCCGGACACCTTCGTCACCTCGCCGTCCGCGACGTGCAGGATCATGCCGCAGCCCACGCCGCAATACGGACAGACGGTTTTGACGGTGGACTCTGCCATGATGCGCGATGCTTTCTTCAATGGCTGTGCGATCAGCGTGTGGGCGCGGTCGCCAGCGAGGGCGTCTCGGCGAGATGGCTCGCGCTCAGACGCACCGCGAGCGCGCACAGCGCCGAACACGCCACGAACACGCCCAGGATGGACACGGTCTGCTGCACGTCGCCCAAGCCTTTCATCGCGAAGCCCGCGGCCACCGCGCCGACGTTGCCGCCCGCGCCCACGATGCCGGCCACGCCGCCCAGGGCCTTGCGGTCGATGAAGGGAACCAGCGCATAGGTGGCGCCGCAGGCCATGTGCGTGAAGAGGCCGAAGACCACCATGGCGACGATGGCCATGCTCGCGCTCTGCGCATGCGCGAACCAGATCAGGCCCAGGCCTTCGCCCAGCAGCATCGCGGCCAGGAGCGGAGCGCGCCAGCTCAGGTCGCCGCGCCGGGCCGTCCTGTCGGACAGGATGCCGCCCAGGGCGCGGGCAAACAGCGCGAGCAGGCCGAAGATGCCCGCGGCCAGGCCCGCGTCGCCCAGCGACAGATGGAAGTGGTTCACGTAATACGTGGCCGCCACGGTGTGCACGAAAAGCTCCACGCCGAAGCAGCAGCCGTAGGTGACGAACAGCATCCAGACGCGGTAGTTCGCGCACGCGGCGCCGAAGCTGGCCCAGCCGGTCTTCTTGCCGCCGTCGATGGCGATGCCTTGTCTGCGCAGCGCGAGGAAATCGCCTTGCGGGCAATCCTGGGCGTAGCGCCAATACACGAAGGCCATGATCAGCAATGCCAGCGCGGGCACGAGCAGCGCCATGCGCCAGGCCGAGGCTTCGTGCACGCCCAGGATCATGAACGCGGCCAGCAGCATGGGCGCCAGCGCTTGAGCCGCGCCGGCACCCGCGTTGCCCCAGCCGGCGCTGGTGGCATTGGCCGTGCCCACGACATTGGGCGCGAACATGATGGAGGTGTGGTACTGGGTGATGACGAAGCTCGCGCCGACGGCGCCTATGCCCAGGCGGCACAGCAGCACGGAGGTATACCCGGTGGCAAAGGCCAGGGCCGCGACGGGAATCGCGCCCAATGCCATAAGGCCGGCATAGACCCGACGCGGGCCGTAGCGGTCGCATAGCGGCCCCACGATCAGGCGCACCAGGATAGTCGCCGCCACGGCGGCGATGTTGATGTCGGCGACCTGGCCCGGCGTGAGCGCGAACTCGCGCGCGAGCACCGGCATCAGCGGCGCGCTGGCGAACCAGGCGAAGAAGCAGACGAAGAGCGCCATCCACGTCAGGTGAAAGGCGCGCATGGGCGCGGTGCGCAAGTCGAACAGATTGACGCGGTTGGCTTTCTCGGACATGGCCTATTGCTCCTGGAAATGGTGCTCAACCAGCATTAAGCAATCATCGTGCCAACGATGAAGGGGCCCGGGCGTCCATACGGCAGGCTCCCGGGATGCACCGGCCCGGCGCTGCCCGGACTGTTCATTTGAGTGCGGATGGCATCGATCCAATGCCGATGGCGGTGCAGTTATTGCACCGCACAAGTGCACGATCCGCGGGGCGGGGCGGCTCATGGCGATGCTGCGTCGAGCGGGATGCCTCGGTTTGTGCGTGGCTGGGCGGGCCGGCCCGGAGCTGGCACGCCGCTTGCTTATAAGAGGTATACGCCAACGCGCATTCGTGCGCGCAGGCCCTCTCGTGAGACTCCGGCCCTGAACCTTATGAATACGACGCCTCCCTCTTCATCGCTGCCCTCGCTGGTCATCATCGGCAACGGCATGGTCGGCCACTACTGTGTCGAGCAGTTGCTCGAACTGGGCGCGCTGGATCGATACGAGATCCACGTCTTCGGCGAGGAGCCGCGCCGCGCCTATGACCGCGTGCATCTTTCCGAATACCTGAGCGGGCGCGACGCCGAATCGATGGCGCTGGGCGATGCGGGCATTTATCGACGCCCCGGCCTGACGCTGCATCTGAAAACGCCGGTGCGCAAGATCGACCGCAAGAACCGCCTGGTGATCACGGACGAGGGCAGCCATGCCTACGACAAGCTGGTGATCGCCACGGGCTCCTTTCCCTTCGTGCCGCCGGTGGAGGGCGCCGAAGGCGCCTCCAAGCTGGTTTACCGCACCCTCGAAGACCTGGACCTGATCCGCGAAGCGACCCGCGGCGCGCGGCGCGGCGTGGTGGTGGGCGGCGGCCTGCTGGGGCTGGAAGCGGCCAACGCGCTCAAGCTGCTGGGCCTGGAGGCGCACGTCGTGGAGTTCGCGCCGCGCCTGATGCCCGCGCAGCTCGACGAAGAGGGCGGGGCCGCCTTGAAGGCCCGCATCGAGGCGCTGGGCGTGCACGTGCATCTGTCGCGCTCGACGCTCGATATCCGCAGCGGCGCCTACTACCGCTACCGCATGAACTTCGCCGCCGAGGGCGAATGGCTGGAAACCGACCTCATCGTGTTCTCGGCCGGCATCCGCCCGCGCGACGGCATCACGCGCACGGCCGGTCTCAAGCAGTTCGAGCGCGGCGGCGTGGCCATCGACGACCACTGCCGCACCAGCGACGAGCACATCTATGCGATCGGCGAATGCGCCGCGTGGAACGGCCAGGTCTTCGGCCTGGTCGCGCCGGGCTACCAGATGGCGCGCACCGTCGCCGCCGAGCTGTGCGGCGCGCCGGCGCAGCCGTTCCAGGGCGCCGACATGTCCACCAAGCTCAAGCTGCTGGGCGTGGACGTGGGCTCGATCGGCGACGCGCACGGCCGCACGCCGGGCTCGCGCAGCTACCGCTTCATCGACGAGGCCGGCGCTTCTTATCGCCGCCTGGTCGTGTCGGAGGACGGCAAGCGCATACTGGGCGCGGTGCTGGTGGGCGACAACAGCTATTACGACACGCTGCTGCAATACGTGCAGAACGGCATCGCGCCGCCGGCCGACCCCGCCAGTCTCATCCTGCCGCTGAGCGAAGGCCGGCCGGCGCTGGGCGCCGACGCCTTGCCCGCCGCGGCCACCATCTGCTCGTGCCACAACGTCAGCAAGGGCGCGATCTGCGATGCCATCGACGGCGGCTGCACCGACCTGGCCGGCATCAAGGCCTGCACCAAGGCCTCCACCGGCTGCGGNGGCTGCTCGGCCCTGCTCAAGCAGGTGTTCGAGCATGAGCTGGCTGCGCGCGGCGTGGCGGTGGACCACAGCCTGTGCGAGCACTTCGCCTACACCCGCCAGGAGCTATATGGCATCGTGCGCGTCGAGGGCATCGAAGATTTCGAGACCCTGCTGGCCAGGCACGGCCGGGGCCAGGTGGGCTGCGACATCTGCAAGCCGACGGTGGCCTCCATCCTGGCCTCGTGCTGGAACAAGCCGATCCAGGATCCGTCCCTGGTGCCGCTGCAGGACACCAACGACACCTTCATGGCCAATATGCAGAAGAACGGCACCTATTCGGTGGTGCCGCGCATACCCGGCGGCGAGATCACGCCCGAAGGCCTCATCGCCATCGGCAACGTGGCCAAGAAGTATCAGCTCTACACCAAGATCACCGGCGGCCAGCGCATAGACCTGTTCGGCGCGCAGCTGCACGAGCTGCCCGACATCTGGGCCGAGCTGATCGCCGCCGGCTTCGAGACCGGCCACGCCTACGGCAAGTCGACCCGCACGGTGAAGTCCTGCGTGGGCAGCACCTGGTGCCGCTACGGCGTGCAGGACAGCGTGCAGATGGCCCTGCATCTGGAGAACCGCTACAAGGGCCTGCGTTCGCCGCACAAGCTGAAATTCGCCGTGTCCGGCTGCACGCGCGAATGCGCCGAGGCCCAGAGCAAGGACATCGGCGTCATCGCGACCGACAAGGGCTGGAACCTCTATGTCTGCGGCAACGGCGGCATGCGTCCGCGCCACGCCGAGCTGTTCGCCACCGACCTGGATGACGCGACGCTGGTGCGCTACATCGACCGCTTCCTCATGTTCTACATCCGCACGGCCGACAAGCTGCAGCGCACTTCGGTGTGGCGCGAATCGCTCGAAGGCGGGCTCGACTACCTCAAGGCCGTGATCCTCGACGACAGCCTGGGCCTGGCCGCACAGCTCGAAGCGCAGATGCAGTCCGTGGTCGACCGCTATGAATGCGAATGGGCCAACGCGCTCCAGGACCCGGAAAAGCTCAAGCGCTTCCGCACCTTCGTCAACGCGCAGGGCGGCGATCCGGACATCCGCTTCGTGCCGGAGCGCGGCCAGAAGAAACCCGCCGGCGCGGCGCCTGCGTCGACTGTCATTCGAATCGAGGAGATCGCGCTATGAGCACGCAACTTCAGAACACGGCCTGGCGCTCGGTCTGCGCGCGCGGCGATCTGGTGGCCGATTCCGGCGTGGTGGCGCTGCTCGACGGCGAGCAGGTGGCGCTGTTCTATCTGCCGCGAGGGGAAGAGGGGCCGCGGGTCTACGCCGTCGGCAACCGCGATCCGCAGTCGGGCGCTAACGTCATCGGCCGCGGCATCGTCGGCCATCTGGGCGGCCGCCTGGTCGTCGCCTCGCCGCTGTACAAGCAGCACTTTCGCCTGGACGACGGCGCCTGCGTGGAATATGGCGAGCAGAGCCTGCCCGTCTGGCCGGTGCGGTTCAACGGCGACACGGTGGAAATCGCCGGGCGCTGCGATAGCCACCTGAAGGAGGCCGCATGAAAGACGATCTTTACGTTGCGCCTTCGGCTTCGGGCGGCCCGGTGTTCAAGCAAGGCAAAGTCTGGCTGATCGGCGCGGGCCCCGGCGATCCCGAACTGCTCACGCTCAAGGCGGTCAAGGCCTTGCAGCAGGCGCAGGTCGTGCTGGTCGACGACCTCGTGGCGCCGCAGGTGCTGGCGTATTGCCCGCAGGCCCGGGTGGTGAAGGTCGGCAAGCGGGGCGGGTGCCGCTCCACGCCGCAGGACTTCATCCTGCGCCTGATGCTGCGCCATGCCCGGCAGGGCCGGCTCGTGGCGCGCTTGAAAGGGGGCGACCCCTGCGTCTTCGGCCGCGCGGGGGAAGAGGCCCGCTGGCTTGCCGGGCATGGCATCGCCTGCGAGATCGTCAACGGCGTGACGGCGGGCTTTGCCGCGGCATCCGCTTGCGGCATACCGCTGACGCTGCGC
>Ga0055529_1000842_pt1 | contig 18017 bp, 17 predicted proteins | sample AraplaCol_mCL_r2_FD_55007 | JGI IMG/M metagenome (GOLD analysis project Ga0055529, IMG submission 55007) | Arabidopsis root microbial communities from North Carolina, USA - plate scrape CL_Col_mCL_r2 | ecosystem: Host-associated > Plants > Roots > Endosphere | place: USA: North Carolina...
ACGTCAACACCAACGCCCAGGTCATGGCCTGGATGATGGACACCTATTCCATGAACAGCGGCGCCACCGCCACCGGCGTGGTCACCGGCAAGCCCATTTCGTTGGGCGGCAGCCTGGGCCGCGTCGACGCCACCGGCCGCGGCGTGTTCGTGGTGGGCTGCGAAGCCGCGCGCGACCGGAACGTGCCCGTGGCCGGCGCCCGCGTCATCGTGCAGGGCTTCGGCAACGTGGGCGGCACCGCCGCGCGANTGTTCAGCGATGCCGGCGCCCAGGTCATCGCCGTGCAGGATCACACCGGCACCATCCACAACCCCAAGGGCCTGGACGTTTCCGCCTTGCTGGCGCACGTCGCCGAGCATGGCGGCGTAGGCGGCTTTGCCGGCGCCCAGCCGATGGCCCCGGCCGATTTCTGGGCTGTGGAAACCGAATTCCTCATTCCCGCCGCGCTGGAAAACCAGATCAACGAAAGCAACGCCGCGAAGATCCGCGCCAAGATCGTCGTCGAAGGCGCCAACGGCCCCACCACGCCGGCTGCCGACGACATCCTGCACGACAACGGGGTCTACCTGGTGCCCGACGTGCTGGCCAACGCCGGCGGCGTCACGGTGAGCTACTTCGAATGGGTGCAGGACTTCTCCAGCTTCTTCTGGAGCGAGGACGAGATCAACCAGCGCCTGGAACGCCTGATGCGCGAGGCCTATGCGGCCATTGCCCACACGGCCGGCGAGCACAAGGTCAGCTTGCGCACAGCGGCCTTCATCGTGGCTTGCTCGCGCATCCTGCAGGCGCGCGAAGTGCGCGGCCTGTATCCGTAAATCAGTCCGGCAAAAACTCGGGCCGCACGAAAGTGCGGGCCGTGGCCCAGGGCAGCACGATCTCGGGCTGCCCGTACGAGTACGGCGCGATGGTGTACGCGTCGTACTTCACCACCAGCCCTTGCTCGGTCAGCGCCACATTGTCGCTTTCCAGGAAGGGCCATAGCTTGGCGTAACCCGCCGGATCCCTCTGATAACCCGGGTTGGCCTTCAGCCACAGGCCATAGGCCGCGCGCAAGGCCGCCAGGTACTGCGCATGCCGGCCGTCGGCCAGCACGTCGTCCAGGTGGATTTGCTTGTCGGCCTTGCGGTTCCACAGCAGGAAGTGGGTCGCCGGAATCGGGTGGGCCGCGCCTGCGATCTGCTGCGTGGAATCGAGCTCGACGCTGATCGCATTGCCCACCACGCCGCGCAGCCGCGCCCGCAGCCAAGTATGGTCGCCCTCTTGCGCGGTGCGCCAGAAATAAGCGGCGTAGCCGGGCACATTGCCATAGACGCCGCTCAGGTTTTCATCCACGCCCGTCATGCTCGAGAGCGCCTGATCGATCGCTACCGTCAACTTGGGCAAGCCCGGAAATCCCAGGCTGTCCAGCGTGATCGCGGGGCAATGCTTGCCCTGGCATCCCGGCTTGGCCTGCTCCCAGCGCACCGGCTCGGTACGCACGCCGCCCGACTGAACGGGCGCCGCGGCCGCGACGCCGGGCGTCGAAGCCGCCTGCGAGGAAGGCGAGGCAGGCGATGAGGCCGATCCGTCGGCCGGCAGGCTGATGTTGTCGGGCGGCGACGTGCTGCAGCCGGCCAGAAGGCCCGCCGACAGCAAGGCCAATGCGGCCCACCCGGCGGCCCTCGCTCCTTTGCTCCGATGTCCTTTGTCGCGCTGCATCGCGTCCCCAGGACCGCGCACCTTATGCTGCATGAAGGCGGTCCTCACCACTTGGCGGACTGGGCCGTCTGGCCGAACAGGATGCGGCGCGAGGCCTCGTCGCTCACCGACGGCGTGGTGTTGATTTCCTTGGCCTTCAGGTAGGCGCGCACCGTGGCCGGACGCGCCGCGACCGCTTCGAACCAGCGCCGCAGATTGGGGAAATCTTCGAGCTTCTGGCCCTGGCGCTCGTGCGGCACGATCCAGGGGTAGCAGGCCATGTCGGCGATGGAATATTCGCTGCCCGCCACGAAGGGGCGATCCGCCAGGCGATGGTCGAGCACGCCGTACAGGCGGTTGGTTTCCTTGACGTAGCGCTCGATGGCGTAGGGAATGGGTTCGGGCGCGTAGCCCGAAAAGTGATGGTTCTGCCCGGCCATGGGGCCCAGGCCGCCCATCTGCCAGAACAGCCATTCCAGCACTTCGACGCGGCCGCGCACGTCGGAAGGAATGAAGCGGCCGGTCTTCTCGGCCAGGTACATCAGGATGGCGCCCGACTCGAACACCGGGATCGGCGCGCCGCCGCCGGCCGGCGCCTGGTCGACGATGGCCGGAATGCGGTTGTTGGGAGAGATCTTCAGGAATTCAGACTGGAACTGATCGCCCTTGCCGATATTGATCGGGTGGATGGCGTAGGGCAGGCCGGTTTCTTCGAGAAAGAGGGTGATCTTGTGCCCGTTGGGCGTGGTCCAGTAGTAAAGGTCGATCATTGCTGCGATCCTGCTGCGTGGTGAAGGGGCGAGGGGATGGCAAGGCCGCCGATGCCGGCCGGGATAGCCTTAGGAATAGCCGTGCATCATACCGGCTTGTCCCGCGCCAGCGCCGATTCGATATCCGTGCGCAAGGATTGCGGCGTATCGGCGGGCGCAAAGCGTGAGATCACCTGGCCGTGGCGGCCTATCAGGAACTTGGTGAAATTCCATTTGATCGCCTCGGTGCCCAGGACGCCGGGCTTGCTCGACTTGAGCCAGCGATAGAGCGGATGCGCCTGGTCGCCGTTGACCTCGATCTTGGCGAACANGGGAAAGCTCACGCCGTATTGGGTTTCGCAAAANCCGAGTATCTCGGCCTCGTCGCCCGGCTCCTGGCGGCCGAACTGGTTGCAGGGAAAGCCCAGCACCGAGAAGCCGCGGTCGGCATAGGCGCGCTGCAGCGCTTCCAGTCCCTCGTATTGCGGCGTGAAGCCGCAGCGCGACGCCACGTTGACCACCAGCAGCACCTGCCCGGCGTAGTCCGCCAGGCGGCGCTCCTGGCCGTCGATGCCGACGGCGGAAAAATCATCGATGGAGTTCATGCCTAAGCTCCCGGCCGGCTTGCGGCCCATGGTCTTCATATGCCTTTATACCGCGCGGGGCGCCAGCCCTCACGCCGCGTTTTCCGGGCTTGCCGCACCCGAGGGGCGTTGCGGCCGCGCGGCCACCCCGAGCCAAGCAAAAGAAACGGGCCGTCATGCCCGGCATGACGGCCCGTTCGATGACTCGCTATGGGGCTTCAGTTCAGTCTGGAGCCGCCGATCACGAAGCGGCCCATGCCCGACGCCAGCAGGGACAAGGCGCTGAACAGGTACATGAACTGCAGTTCCAGGGCATAGCCGCCGGTCTGGGGATTGGCGGTGAAGAACTGGCTGGTGTGCACCAGGGCCAGGGCCGTGAGCATGTTGACGACGATGATCAGGGCGCCGAGCCGGCCCAGGATGCCCAGGATGATCATCAAGGGCGCGACGACCTCGCCGATGTAGACCAGATAGCCGAGCGCGCCGGGCAAGCCGTGCTTGACCAGCATGTCGCCGATGAAACCGACGCCGTGCTGCAGTTTCCAGGTTCCGTGGAACAGGATGAGCAGGCCCAGGACCAGTCGCAGAATCAGTTTGCTGCCGTCTTCGCACTTAGGAAGCATGATGGATCGCCTCTTGAGAAATTGGAAAAACGCGCATTATGGGCAAACTATCCCGCTGTAAATAGCCCTGTGGACGGAACAATCCGTCCCAACCCGAATGGCGCGGTTCATTGCGCGGGTTTGGTGGCCGCGCCGCCGGTAGCCGGCGCGGGTGTGGTCGAAGAAGCCGGCGCCGTGGAGGCGGGGGCCGGCGCGGCGGTCGTGCCAGGGGAAGCCGCCGGCTCCGCCTTGGGCGCCGGCGCGGGCGTCTCGGCCTTGGGCGCGGGCTTGGGGATGCCCGTGTTTTCCGGCGTCAGCGGCACGGTAGGCGTGACGATCGGGGCAGGGGCGGGCACCACGGGTTTTTTACGGGCAGCCGCGGGATGTTCGAGCTGGGCAACGGCCAGGTATTGATGCAACAGATCGAAGAAACCGCTGTAGAACTGCGGCCGCGTCACCGTCACCGAGCTGGTCTTGACCAGCGCATCGTCCGAGGACATGAAGGGCAGCGACACGCTGCCCAGGACGCTCACGCCCACGCTTGCCGCGGTCGAGGTCTTCTTGAGCGAAAAGCTGTCCTGGATGGCGTTGGCGAACACTTGCGAATTGTCCGGGCCGGTGCTGTCGGGCGCGCAATTGACGTTGAAGGTGATCTGAGTATTGCGTCCCTCTTGATCGACGAAATTCTTGTGGCCCGAAACCAGGTCGCCGGTGGATTTGTCGATGCTGTAACCCTGGCTGAGCAGGGCGCGGCGCCCGGCGTCGCAGGCTACCTGGTAGCTGATGTCGAAGGAGCGCGAATAGGTCTGGTTCTGGACGAAGTTTTCCTCCTCGTAGGCCGGCTTTTTGGGGGAAGACCCGCAAGCGGTGAGAAGGAAAGCCAGGAAGGCAAGCGAGAGGGAAACTCGGAGCATGTCGATGGGATGTGAGGCGGCGGTGCGCCGCGAAGAGTTGGTTAATTTACCAAGTTTCCGGTGCTTATTGGCTAGCGGCCGATACGCTATGTATTATGTTTCACATGAACGCCCATGGCCCAGCCTCCGAGTGCCACGATCCATCATCCCTCTACAGTCCGGCTAGCGTAGCGCTGCTGGCGCCGTTGCACCAGGCGATGCAGGCACGCGCCTCGGACATCGCGGCGTTTTTCCATCAGCACGTCGGGCAGGACGCGATTTTGCGCGACATCCTGCCCCGGATGCTGTCGGAACCGGAATTGGAACGTTTCAAATCGTGGCAGACCGGCAACCTGCTCGACCTGGCCGCGCCCGATCTCACGCCCGGGCGGCATCGCAGCGAAGCCTTGCGCCTGGGGCGCTTGTACACGCAGCTCGGCCTGCCGCAACTGGATTTGATGCGCGGGCAGGAAATCCTGTATCGGGCCGTCGAGCACAGCATCGATATCCACGAACATGCCCAGGCCATGGCGATCGTGAGCCGGCGCCTGATGTGCAGCCTGGCCTGGCAGGCCGAGGCCTATCAGCGGGTGCAAAACCAGAGGCAGAACCTGCTGCAGGAGATCATCCGGCTGGTATGGGAAACCGACAACTATGCCGACCTGATCGCCCGGACCGCGGCAATCCTGGTGCGCCACGACGGCCTGACCGGCTGCGCTTTCGCCAAGCCCGATGCGCAGGGCGTTTTCCATTACGAGTACATTGCCGGCACGTCGCAGACCAGGCAATGCCTGATCGAGATCGACGCCCACAGCGACATGCCCGGCGCCTATGACGAAGACGCGCATGAGCACGGCACGATGGGCCGCGCCTGGTCCAGCACGCGCACGGAGTACAGCCTGAACGTCGAGCTCGATCCGCGCATGCGCCGCTGGCAATCTCTCTTTGCCCGGCATGGCGATTTCCGCTCGATCGTGGCGATTCCGCTGTGCCGCGCCGACGACATTCCCATTTCCGTGCTGTGCCTGTACGGCAAGTTTCCCGGCGGCCTGGTGTCGGCGGATCAGAAGGCCTTCGTCGAGCAGCTGCGGACCTTGCTGCTGTTCGCCTGCACGCAGCTGCACAAGCTATCGGGCCCCATCCCCGGCATGTCTTACAACGCGCGCCAGCGCTGGGCCACGCTCATCCAGCAGGGCCGCGGGCTGCGCATGCACTACCAGCCCGTGGTCTCGCTGGCCACGGGCGCGCCGACGGGCATCTATGCCCTGGCCTATCTGCAGGACGGCGACCAGGACCTGCCCCCGTCCATGATCCAGCCCCTGCTGTCGTCCGACGAATTCTTCACCTTTTATTGTCTCGGCATCAACCAGGCCATGGTTGATCGCGAATCCTGGCGCCGCGCCGGCCTGGGAGACCGGCGCCTGGGCATCAATCTGCGCTACAGGGCCTTGGGCGACCCGCGCTATCTGCGCGAAATACAGGCCGCCATGGCGCGGCACGACTGCCCCGCGCAACTGCTGACGCTGCACATCCTCGACCTGCCCGAGCCTTCCGAAGAGCTCGATGCGGCCGCCGCGAAGACCCTGGCGCAGATCGAGGGCCTGGGCATCAAGATCACCGCGGACGACCTGGGAGCAGGGCACAGCAGCCTGGAACGCCTGCGCCAGCTGCCGTTCAACACCATCAAGATCGATCACAGCATCGTTTCGCTGGTCGACAAAGACCCGACCAGCGTGCTGTTTTTCATCCATCGGCTCACCCGCCTGGGCCACACGCTGGGCAAGATAGTCCTGGTCGAAGGCGTGGACGGCGCGGACATGCTCGAAGCCGTCGCCCTGCTCAAGGCCGATGCCGTCCAGGGCCGGGCGGTCTGCCCGCTGTTGTCGGCCGAGCAGATGACGGTGTGGCTCAAGGAGGCGCCCGCGCTGACCTTGCCCGCCCATGGTCATCCGCGCAGCGGACTGGCCAAGCTCGCCAGCCTGCTGCTATGGGAAGAGCGCCTGCACCTCACGCTGGAAAAAGCCGTCGGCACACCTGCCGAATCCGCGCAAACGCTGGGGCCCGCGCTGCCTTTTCTGGCGGCTCGCTCGCATCAGCGCGCGCTCTTCATGGCGGCGCGCGATCACGGCCTGCGCAGCGACGCCTACCGCGCCGCGCGGCAGCATTTCATCGCGCAGCTCTTTCGCGAAGAAGCCCTTATTTCTTGAGCCGGCTGCCCCGGCGCCACTCGTCGCGCCAGAGCAGGCCCGCGCCCACCAGCGTCATCCCCGCCAGCGCGAACCAGGTGATCAGATAGCTCAAGTGGCTATTGCGAAAATGCACCTGCGTCAGCCCCGGCACCGGCGCCGTCCTGGGGTCGGGCTGCGCGCCCGGGCCGGCCTGCATATCGATGAAATACGGCGCCACCGTCCCCAGGCCGCGCTTGGCCGCGATGCCCTGCAGATCGCGCGTGTACCAAAGGTCGATGGCCGGATCGTTGTGCCGCAGGAAGACGCCATTGGGCTCGTCCATGCGCAGCAGCCCGGCCACCGTGACCGGGGTGGAGGAGGCGGGTTCGGCGCCGGCCTGCCGGCGCCATTCGGGCAGCACGAAGCCCCGGTTGACCATCACCAGCTCGCCGTCGTCGCGCCGCAGCGGCGTCAGCACCCAGAAGCCGCTGCCGAAGTCGGTGACGGCCTGCACCAGGGTTTGCTTGTCGTACAGGAACGTGCCGCTGGCCTGCACGTGCAGATATTCGTCGTCCGCCGTGTTCACGGCCGGCCACTGCGGCCGCAGCGGCGCTTCGATGGCCGGCTTATGCACCCGGCTGTCGACCTTGGATATCAAATCCAGTTTCCAGGCGCGGCGATGGACCTGCCAGACGCCCAGGGAACAAAACGTGACNAAGAGCAGCAGCGAGATCAGGACGATGACGGCCAGGCGCACCGGACGGGGCCCGGCGAAAGATTGGGAAGAGGCGTTCAAGATCTATTCCAGAAAGGGCAGCCGGCGATCAGCTGCCCGCGGAGCTGTGGTCCAGGCAGCAGGCGGCCGCGCCGCCGCGATCCGGCGTGTCGAGGCAGACGTCTTCCTCGACCTGCACCGTGACATGGGCGATGCTGAAGCGCACGGCCAGGCGGCGCTGCACCGCGCCCACGGCATCGCGCGCTGCCACGCCGCTGGCGGGCAGCACATGCAAGGTCACCATATGCTGCTCGCCCGTGATGGACCAGGCATGGATGTGATGGGCATCGCGGATCTCGGGCACGTGGGTCTCGAGATCGGCCTTGATGTCGGCCAGGGTGACGCCCACCGGCGTGCCCTCGAGCAGGATGTGGGCCGACGACTTGACGATGCCCCAGGCGCTCTTGAGGATGATGACCGCCACCACGATGGACAGGATGGGATCGATGGGCGTCCAGCCGGTGGCGAGAATGACGACGGCGGCCACGATGGCGGCCACCGAGCCCAGCATGTCGCCCATCACGTGCAGCCAGGCGCCGCGCATATTGAGGTTTTCGCGATTGCCGCCGTGCAGCACCATGAAGGCCGCGATATTGGCGGCCAGGCCGGCGCAAGCGACCACCAGCATGGTCTTGCCGGCAACGGGCACCGGAGCGGCGAAACGGCTGATCGCTTCGATCACGATCCAGGCCGCGATGACGAAGAGGGCACAGCCGTTGACAAAGGCCGCCAGCACTTCGAGCCGCTTATAGCCGTAGGACAGCTGCGCGGTGGCGGGGCGCTTGCCGTACTGGATCGCCATCCAGCTGAACCCCAGCGCCGCCGTGTCGCTCAGCATGTGGCCGGCGTCGGCCAGCAGCGCCAGCGAACCCGAGAGCAGTCCGCCGACGACCTCCACCACCATGAACACGGCGATGACGACAAAGGCCCAGCCTATGCGTCGCTGGTCCGTGATGCCGTGCAGATGATCGTGGCCATGGCCATGGTCATGATGGTCGTGGTCGTCGTGATTGGAGTGGTCGTGGCCGGCCATGGGGAAGTCCGTTGAAATCTGTTCGCCAGCCGTATCTTACAAAACGCTCACGACGGAGCTGTGAATAGGCCCGGTTCCACCGCGGGCATCCGGCGCGCCTTCCGGACGCGCCAGGCCGGGCGGGGGGAGCGGGATCGGCCTATTTCGCCGCCATCGGATTCGGCGTGGGCTCGCCGATTTTGGTGAGCGTGTTGCGGTCGGTGTGATGAAAGGGCGCCTCCTGGCCGCGGATCATCATCACGGTGTCCTGCTCGTAGGACCAGGTCCCGTCCGGGTTGATCTTCACGTGGATGCGAAACTCGACGGTCTTGAAGGCGTATTCGAGAAAGGGGTTCGAGCAGATGCCGTAGGTCTCGATGCCGCGCGTGGCCACGAGCTCGAATTCCTTGGCGTGCGCGGCGGCCGTGCCGCCCGCCATCGCGGTCTGGCCGCGGGGTATGGTCAGGGTGTGGATGATCGCGCCGGCCGCCGGTTCCCAGAGCCAGTAGCCCACCTGGTCATGATAAGTCTTGACCTGGTCGGGCTTGACGATGTGGGTGTGATAGCGCAGGCCGTAGAAGAGCTGCGGGCCGTTGGTCTGGGGGTCGATGGGCTGCAGCTCGATGCGCTCGACGAAAGCCTGCTTCTTGGGGCCCTCGGCCTTGGGCTTGACGTCCAGCCCGCGCGTGCCTTGCCATATGCCGGCCATGCCCGACAGCGGGCCGAGATTTTTCAGCGTGTCGAAATCGAGATCGGAAGGTTCGCTGTAGATGTCGGCGGAGAATTCGCTCATGAATGGGTCTCGTGAATAAAAGATGCGCGCGTGCGTCAGAAGCCGCGCAAAAGCGTGGGCAACTCAGCATACATGGCGTCGCGGGTGCGGTTGCCGGCGGTGCCGGGCATTTTCTTTTCGTCCTGGACGAGCCGGGCAAAGACCGCAATGCGGCCGTCCTTTTCCGCCCAGCCCACGAACCAGCCCCAGGGATGATCCTCGTCGAAGGTGTAATCGGGCTTGCGCGGATAGGCCATGCCGGTCTTGCCGTGCACGGTCCAGCCGTCCTTTACCGGGTGCTTTTCCACGATGTTCAGCGTCATGTCGATGGCATGCGCGCTGGCCGGGAGCCGCCGGTTCACGAGCTTGGACAGGAAAGCAATCTGCTCTTGCGGCGAGATCTTCAGCGAAGAGGCGATCCACGCGCGCTCCAGGCCGTCGTGCTTGCCCGGGTCGCCGGAAAAATCCGCGTTGCCGTAGCCGAATTTCACCGCATAGTCGTGCAGCGTCTTTTCGCCCAGCGCATGCGTGATCTGCTGCGAGAACCAGACGACCGAGTACTTGAGCCAGCGCACCGGATCGGTCGGCTGGCGCCAGGCGGCACCGCCCCAGTCCACATAGCCTTGCTTGTAAGGCAGTGTCGGATCGTGCTCGTTCTTCAGGAAGCCCGCGTCGTAGCCCATCACGGCGAACGCGATCTTGGCGGTCGAGGCCGGCGTCACGCGCGTCGCGCAATCGCCTTGCTCGAACAGCGTCTTGCCCGTCCTGGCGTCGGCGACCAGAGTGCAGATCGTCCCGGCTTGCGCCGCCTGTTGCGCCAAGCCGATAAGGCCTGCCGCAAGAACCATAAAAAGCCTGTGCGCCGCCATACCCTCAGGCCCGCATGCCGAGGGTGATCGCGCCCGCGCCGAGCAGCACCGCGCCGCCGGCATAGCCGAAGCGCCGCTGCGCGGTCGCGCTGGTCAGGCGGGTCGAAAGCCGCCTGGCCGCCAGCGCGTACATGGCCGCGTTGGCGGACGCGAACAGGACGAAAGTCGGCAGCAGGATGGCGCACTGCGATACGAAGCTGTGATCGGTCGAAATGAACTGCGGCACGAATGCGACGAAGAAAACGATGCTCTTGGGATTGAGCGCGGTCACGGTCCAGGCCGCCACGAAGCGTCGGCGCGCAGACTTTTGCAGCATCGGCAATTCAGCTTGCGCCGCGTCGCCGCGCAGGCGCCGCGCGCTCAGGATGGACTTGGCACCCAGATAGACCAGATATGTGCCGCCGATGAGCTTGAGCACGGTGAAAGCCGTGGCCGAAGCCGCGAGCAGGGCGCCCGCGCCCGCGAGCGAAATCGACATCGAGGTGGTGTCGCCGGCAGCGACGCCCGCGATCGTGCTCCAGGCCGACCGGCCGCGGTTGGCCAGCGTGTCGCCGATGACGAGCAGAATGGTCGGGCCGGGGATCAGCAGAAGGATGATGCTCGCACCGATGAAGGCGAGCCAGGCATGAAGAGACATTCCGGATTCCTTGGAGAAGGCATACTTGGCAAGTTATCCACGAAATTCGCGGGAGGTCAAACCGCCATGCCGGAGTTTGATCCATGGCCGCTACGTCCCGGCCGCCGACAGCCTGGCAACGACAAGCTCGACGAATCTGCTCAAGCGCGGCTGCCTGCGCATGTCGCGGTGATAGCCCAGCCAGGTGTCCCGTGTCGGCGGCGCTTGTCCTAAATCGATCGGCTCGATGCCTGGCATCGCGTCGCCGACAGGGCGGGGGAGGACGGCCAGTCCGACTCCAAGCGCGCAAAGCCGTGCTTGAGTTTCGCGGCTATTGCTGCGCGCGGCGACAGCGGCATTGGGCAATAGCCGCGTCACCCACTCGACATCGGGCATGCCTCCAAAGGCNGTGTCCATCAGGACGAGGCGGCATCCCGCGCCGTCTCCGGGNACGGCATNCCATAGGCCGGACCGGCCATATACCGCGTACTGCGTCCGGAGCAATCGCCTGCTCACCACATCGGGGTCCTCGAAAGGCAGGATCCGCATCACGCAGTCCGCCTCCCGATGCGGGAGACTGTAGAGACGCGGGTCGGTAAGCAGCTCGATCGCCACCCCGGGNTGGCGTGAGGTGAATTCCGCAATGACGGGCGCCAGCAACAACGACCCGAACCAATCCGAGCAGGAGACTCGGAGCAGCCCTGATAGCTGTGTCTCGGCGCCCGACAGNTCTCTGATCGCGGCAAGCGCCTCGATTTCCATTCTTTCTGCACGGATGAGCAAGGCCTGGCCTTCATCCGTGGGAATAAAACCGTGCTGCGTACGCTGGAACAGCATGTGCCCAACCTGCTGCTCCAACGCCTTGAGGCGCCGCCCCATTGTCGGCTGCGTTTGCCCCAGCGCGCGAGCGGCGGCTCCCAGGCTGCCTTCCCGGGCGATGGCAAGGAATATCCGAAGGTCGCTCCAGTCCATATCTCATTCATTTATGCATGGATGTAATTCAATTATNGATATTTTCATTCATATTTANNNAGCCTAAAGTGACTCAACTGTCTACTTTGGAGAATGAAAATGACGCTCGAGACCATGCGAGCCCTGGTGGCGGATGCCCCGGATGCTCCCTTCCGCTGGATCCAATTGCCCATGCCGCAGGTACGGCCGGGGGAAGCCCTCGTCCGGATCCACGCCAGCGGGGTGAATCCGCTCGACACCAAAATCCGGGCTGGCGCCGCCGATCATGCACGGCATCCCTTGCCTGCGGTTCTGGGCATGGACCTGGCCGGAATCGTCGAACAGGTTGCCGGCGACGTGACAGATTTCGCTCCCGGCGATGAGGTATGGGCCATGGCCGGCGGCGTTGCCGGCGTGCAGGGATCGATGGCCGAATTTGCCGCGGTCGATGCGCGCCTGCTGGCCGGCAAGCCAGCCAACCTATCCATGCGGCAGGCGGCCGCGCTGCCCCTGGCCGTCATCACCGCCTGGGAGGGCATGGTGGATATTGCAAACGTCCAGCCCGGGGACAAGGTCCTGGTGATCGGCGGCGCAGGCGGCGTGGGACACATCGCCCTGCAGCTTGCGCGCGCCCGCGGGGCGCAGACCTTTGGCGTCGACAGCGGCGATGCGGCCAAGTATCTGAGATCCATCGGCGCCGTCGCGATCGACCGCAATACGCCCGTGCAAGCCTACGTCGAGGAATTCACCGCCGGCCTGGGTTTTGATGTCGTCTACGATTGCGTCGGCGCACTCGACGCAGCCTTCCAGGCGGTGCGCCAATCCGGAAAAGTGACCAGTTCGCTCGGCTGGGGCACGTATTCCCTTGCCCCGCTGTCCTTTCGCTCGGCGAGCTATGCGGGTGTGTTCACGCTACGTCCTTTGCTTTCAGGCAAAGGGCGCGAACAGCACGGCCGGATTCTTGCCGAGGCAAAAAAACTGGCGGAAGAGGGCAAGCTGCTGCCGCGCCTGGATAGCCGCCGATTCACGCTTGATCAAGCGCAGGAAGCGCACGAACTGCTCCGCTCCGGCGCCTCGGACGGCAAGGTCGTGCTCGAGTCGCTTTGGCCTGGTCAGGACACGCCCTGAATCACGCCGCATGTGCCGCAAGCCCCAGCGCAGCGGGATCGAGCAGGCGCGCCGCGTGGTCGGCATCCATGGCCGGCGACCAGGGAAGACATCCCAGCAGGGGCGCGCGAATGCGTGGGCGCAGGCTGTCGACCATGGCTTGCGCATAAGGCTCGTCCGGGTCGATCCGGTTGGCGACCCAGCCCGCCAGCCGCAGCGGCTTGGCGAGAATGGCCTGCTGCGTCAACAGGGCATGGTTGATGCAGCCCAGCTTTATCCCCACCACCAGGACGACCGGCAGGCCCAGCCTGGCGACAAAATCATCGCTGTTGCTGGCGGCGTCCAGCGGCACGATGAAGCCTCCGGCGCCTTCGACCACCACGACCTCGGCGGCCCTGCCGATGTCGCGATAGCAGCGTTCCAGATGATCCAGGTCGATGGCGATGCCTTCTTCCTCCGCGGCAAGGTGGGGCGCCGTCGCGCTTTTGAAGAGATAAGGATTGAGCAGATGCTCGGGCAGCGCGACGTTGGCGGCGCGGCGCAGGGCGTCGGCGTCTTCATTGCGCCAGGCCGCGCCGTCATGCAAAGCCCCCGAGGCCACCGGCTTCATGCCTGCCGCGCGCAAGCCCCTTGCGGCATGAAGGCGTATCAGCGCGCAAGCCACCAGAGTCTTTCCTACGCCGGTATCGGTGCCGGTGACGAACAGCCCCGAGTGTCGTGCGGTTTNGTTCATGCNCCCTCCATCGCNGCGTCGAAGACTTCGTAAATGCGCCGGCCCAGCCAATCCGCCTCTTGCGCGTCCAGGACATAAGGCGGCATCAGATAGAGCGTGTTGCCGATGGGGCGCATCAGCAATTCGCGGCGTGCGGCCTGGAGCGCGAAACGGCGCGAAAAACCGGCCGCAGCGGCGCTGTCGCCGATAACGGCATCGCAGGCCCAGATCATGCCGGAGCGGCGGAAATGGGCGATGCGCGGATCCTGCGCCAAGGGCTGCAGCGCCGCGCTCATCGTCTGTGCAAACCCCCGATTGCGTTCCAGCACTTGTTCGTCCTCGAAGATCGCCAGCGTTTCCAGCGCGGCGCGGCAAGCCAGCGGATTGCCGGTATAAGAGTGCGAATGCAGGAAGCCCTTGCGCAAGTCGTCGTCGTAGAAAGCCTGGTAGATAGACTCCTGCGTCATCACCAGCGAAAGCGGCAGATAGCCGCCGGTAATGCCTTTGGACAGGCACAGGAAGTCCGGCCAGACGCCGGACTGCTCGCAGGCGAAGAAGGTGCCGGTGCGGCCGCAGCCCACGGCGATCTCGTCGGCGATGAGGTGCGCGCCATAGCTGTCGCACAAGGCGCGCAGGCCTGCGATATAGGCGGCATCGTGCATGGCCATGCCGTTCGCGCACTGCACCAGCGGTTCGACGATGACGGCGGCGACGCGGCCATGGCGACGCTGCAGCAGCAGCGCCATTTCCGCCAGCGCGCGAACGGCGACATCGCTCGCGTCTTCGCCCGGCAGGGCCCGGCGGNCATCGGGCGAGGCCGCGATATGCGCCGGCCGAAGCATGGACTCGTAGGGCGCGCGAAACAGCGCGGTGTCGGTGACGCCCAGCGCGCCCAGCGTTTCTCCGTGATAGCCGCCGGCCAGGCAAATGAACTCGCTCTTGTGCGCATGGCCGGCATTGCGCCAGGCATGCACGCTCATCTTGAGCGCGATCTCCACCGCCGAAGCGCCGTCCGAGGCATAGAAGCAGCGGCCCAGCGCGTGACCGGTGAGCGCGGCCAGCTTTTCCGACAGCGCGACCACGGGCTCGTGCGTGAAGCCCGCCAGCATCGCGTGCTCCAGCCGTTCCAGCTGGTCGATCAGCGCGCGGTTGATGCGCGCGTTGGTATGCCCGAACAGGTTGACCCACCATGAACTGATCGCGTCCAGGTAGCGGCGTCCGTCGACGTCGTAAAGCCATGGTCCGTGGCCGCGGGCGACGGCGATCGGCGGCACGCTTTCATGCCGGCGCATCTGGGTGCAGGGATGCCAGACGCTGCGCAGGCTGCGCGCCGCCAGGTCTTGCGAAAGCGGTGCGGTCATTGCAGGTCTCCATGAGGAAGATCGACCCATCCTCGGGCCGCATGCCGCAGCGCTTGCGCCAGGCGCTCCACGTGTTCCCGCGTATGCAGCGCGGACAGGCTGATGCGCAGGCGCGCCGTTCCCTTGGGCACGGTGGGCGGGCAGATCGCCGGCACCCAGATTCCCTGGTCGCGCAAGGTTTGCGCCAATGCGCGCGCCTCGGCGTTGCCGCCCAGGAGGAGGGGCTGGATGGCGGTGGCCGATGGCAGCAGCCGCCACGGCAATCCTTCCAGACCTTGCCGGAGCAGGTCGGCCAGTTCGCGCAACCGTTCGCGCCGCCACTCGTCGCGCGCGATGACGGCCAGGCTGGCCGAAGCCGCCGCCGCGAGCAGCGGCGGATGGGCCGTCGTGAACATATAAGTCCTGGCACGCTGCATGATCCATTCGATCAGGCTCGCTTCGCCGGCCACGAAAGCGCCCGCCACGCCGGCGGCCTTGCCCAGCGTGCCCATGTACGCCACGTGCGGCGCGCGCAAGCCGAAATGCGCCAGGCTGCCGCGCCCTTGAGGCCCGAGCACGCCGAAGCCGTGAGCGTCGTCCACCAGCAGCCAGGCGCCGTGGCGCTCGCACAGCGCGGCCAGCTCGGGCAGCGGCGCCAGGTCGCCGTCCATGCTGAAGACCGCGTCGGTGACGACCAGCTTGCGCTCGCTCTTGCCGCGGGCCAGCGCCTGCTCCAGGCGCACAGGATCGTTATGCCGGAAAACGCGCAATGTCGCTCCCGAAAGCCGCGCGCCGTCGATCAGCGAGGCGTGGCTCAGGCGATCCAGAAAAACCGTATCGCCCGCACCGACCAGGGCGCCGATGATGCCGATGTTGGCCATGTAGCCGTTGGAAAAATGCAGCGCGCGCGGCAGTCCGGCGAAGACCGCCAAGTCATGCTCCAGCGTTTCGTGGGCCGTGCCGTGGCCGCAGATCAGCGCGGAAGCGGCGGCCCCGACGCCGTATCGCGCGGCGGCGGCCACGCAGGCGGCAACGATCCCGGGATGGTTCGCCAGCCCGAGATAGTCGTTGCTGCAAAAGGACAGATAATCCTGGCCGTCGACCTGCAGCACCGGCCCCTGCGCACCGGCCACCACGCGCCGCGTGCGCGCCAGGCTTTGCGCCGCGAGATCGGCAAGATCCTGCTCGAAGTCATGCATGGAGGTTGTTCCTCGACACCATGGGAAGGCGCGCCAGCGCGCGATAGGCAGCGCCGGGCTGCCAAACCGGAGGGTCCGGGGCGAGCGCCGCCTCGGGCATGGCGCGCATCAATGCGGTGAAGGCGATCTCGGCTTCCAATTGGGTCAGCGCGGCGCCCAGGCATACGTGCGGGCCATGCCCGAAGGACAGGTGGCTGCCTTCGTCGCGCTCGATGTCGAAGCGGTCCGGATCCGAAAAGCGGCGTGGATCGTGGTTTGCCGCGCCGATATGCAGAATCGCCAGGTCGCCGCGCCGCATGCGCGTGCCGCCGATTTCGACATCGGCCAGCAGGCGCCTGCCCGTGTATTGCACCGGGCTGTCGTAGCGCAGCATCTCGCGCACGGCGCCGCGCAGGCGCTGGGGAGCCGCCTTCAGGGCGGCCCATGGCCCGGGATGCCGCAGCAGCGCCAGCAGGCCGTTGCCCAGCAGATTGCGGGTGGTTTCATAGCCGGCGAAGAGGAGGGTGCAGCACTGCGCCAGCGCCTCGATGCCGCTGATCCGGTTTTCATCGCGCGCCAGGGCGATCCGCGCCAGCAGCCCCGCGCTCGCCACGCCTGCGCCGGACGCCATCGCCTGCGCGAAGAAGTCGCACATATCGGCCAGGGCCTGCTGCGCATCGAGCGTCTGCCGCGGATCCGGCGTGGGGCTGCTGATGAAGGCGGCGATGTCGGCCGACCAATCGACGAATTCGTCCGGCACTTGTTCCGCCAGCCCCAGCAGGCCGGCAATCACCAGAGCCGGCAAGGGGCGGGCGAACGCCTGCACGAAATCGAAACCTGCGGCGGCCTCGGTGTCGATCCGNGCGATCAGGCGGTCCGCGATGCCGGCGATGACAGGCGCCTGCCGCTGCAGGTCTGCCGGCTTGAAACCGACCTGGACCACGTCGCGCAAACGGCGGTGCGCCCGGCCATCGAGAAACAGCAGCGAACGCGCGAACACGCGCTTGAACTTCAGGTGCGCGGACGCCGATCCTTGCCTGAGATCCTGCGCGCCATTCAGACCGCTGTTGATCCAGCGCGCCGCGCGCCTGGCCGAGAAGCGCGGATCGCGCAGGGCGGCCATGACGTCGTCATAGCCGGTCAGCAGCCATGCACCGCCGCAATAGGCCTCGCTCCAGGCCGGCTCCCGGATGCCGCCGCACGCCGCTGTCGATCCATCCGGCGTCACGGTTGCGCCACCTTCGGGCAAGCAAGGGCGATGTCATTCAGACTCATAGATAAAATCCAAAGCAAGATTTGAAAGGCTTAGAATTTTGCTTCGTCGGATTCTATCTTCGTGCTTTTTTAGCAAACAATAAGTTTTTTCATAGATTATCTATAAATGAGCGGCATAAAAAACGCCTCGCCGACCATCGTCGACCGCATCGCCGATACCTTGCGCACGCGCATCGTGCGCGGTGAAATCGCCGGCGGCGCGGCGCTGCGCCAGGATCATGTCGCGGAAGAATTCCAGTCCAGCCACGTGCCGGTGCGCGAAGCGTTCCGGCAGTTGGAGGCGCAAGGACTCGCGGCCGCATTGCCGCGCCGCGGGGTGAGGGTGACCACGCTCGATCCGGCGGTGATCAAGGAAACCGTGGCGATGCGCGCGGCGCTGGAAATCCTGGCCCTGCGCCACGGTGCGCCACGACTCACCGCGCTGCACATCGACCGCCTGGAGCAGGCGCACGAAGCCTGCTCGCAAGCCGCGTCCCTGGCCGAATGGGATGCGGCCAACAACCAGTTCCACGACGTTCTTTCCAGCGAATGCGGTATGCCGCGGCTGCTGGCAGTGCTGCGGCAGCTGCAGCTCACCAATTCGCGCTATCTGTTCGCGACCGGCATGAAGCGGGGCTGGCAGCCGCGTTCCGATCACGACCACATGCTGATCATCGGCGCATTGAAAGAGAAGAAAACCGACCGCGCGCTGCAACTGCTGAGCATGCACATCGGCACCATGGAGCGGATCGGCTTCA
>Ga0055529_1000859_pt1 | contig 17532 bp, 16 predicted proteins | sample AraplaCol_mCL_r2_FD_55007 | JGI IMG/M metagenome (GOLD analysis project Ga0055529, IMG submission 55007) | Arabidopsis root microbial communities from North Carolina, USA - plate scrape CL_Col_mCL_r2 | ecosystem: Host-associated > Plants > Roots > Endosphere | place: USA: North Carolina...
GGCGAAGAGCGAACGCGAAGTCACGTCCAGGCGCGCCAGCGTACGGCGCAGCATGCCCGCGGTCTCGCGCACGAACCAGTGGCCGGCATGGGCTTGCAGGTCGGCGTCGGCGGCCAGCACGGCCTGCGCGTCGCCCTCGGTCTTGAAGACCCAGGTGCCGATGTCCAGTTCGTTGGTGCGCAGGTGCAGGATGGCGTCGTCCAGCTCGCGCGCCATCTGCAGCGGCCACCAGGAGGCCCCCGCGGCGGCGATGGCTTCGATGCCCTGCGGCAGCGGCGCTTGCGGCGCGCGCACCGTCCAGGTGGCCAGGCGCTTGTCGCGGTCGATGCGCACGTCCACGTATTGGTAGGCGATGCCGTCGGCCTCTTCGGTGCGCGCCAGGCGCGTCAGTTCGATGCCGCGCGCGCCCTCGCCCGGACGGTCGCTGCCGGCGGCCAGTTCCAGCGCGCGGGCCTGCACGGCGGCGGAGAACTGCGCGGGCTTGATCACCTCGTCGACCAGGCGCCAGGCCTTGGCGCGCTCGCCGCGCACGCCTTCGACCAGGGTGCAGAAAATGTCGGCGTGATCGTGGCGCACGCGGCGCTTGTCGGTCACGCGGGTCAGGCCGCCGGTGCCGGGCAGCACGCCCAGGAGCGGCACTTCGGGCAGCGCCACCGACGAGGAGCGGTCGTCGACCAGCAGGATCTCGTCGCAGGCCAGCGCCAGCTCGTAGCCGCCCCCGGCGCAGGCGCCGTTGACCGCCGCGATGAATTTCAGGCCGCTATGGCGGCTGGAGTCTTCGATGCCGTTGCGGGTTTCGTTGGTGAACTTGCAGAAGTTCACCTTCCAGGCGTGCGAGGACAGGCCCAGCATGAAGATGTTGGCGCCCGAGCAGAAGATGCGTTCCTTCATGCTGGTCAGCACGACCGTGCGCACTTCGGGATGCTCGAAGCGGATGCGCTGCAGGGCATCGTGCAGCTCGATGTCCACGCCCAGGTCGTAGGAGTTGAGCTTGAGCTTGTAGCCGGGGCGCAGGCCGCCGTCTTCGGCCACGTCCATGGCCAGGGTGGCGACCGGGCCCTGGAAGCTCAGGCGCCAGTGGCGGTATTGCTGGGGGTCGGTGCGGAAATCCACCTGGGGGGTCGTGCTGCTCATGGCCTGTCTCCTTCAGGGCGCTTACCGAAAAATTCGACAAGCACAATAATTCATGAGCAGCAGAATAATGCACTAAACTGCAGAAATCAACCTTTTTCTACACCAGGGCGCCCGCCGCCTTGCGCACCTGGTCCCGCAGGCCGACGAAACTCTCTTCCAGCGACTTGCCGCTGGTGTCCCAGGTGAGGTCGGCCTTGGCATAGAACGCCTCGCGGCCGGACAGGATGCGTTTGAGGTCGGCCATGGCCTCGTTATTGCCCGACATGGGCCGGAAGTCGCCCTGCGCCATGACCCGGCCCATGTGGTCTTCGGGCGTGGCGCGCAGCCAGATGGTGTAGCAGCGCTCGAGCAGCAAGTTGTAGGCGGCCGGCTCGGACACCAGCCCGCCCGGCGTGGCCAGCACCATTTCGGGATAGATCTGCATCGCCTCTTCGAGCGCGCGGCGCTCGTAGCGGCGATAGGCGCTGGGACCGTAGAGATTGTGGATCTCCAGCAGGCCGCATCCGGCCACGCGCTCGATCTCGCGGTTCAGTTCGACGAAGGGGTAGTCCAGGTCGTCGGCCAGCATCTGGCCCAGCGTGGATTTGCCCGCGCCGCGCAGGCCGATGAGCGCGATGCGGCGCATGCGTCCCGCGCGTTCGCCGCCGGCGCCGAACAGCTGCGTCAGGGCCTCGCGCGCGCGCTGCAGCTCGTCTTCGCCGCGGCCGTCGAGCAGGTCGCGGATCAGCAGCCATTCGGGCGAGCCGGTCGTGACATCGCCCACCAGTTCGGCCAGGGCGCAGTCGAAAGCGCGGGCTATCTGCAGCAGCACCAGGATGGAGGCGTTGCCCACCCCCTGCTCGAGATTGGCCAGGTGCCGCTCGGACACGCCCGTGGCCTGCGCCAGGCCTTTGCGCGTCATGCCGCGGATGGCACGCAGGCGGCGCACCCGCTCGCCCAGGGCGGCCAAGAAAGCCGTTTCGCGCGGCGGCGGCGCGGGAACCCGATCTAGCGCTTCGCTCATGGTCGTGCCGACTCCCGGATCAGGAAGAATTCATTCATATGATGCATTATATTGCTTGACCTGTCTATGAAAGCGCATTATTTTTCCACCCATACGACAGATAAAGACTGGCAAGCGCGGCGAAACCCGCGCTTGCGGAACGGGCCAGAGTGTACGGGAGACATCATGAGCACGCCGAGCCGCCTCAATTGCAAATTCCCCCCGGGGGGACGGCGCGTAGCGCCAAGGGGGCAATATGAGCACGCCTGAACAGTTCCGCGAGCTGATACGCGCGGTCACCGACCGCATCGCCGGCGAAATACCGGGGCCGGCCCTGCAGGAGCGGCTCAACCGCGAAATCGGCCCCGACAGCGTCGCCTACCGCGACATTTTCGAAGCCTGCAAGAGCGCCATCGCGGCCGGCTGGATGTGCAAGCACGAAGGCGGCGGCATCCGCTACGGCCGCGTCATCAAGCCGGCCGAAGACCTGGCCGGCTACTCGGTCGACGTGGTGGACATGGACGACCTGGCCGGCCCGCACCATACGCACCCGCACGGCGAAATCGACTTGATCATGCCGCTGGCCGGCCCGGCCCGCTTCGACGGCCACGCGGCCGGCTGGCTGGCCTATGGCCCCGGCTCGGCGCACAGCCCCACGGTCAGCGGCGGCCGCGCCCTGGTGCTGTACCTGCTGCCGCAAGGCGCCATCGAATTCACCCGTCACTGATGCATCCGGATAAGACACCCATGAGCACCTGCCCCGCCGAATTGAATTTCGCCAGCCACCTGGCCGAGCTGAACGCCGCGCGCGCCGGCAAGACGGCTTATATCGACGACAGCCGGCGCCTGAGCTACGGCGAGCTGGCCGAGCGCGTGGCGCGCTTTGCCGGGCTGCTGCAAGGCCTGGGCCTGCGCCGCGAAGAGCGCGTCCTGCTGCTGCAGCACGACACCGTGGACTGGCCCGTGGCCTTCCTGGGCGCGCTGCACGCGGGCGTGGTGCCGGTGGCGGTCAACACCCTGCTGTCGGTCGACGATTACGCCTATATGCTGCGGCACAGCCGCGCACGCGCCGCGTTCGTCTCCGGCGGCCTGCTGACCGTGCTGCNGGCCGCGCTGGAGCAAGGCGGGCACGACGTCGAGCACGTCGTGGTGTCGCAGCCGGCCGGGCCGCTGCNGGCCGGCATGGCCGAGCTCGAAACACTGCTCGCNGCCGCGCCGCGCGCACCGGCGGTGCGCACGCAGGCCGACGAAATCGCCTTCTGGCTTTATTCCTCGGGCTCCACCGGCAAGCCCAAGGGCGTGGTGCACACCCACGGCAACCTCTGGTACACGGCCGAGCTTTACGGCAAGCCCGTCCTGGGCATACGCGAGGACGACGTGGCGTTTTCGGCGGCCAAGCTCTTTTTCGCCTACGGCCTGGGCAACGGGCTGACCTTTCCGCTGTCGGTGGGCGCCACCGTGGTGCTGATGGGCGAACGCCCCACGCCGCAGGCCGTGTTCAAGCGCCTGACCGAGCACCGCCCCACCGTGTTCTACGGCGTGCCCACGCTCTACGCCAGCATGCTGGCCTCGCCCGACCTGCCGCGACGCGAACAGGTGGCGATGCGCGTCTGCACCTCGGCCGGCGAAGCGCTGCCGCGCGACATCGGCGAGCGCTACACGCGCCATTTCGGCTGCGAGATCCTCGACGGCATCGGCTCGACCGAGATGCTGCACATCTTCATTTCCAACCGCGCCGGCGCGCTGCGCTACGGCACCACCGGCCAGCCCGTGCCGGGCTACGAGGTCCAGTTGCGCGACGAACAGGGCCAGGCGGTGCCGCCGGGCATCATCGGCGACCTGTACATCAAGGGCCCCAGCACGGCCTTGATGTACTGGAACAACCGCGAGAAGACCCGCCAGTGCTTCCTGGGCGATTGGTTAAAGAGCGGCGACAAATACCAGTGCGACGCCGACGGCTACTACACCTACGCCGGCCGCAGCGACGACATGATCAAGGTCAGCGGCCAGTACGTGTCGCCGGTGGAGGTGGAGAACGTGCTGATCCAGCACGAGGCCGTGCTCGAGGCCGCGGTAATCGGCGTAGCCGACCACGACGGCCTGGTCAAGACCAAGGCCTTCGTGGTGCTGCGCGACGGCCACGCAGCCGGGGCCGACACCTGCGCAGCGCTGCAGAACTACGTCAAGACCCGGCTCGCGCCTTTCAAGTACCCCCGGGAAATCGACTTCATCGAGGAGCTGCCCAAGACCGCGACGGGAAAAATCCAGCGTTTCCGCCTGCGGCAACGGGAGGGTGCCGCCCCGACTTCGGCGCTTTGACGAAGATTTCCTTGCAAAAACCTGATCTTTCTCCCCTTTTTCGCCGATTACCGGGGAGCGGCGCTGGCTAGAATTCCGCTAGGATATCCCCACCTCGGCCTCGCGCCGGACGGCCCGATCCCCCATCGGGCCGATTTCCATGGGGCACGCAGCGCACACATGAACCTTTCCACACTCATCGGCTTCGTCCTCGGCCTGATCACCGTCATCCTGGTGCTGGTGTTCTCGGCCATCAACAGCTGGGCCTACCTGAACCTGCCGGGCCTGATCATCGTGATCGGCGGCACGCTGGCCGCCCTGTTCATCAGCTACCCCATGCGCGAGGTGCTGCGCATCCCGCACCTCCTGGGCGCCATCTTCCGCAGCGACAAGCTCGACACCCAGCACGACATCGACGAGCTNAGCAGCCTGGCCCAGCTGTGGATGAACGAAGACGTGCACAAGGCCGAGGAAGCGCTCAAGAAGGTGACCAACCCCTTCCTGCGCACCGGCGTGCAGCTCATCATCAACCACACGCCCGAAGAGCAGATCATCGAACTGCTGCAATGGCGCATCGCCCGGCTGCGCGCCCGCGAGCACGCCGAATCGCAGATGTTCCGCACCATGTCCAGCTTCGCGCCGGCCTTCGGCATGCTGGGCACCCTGATCGGCCTGGTCAGCCTGATGACGGTGCTGGGCACGGGCGGCATGGATCTCATCGGGCATCACCTGAGCATTGCGCTCATGGCCACGTTCTACGGCCTGCTGCTGTCCAACCTCATCTGCAAGCCCATCGCCGTCAAGCTCGAGCGCCGCACCGAACAGCGCGTCGTGCTGCTGAACATGATCATGCAGGGCGTCTCGATGATGTGCGAGCGGCGCGGCCCGGCGCTGGTGCGCGAGACGCTCAACTCCTTCATGCTGCACGTCGAGGACGAAATCTACGACGGCGGCCCCGCGGCGCCTCCCGTCAGGCGCGCGCGCCGCCAGCGCGCCCCGTCCTTGAAGGTGACGGGCCGGCCATGAGCGATGGCCCCGAGACCATCATCCAGTCGCGCCGCCGGCCTTCGCTGGCCGATCTGGTAGATCAGCGCAAGCGCGAAGCCTCGCGCCAGCGCAACTTCTCCCCCGCCCGCCAAAGCCTGGCGGACGGCGGCCGTTTCTCGCGCTGGCACGTGCCCGAGCTCGTCGACCACGAGTCGGACAACTGGCTGCTGACCTACCTGGACATGCTCACCCTGCTGCTGGCCATGCTGGTGGTGATGCTGGGCATTTCGCGCCTGCCGCCGGCGCACAAGGCCGATGCCAAGCCCTCCATGCTGGTCGGCTCGGTCGACCGCCACGGCCTGCCGGCCGGTCCGTTCACCTTCGACGCGACGCCGCTGGTTCCGGCCAGCTGGGCCAAGCTGCCCCTGCCCGGGGAACTGCCGCCCGTCAACCCGGCCGACGTGGGCCCGCTGCCGCGCTCCGAGCAGCCGGGCCTGCCGTCCGCCCCGCCCATGAAGGCGCCGTCCATCAAGGACCTGGGCCTGGAGAACCTGGGCAAGGACGTGCAGGTCGTGATCAACAGCCAGTCGATCAGCTTTCGCATCAGCAACGAGCTGCTCTTCCCCTCGGGCCAGGACACGCTCAACCCCGAAGGCCTGGCCGTGCTCAAGAAGCTCGCCGCGGTCATCAACCGCACCAAGTACCCCGTGTCGGTGGAAGGCCACAGCGACAATCAGCCCATCAATACGCGGCAATTCCCGTCGAACTGGGAGCTGTCGACCAGCCGCGCCACCAGCGTGCTGCGCGCGCTGATGCGCGACGGCGTGAAGCAGGAACGCCTGCGCGCCGTGGGCTACGCCGACACCCGGCCGCTCAAGCCCAATTCCACGCCCCAGGGCCGCGCGGCCAACCGGCGCGTGGAACTGATCCTGCAGATCCAGCCGCATTACCCCGACGAGCCCGCGGCATCCCGGCCTGCCGCGCAATCGGCCGCCCGGCGGGCCGCCGAACCCACTGTGCCCGAGCCGCCTGCCCGCATCCAGATCACCGGCGCCAAGCCGGTAGCTGCGCCGGCCCGCTGACCTCGACCCATGTCCCTGTTCGCCCGCCTGCGCCTGCCTCCTTCGCCCAAACCCTATCTCCGCCCCGCCGACCTGGTTTACGCCGCCAACGACCGCCCGCCCACCAATGCGCTGGTGGGCCTGGCCGTGCAGCACGCGGCCACGGCGCTGGCGCTGATCGCCTATGTGCTGGCCATCTCCAGGATGGCCCATCTTTCGACCGCGGCCACCAGCGGCATGGTCACCGCCACCGTGCTGGGCATGGCGGTATCGACCCTGCTGCAGGCCTGGGGCGGCCGCCTCGGCGCGGGCGCTCTCATCATCCACATGCCCGATCCGATCGTCATCGCGGTCGTCGCGTCGGTGCTGACCTTGTACGGCCCCGGCGGGCTTGTCGTCGTCGGCCTGGCCAACGGCCTGGCGGGCCTGGTGATCGGCCAGGTCATCCCGCGGCTGCGCGCCTGGTTCCCGCCCACCGTGGCCGGCGTGGTGGTCGCGCTCACCGGCATCGAGCTCGTGGTGCCGGCCCTGCACCATGCCACGGGCTATGCCGCCGAGCCCGGCTTCGAGCCNGACAGCCTCTTGATCGGCGGCGTGACGCTGGCGGTCATCGTGTCGCTGTCGGTCTGGGGTTCGCGCCGCATCAAGCTCTTCGCCCTGCTGATCGGGCTGCTCTGCGGCGTGCTGCTCGCCGCCGCGCTGGGCAAGCTCGGCGGCGGCGCCGCGCTGGCCCAGGCGTCCTTCTTCGGCCTGCCCGCGCTGGCCGCGCCGGTGTTCAACGTGAACCCGGGCCTGATCGCCGCCGCGATCCTGCTCTCGGTCATGGTGCAGCTGGACACGCTCGGCACGGTCATCCTGATGGGCAAGATGGACGACGCCGACTGGCGCCGCCCCAACATGCAGCAGGTCAGCGGCGGCATACGCGCCGGCTCGCTGGGCAACATCATCGCGGGCTTCCTGGGCGGCTGCCCGAGCGCGACCTCGTCGGCCAATATCGCGCTCAGCCACATCAGCCGCTCGACTTCGCGCTACGTGGGCGTGGCGGTGGCGGCCGTGCTGGCGCTGGTGGCCTTCCTGCCCAAGGCCACGGTGGCCCTCACATTGATTCCCGAGCCGGTGATCGGCGCGGTGGAGATCTACGCTGCGGCTTATCTGGTGGTGTCGGGCATCGAGCTCATCGCCTCGCGCGCACTCGATGCGCGCGGCACTTTCATGATCGGGCTGTCGCTGCTCGCCGGCGTGAGCGTGATGCTGATCCCGAGCCTGCCCAAGCATACCCCGCACGCCATCCGCTACCTGACGGAAAACGGCGTCATCGTGGGCGGCGTGGTCGCCATCGTGCTCAACCTGGTCTTCCGCCTGGGGCTGTCGCAGCGCGCCACGCTGGTCCTGCCCGAAGACCCCGCGCGGCGCGCGCAGGCCGTGGTGCAATTCGTCGAGGGCCAGGGCGCCGCCTGGAGCGCCCGGCGCGACGCCGTGCATCGCGCCGCGACGGCCGTGCACGAAGCCGTCGACGCCATCGCGGCGGCCGGACAAGGCCGGCGCGTGCTGGAAATCCGCGGCAGCTTCGACGAGTTCAATCTCGATTTCGAATTGCGCCACAGCGGCGCGCCGCTCAAGCTGGCCGGGCACGCGCCGGTTTCCGCCACGCTGCTCGACACCGACGACGATACGTTCATGACCCAGCTCGATTCGGCCCTGGAAGGCGTTTCCGCGGTGCTGCTCAAGCGCCTGGCCGATCGCATCACCACCGGCGAGCGCGGCGGGCAGGCCTACTTCCGGATGCACTTCGCGCATTGATCGAGTCGACATGCCGCTGCTCAAGCTCGCCCTGCTCTATGCCGTGACCGCGATGGCCGAAATCGGCGGCTGCTACCTGGCATGGCTGGCGCTGGCCCAGCACCGCGGCTATTGGCTGCTGCTGCCGTCGGCCGTGTCGCTGGCGCTCTTCGCCTGGCTGTTGACGCTGCACCCTGCCGCCGCGGGACGCGTTTACGCGGCCTACGGCGGCATGTACGTCGTCGTGGCGCTGATCTGGCTGCGCCTGGTCGACGGCGTCGAGCTGACCCGCTGGGATTGGACCGGCGCCGTGCTGGCGCTGGCGGGCATGGCGGTGATCGGCTTGCAGCCCGCGTCCTAGTCCCCGGGCCGCGGCAGCAGGCCGCCGCGCGTCAATCCTCGTGCGGCGAGAAGAGGTCCCAGGCGACCATGAAAAGCGCCGCCACCAGCGGGCCGATCACGAAGCCGTTCAGGCCCACCAGCGCCATGCCGCCCAGGGTCGAGATCAGGATCATGTAGTCCGGCAGCTTGGTTTCCTTACCCACCAGCAAGGGCCGCAGCAGGTTGTCCACCGTACCGATCACCAGCACGCAGAACAGCACCAGCACGATCCCCTGCCACAAGGCGCCGGTCAGCAGGAAATAAGCCGCCACCGGCACCCACACCAGGGCCGAGCCCACGGCCGGCAGCAGCGACAGGAAACCCATTATCACGCCCCACAGCAGCGCGCCCTGGATGCCCAGCGCCCAGAAGATGAAGCCGCCCAGCACGCCCTGCGCCGCCGCCACCGCCACGTTGCCCTTGACCGTGGCGCGCACCACCGTCGTGAACTTCTGCATGAGCGGCTCTTTGTGCGCGTCGCTCAAGGGGATCGCGCGCAGCATGCGGCGCGACAGCGTGGAGCCGTCGCGCAGCAGGAAAAACAGCAGGTACAGCATGATGCCCAGGTTGATCATGAACTGGAACGTGTCCTGGCCGATGCTGACCGCCCGGGTCGCCAGGAAGCGGCTGGCCTGCATGGCGCCCTGGCTCAGCTTGTCGCGCAGGCTATTCATGTCGAACAGATCGAAATGCGCCATGAGATCGTGCAGCCAGCCGGGCAAGGCCGCCTGGGCCTGCTGGAAATACAAGCCGAAATCCACGCTGCCGCTGCGCGTGCGCTGGTAGAGCGCCGCGCCCTCGGTCACCAGCGACCCGGCGATGAAGGCCAGCGGCAGGATCGCCACCACCAGCACCAGCAGCACCGTCAGCAAGGCCGCCAGATTGCGCCGGCCGCGCAGGCGCGCCACCAGCCAGCGCTGCACCGGGTTGAAAATGATCGCCAGGACCGTGCCCCAGAACACCGCGCCCCAGAACGGCCACAGCACCCAGAGAAAGGCCACCGACACCAGGGCCAGCAGGGCATGGAAATTCTTGTCGTGCATCAGGATGGAGCGGTTCATGCGACTTTCCTCGAAGAAGGCCGATCATAGCCGCTGCGACCTTTGCACGCCCGTTTTCCGCCCCTGTTTCCGCCCGCGCGCGCGCCTTGATGCTACAGTGCCTGCAGCCCTTCAACTCCATCGTCCTTCGCCATGCCCGACGTGCGCATCTGGGACCTGCCCACCCGACTATTCCACTGGTGCTTCGCCGCCTGCGTCGTCGGCGCCTATGTCAGCGCCAAGCTCGGCGGGCTGTACATGGATTGGCATGTGCGCTTCGGCCTGACCGCCCTGGGCCTGGTGATCTTCCGCGTGATCTGGGGGTTCGTCGGCCCGCGCCACGCGCGCTTCGTCGGCTTCGTCAAGGGCCCGGGCGACATGGGAACTTATCTGCGCGGCCTGGCCGCGGGCACGGCCAAGAGCGCCGGCCACAACCCCCTGGGCGCCCTGTCGGTGCTGGCCATGCTGATCGATCTGGGCATCCAGACCGTGCTGGGCCTTTTCGCCACCGACGACATCATGGTCCAGGGTCCGCTCTTCAACACCGTGTCCACGGCCACCTCCGGCTTCCTGACCTCGCTGCACAAGGCCAATCAATGGGTCATCGTCACGCTGGTGATCCTGCACTTGCTGGCCGTGGCCTGGCACACGCTGGCCAGGAAAGAACCGCTGGTGCGCGCCATGATCGCGGGCGACATGCCCGCCGACCATCTGCCGGCCGATGCGCAGCCCAGCGCCGACGGCGCCGGCGTGCGGCTGCGCGCGCTGATTCTGGCGATCGTCGTGGCGGCCTTCGTGCTGTGGATACGGTCGCTGGGTTCATGATTTAGTTCGTGCTTGAATTCGTGATTCAAATCACGCCGGCCAGGCACAACCCTTTTTTCAATTTATGCAGATAATCGACAAGAACGAAACTTCGCGCCGCCTGCCCATGCCCGGCCTGATCGAGGCGCTGCGGTCCATGTTCCGCGAAGGCTGCGAAGTTCCCCTGCGTCATGCGCACACCATCGACAGCGGCGATCCGGCTTCGAGCGGCACCTTCCTTCTCATGCCCGCGTGGCAGCCCGGCAAGAAGCTCGGCTTGAAGACGGTATCGATCTACCCCGGCAATCGCGATCGCGGACTGCCGGGCCTGCACTCGACCTATATGCTCTTCGACGCGCAGACCGGCGCCCCCCTGGTCATGCTCGACGGCGACACCATCACGTCGCGGCGCACGGCCGCCGCCTCGGCGCTGGCGGCGCAGTACCTGAGCCGCCCCGACGCCTCGACGCTGCTGCTGGTGGGCACCGGCCAGGTCGCCGCGGTGATTCCCCAGGCCTATCGCGCGGTCCGGCCCATCGAGCGCGTGCTGGTCTGGAACATCCGCGACGAGAGCGCCAAGCGGCTCGTGGCGCGGCTCAAGCTCGAAGGCTACGACGCCGAGCACGTTACGGATCTCGAAGCCGCCGTCGCGCAGGCGGACATCGTCTCCTGCGCAACGCTGTCCACGGTTCCCCTGATCAAGGGCAAGTGGCTGCGCCCCGGCATGCACCTGGACTTGATCGGCGGCTTCAAGCCCGCCATGCGCGAAAGCGACGACGACTGCTACGTCGGCACTTCGGTCTTCGTCGACACCGACGAAGCCCTGATCAAGGCGGGCGATCTGCTCGAGCCGATCAAAGCCGGCGTCTTCCGCAAAGAATCGGTCCGCGCGCAAATGGCCGAGCTTTGCCGCGACCAGCATGCGGGCCGGCGGAGCGCCGAAGAAATCACCGTGTTCAAGGCCGTGGGCAACGCGCTCGAAGACCTTGCCGCGGCATGCCTGGCCATGGAATCGGGTTCCTGATGCGTTCCGACCACGACGACGACGAAGCCTTCGACGAGGCGCAGCCGTACAAAGAGCCCGCGTCGGGGGCCTTCATTGCCTGCGCGCTGATCACGCTCCTGTTCGCCGTGGCGGCGATCGCCTGCGCCTTCAAGCCACCTGTCGGCCAATACCTGCAGGCCCCGCACTGGACGGTCGCGCACCTGGCGCTTTTGCTGGGCGCGCTGGCGCTGGCAAGCGGCATCGCGGCAATAGCCGTATGGCCTCTGGGATCTGGGCGCGGTCTGCTGGCCTGGCCGCTGGCCTGCGCGGTGTGGCTGCTGGTAGCCGCGGCGGTACTGCTGTTCGGGTTCCGGCATCCGGTCGAATTCTTCGCGCGCCACAGCGATAGCGTCGCTCGAGGCCAGGCTGCCGGCGCCCCGCAAGAACAGCTCCTGGCATTCAGCCATGAGGACGGCCGCAAGCTATCGGGAACTCGAACGACCTACAGCCTGACCTGGGTGGGCGGGCGCAGTGCCAACTGCTCGATGCCGGGCCTGGCCGCGCCCGGACAGTGCACCTTGATGGAGTGCGTGGTGGAAAAAACCTGGTGGCTGGCGGGCGGCAGCTACACCCGTTCGTGGCAGGTCGCGCCCCTGAGCGAGCCGGACAAGATCCGCAACGCGCAATGCCGCATCGTCGACCCGATGACGATAAAGGCCGGCGACTACGACGCTCAGGGACGGCGCAGCGTACAGAACTGACGCCGGCGTGATGCCTTACTTGCGATAGGCATCGTGGCAGGCCTTGCAGCTTGCCCCCACCGCTCCCACGGCGGCGCGCAGCTTGGCGATGTCGCCCGTATCCGCCACGGCCGACAACGCCGCGATATGGGTCTCCAGGGCTTCATGCTTTTGCTTGAAGCCGGCCGCATCGCTCCAGACTTCGGGCTTGCTGTTGCCGCCCTGCATGCCCGGCCCATAGGCCGGCCACGGCAGCGAGGCCAGCACCTGCAGCACGTGCGCGTTTTCTTTCACCTGCGCCGGATCGTTGGGCGCAGTGCCGCGCGCCACGGCGACCAGGCGGCCGAAATGCGCAGCCATCAGCGTCATTGCCGACTGGCGATAACTGACCGCGTCTTGCGGCTTGGCGAACTGCGCCTGGGCAGGCGCGGCGGCGAGCGCCGCCAGGCTCAATGTCAAGGCGGGGCCGATAACGGCCGCGAAACGTCGCATGCTGATCTCCTCGGCGCGGCAAGCGCCTGGAGACTATACCGTCCGGGCCAGTTCCACTGCCAGGCCCACGTACGAACGCGGCGTCATGGCCAGGAGGCGCTGCTTGGCGTCGTCGGGCAGGGCCAGGCCGGCGATGAACTCGCGCAGGCCTTCCTCGTTGATGCCCTTGCCGCGCGTGAGCGCCTTCAATTGCTCGTAGGGCTGCGGCAGGCCGTAGCGGCGCATGACCGTCTGCACCGGCTCGGCCAGCACTTCCCAGCAGGCGTCGATGTCGGCGTCGATGGCCGCGGTGTTGACTTCGAGCTTGTCCAGGCCGCGCTGGCACGAATCCCAGGCCACCAGGCTGTAGCCGAAGCCCACGCCCAGGTTGCGCAGCACGGTGGAATCGGTCAGGTCGCGCTGCCAGCGCGACACGGGCAGCTTCTCGGCCAGGTGGCGCAGCACGGCGTTGGCCAGGCCCAGGTTGCCTTCGGAGTTTTCGAAGTCGATGGGGTTGACCTTGTGCGGCATGGTGGACGAACCCACTTCGCCTTCCTTCAGGCGCTGCTTGAAGTAGCCCAGCGACACATAGCCCCAGATGTCCCGGTCCAGGTCCAGAATGATGACATTGGCGCGCGCCACAGCGTCGAACAAGGCCGCCATCCAGTCGTGCGGTTCGATCTGGATCGTGTGACGGTTTTGTGTCAGCCCCAGGCCGGCCAGTACCTTGCGGCTGAATTCGGGCCAGTTCACTTCGGGGTAGGCCGAGGTGTGGGCGTTGTAGTTGCCGGTCGCGCCGTTCATCTTGGCCAGGGGTTCGACCGCCTCGATGGCGGTGATGGCGCGCGTCAGGCGCTCGACCACGTTGGCCATTTCCTTGCCCAGCGTGGTGGGGCTGGCGGGTTGGCCGTGGGTGCGCGACAGCATGGGCTGGGCCGAATAGGCAACGGCCATTTCCGCGAGCTTGACGGCCAGTCTGCGCAGGCGCGGCACCAGCACCTGGTCGCGCGCGCGGGTGAGCATCAGCGCATGCGAGGTGTTGTTGATGTCTTCCGAGGTGCAGGCGAAGTGGATGAATTCGGCGGCGCGCGACAATTCGTCGTCACCCGCCACTTTTTCCTTCATCCAGTATTCGACGGCCTTGACGTCGTGATTGGTGACGCGCTCGATCTCCTTGATGCGCAGCGCGTCGGCTTCCGAGAAGCCGGTAACCAGCGCGCCCAGGCGCTCGCGCGCGCCCTTGCTGAAAGTCGCGAGCTCGGGCAGACCGGCGTCCGACAGGGCGATCAGCCAGGCCACCTCGACCTCGACGCGATGCGCCATGAAGCCGGCTTCGGACAGCAGGCCCCGCAGAGCGTCGCCTCGCGCGGCGTAGCGGCCGTCCAGCGGCGACAGGGCATTGAGTTCGGTAAGCGCTTGGGCGATTTGCATGACAGCTCTGGGAAGAAATAGGCGCGAAATTTTAACACCCCCGTTTTTGTGGGGCTGCTGCAACAGCGCATCGTTCCGAGTGCGGCGGCGGCGGATTTGATCGGAAAATAGAGGCCCCCCTGCTATACTTCGCCCGCTTTCCGACTTCGCATTCTGTCACCCATGAAACTGATCGGCTCGCTTACCAGTCCTTACGTCCGCAAAGTCCGGATCGTCATGGCCGAAAAAAAGCTGGACTATCAGATCGAAATCGAAAACGTCTGGTCGCCCGACACGAAAATCCAGAAGTACAACCCGCTGGGCAAGGTGCCCTGCCTGGTGATGGAAGACGGCGGCGCTTTGTTCGATTCGCGCGTCATCGTCGAATATCTCGATACGCTTTCCCCTGTCGCACGCCTGCTGCCGCAATCGGGCCGCGAGCGCGCCGCGGTCAAGTGCTGGGAAGCCATTGCCGACGGCCTGCTCGACGCCAGCGTGATGATCTTCCGCGAACGCATGAGGCCCGAGGCCCAGCAGAGCGCCGAATGGATCGAGCGGCATTTCAGCAAGATCCACGCCAGCCTCGATGCCATGAACAAGAGCCTGGGCGATCACCAGTACTGCATGGGTATCAACTACACGCTGGCCGATATCGCTGTCGGCTGCGCGTTGGGTTATCTGGATCTGCGCTTTCCCGAACTGGACTGGCGGGCTTCTCAACCCAACCTGACCCGGCTGTTCGACAAGCTGGCGATACGCCAGTCGTTTGTCGATACGGTGCCGCAGGTTTGAGGCTTAGGCGCCTAATTTAGTAGTAGTACCGGTGGTACTACTACTAAATTAGGCGCGTTAAAAACCCCGGGTTCTTTAGCCGCCGAGGTTGCCCTGCGCAATTCCGATGCTCGCCCGGTGGGCTGCGGTTGGCCGCCCCGCGCTTCGGATTCCTCCGGGGTCCTCGGCTCCAGCCGTGCCATTACTTGGCTCAGGTCGAGCCACTACTCAAGCACGTTGTCATTCACGAGATGATGCCGCCGCCCAGGCAGATGTCGCCGTCGTAGAGCACGGCGGATTGGCCTGGGGTCACGGCCCATTGCTGCTGATCGAATTGCAGCGCGAAGCCTGCGCCCTGTGCGGCGGATAGCGCGCAAGCGGCATCGGCCTGGCGGTAGCGCGTCTTGGCGCCGTAGCTGCCGGCGGCGGGCGGGCGGCCTGCCACCCAGCTCGCGTCCTGCGCCTTGAGCGCGCCGGACAGCAGCCAGGGATGGTCGTGGCCCTGCACGACGTAGAGCGTGTTCTTGTCCAGGTCCTTGCGGGCGGTGTACCAGGCTTGCGCGGTGCCGTCCTCGTTCTGCCTGCCTTTGATGCCGCCCACGCCCAGGCCCTTGCGCTGGCCCAGCGTGTAGAACGACAGGCCATGATGCGTGCCGACCTTCTGGCCTTCGGGCGTGAGGATGGGGCCGGGCGCGGTGGGCAGATAGCGGCTGAGGAATTCNCGGAACGGCCGTTCGCCGATGAAGCAGATGCCGGTGGAGTCTTTCTTGGCGGCNTTGTGCAGGCCGATTTCGTGCGCGATGCGGCGCACTTCGGTCTTGGGGATTTCGCCCAGAGGGAACAGCGTGCGCGCCAATTGCGCCTGGCTCAACCGGTGCAGGAAGTAGCTCTGGTCCTTGCTGCCGTCCAGCGCCTTGAGCAATTGGTACTCGGGGCCGGCGGCGCCTTCCACGCGGCGCACGCGCGCATAGTGGCCGGTGGCGATGTGCTCGGCGCCCAGCGACATGGCGTGGTCGAGAAAGGCCTTGAACTTGATCTCGGCATTGCACAGCACGTCGGGGTTGGGCGTGCGGCCGGCCGAGTATTCGCGCAGGAAGTCGGCGAAGACGCGGTCCTTGTATTCGGCGGCGAAGTTGACGTATTCGAACTCCACGCCCACGCGGTCGGCCACGCTGGCGGCGTCCAGCAGGTCCTGGCGGGTGGAGCAGTATTCGGAATCGTCGTCGTCTTCCCAGTTCTTCATGAACAGGCCGACGACTTCGTAGCCCTGCTGCTTGAGCAGCCAGGCGGTGACCGAGGAATCGACACCGCCCGACATGCCGACGACGACGCGGCCCTTGGAGGCCTTTTTTGCGGAAATAACTGACATGATGGCGGCATTTTAGCGCCCCATGCCCGCCCGCCCCCGGCCGCCGTGCGTTCGAGCGCTTGCGGGGCCGGCTAGGCCGGCCGCTCCTGCGCGCCGCGCGACCAGAAGGCGTTGCGGTCGAGGTAGTTCTGCAGGAACTGGCGCAGGCGCGGCTGCTGGGCGTCGTGGAAGACCTCGTCCGGCCTGCCCTGCGCCGCGATGCGGCCCTGGTCGATGAATACCACCTTGTCGGCGACCTGCGCCGCGAAGCCCATCTCGTGCGTCACGACAGCCATGGTCATGCCGTCGTGCGCCAGCTGCCTCATGACCTGCAGCACCTCGCCCACCAGCTCGGGATCGAGCGCCGAGGTGGGCTCGTCGAACAGCATGATGTGCGGCTCCATGGCCAGGGCGCGGGCAATGGCCACGCGCTGCTGCTGGCCGCCCGACAATTTGGCCGGATAGGCATCGGCCTTGTGGGCCAGGCCCACTGTCTCCAGCATGGCCATGGCGCGCGTGCGCGCTTGCCCGCCCGGCAGCCCGCGCGTGCGCAGCAGGGCCTCCATCACATTGCCCAGCGCCGTCATGTGCGGCCAGAGATTGAACTGCTGGAACACCATGCCCACATTGCGGCGCACGCGGTTGATCTCGCCAGGCGTGGCCCGCGCGCGCTTGCCGCCGCGCTCCACGTAGCCGAGCAATTCGCCCTCGATGAGCACGTCGCCCTGGTCGTAGGTCTCGAGCGCCGCCATGCAGCGCAGCAGCGTGCTCTTGCCCGAACCCGAAGGGCCGATGACGCAGACGACCTCGGACTTGGCGATCTGCAGGTCGATACCGCGCAGCACCTCGGTCTCGCCGTAGGCTTTGCGCAGGCCGCGCACTTCGATCAGGGCGCGGTCGGTTGAAGCGGAAGAAGAAGCGGCGACGGAATTCATGGGCTCGTTGATGATTGTTCGGCCGTATCAGGCCAGAAAGCGCGCGACGCGCGACTCGGCCCACATGCCGGCGCGCGAAGCCAGCTCGACCAGGACCAGATAGCACACGCTCAAGGCGAGCAGGGTCTCGACGAAGGCGAAAGTGGCGGACCCGATCGCCGTCAGCACGAAGGTGAGCTCGGGCACCGTGACGATGGACAGCACCGCCGTTTCCTTGGAAAGCACGATGACCATATTGGTCAGCGCCGGCGCGATCAGCACCAGCATCTGGGGCACCTGGATGCGGACGATGGTCTGCCAGCGCGTCAGCCCCAGGCAGGCGGCCGCCTCGACGTGTCCGGGAGGAATCGAGCGAAAGCCCGTGCGGAAGATTTCGGCGAAATAGGCGCTGGCGTAGATGCCCAGG
>Ga0055529_1000865_pt1 | contig 17357 bp, 14 predicted proteins | sample AraplaCol_mCL_r2_FD_55007 | JGI IMG/M metagenome (GOLD analysis project Ga0055529, IMG submission 55007) | Arabidopsis root microbial communities from North Carolina, USA - plate scrape CL_Col_mCL_r2 | ecosystem: Host-associated > Plants > Roots > Endosphere | place: USA: North Carolina...
GATGCCGTTGGGGATGGCTTCGGTCTTCCGGGTTTGCCAGGCTTGATTGTCCATGATGGTCTATCCGTTTACTGATGACTGCGAAGGGCCGGGTGGGGCCATTATGTGGACTGCCTGGTCTACAATCCAGAGCCATTTTTGAAAAAATCATGGAGCCATTCATGAGTTCGGGCTCGTTCACCCTGGCGGACTGGCTGCAGCAATGGCTGGATGTGGGCGCCGGCGAGCCGGCCTACCGGCAGCTGTACCGCCTGATCCGCGATGCCATCCTCGGCAATCGCCTGGCCGCCGGCGACCGGCTGCCGTCTTCGCGCGCCTTGGCGACCGACTTGTCCATCGCGCGCAATACGGTGCTGCAGGTCTACGAGCAGCTCGAAATCGAAGGCTACGTCACGGCCGCCACCGGACGCGGCACCTTCGTCGTCGATATCAGCCAGGACATGCCCGATGCGGTGGCGGCGGCCCCGGCCGGCGCGCCCCCGTCGCAGGCGCCGGTGCTGGGGCTTTCGCCGCGCGGCCGCAAACTGATCGACCGGGCCGGTTTCTCGAACCGGCAGTGGGGGGCGTTCATGCCCGGNGTCCCCGACGTGGCCGAGTTTCCGTACAAGGCCTGGAACCGCATCCAGGGCAGGCATTGGCGCAGGTCGCCGACCGAGCTGCTTACCTATGCGCCCGCGGGGGGATACGAACCGTTGCGCCACGAAGTCGCCAATTATTTGAACAGCGCGAGGTCGGTCAACGGCGCGGCCGGGCAGGTGGTCATGACGACCGGCATCCATCAGGCCGTGGACGTGGCGACCCGGCTGCTGTGCCAGTCGGGCGATCTGGTCTGGATCGAGGAGCCTTCCTACTGGGGGGTGCGCAATCTGTTGCTGTCGTCGGGCCTGAAAGTGGTGTCGGTGCCGGTGGACGACGAAGGCATGTGCCTGCCGGCGGCGGACCTGTCGCGCCCGCCCCGGCTGATCGTGGTGTCGCCGTCGCACCAGTATCCCCTGGGCATGGTCATGAGCCTCGCGCGCCGGCGCATGCTGCTCGAATACGCCCGCCAGCATGGCTGCTGGATTCTCGAAGACGACTACGACAGCGAATTCCGCTACGGCAGCCGGCCGCTGCCTTCGCTGCAGGGCCTCGATGAAAGCGGCCTGGTTCTGTATGCGGGCAGTTTCAGCAAGACGCTGTTTCCGGGGCTGCGCGTGGGCTACCTGGTCGTGCCCGAGCGCCTGGCCGGCGCCTTTGCCGTGGCGGTCGCGGAGCTATATCGGGAAGGGCAGCTGATCACGCAATCGATACTGGCCGAATTCATCCGCGAAGGCCATCTGTCTTCGCACGTGCGCCGCGTGCGCAACTTGTATGCCGAGCGGCGGGTGACCATGATCGCGGCCATCGAGCGGCATTTCGGCGACAGCCTGGAAATCTACGGCGGCCAGGCCGGCCTGCACCTGGTGCTGGGCCTGCCGCCGCACGTGGACGACGTGCGGGTCACCAGGGAAGCTTTCGTGCGCGGCGTGGTCGCGCGTTCGCTGAGCCGCTACTACATGAAGCGCGAATGCGTCATGCAAGGACTGCTGCTCGGCTATGCCCCGGTGCCGATCGAGCGCATCGACGCGGCGTTCGACGTGCTGGCGACCGTGATCCGCCGGCATGTGCGCGGCGAGATCACGTAGCCGGGGCGCATCCGCGGATCAGGCAGCCAGGGTTTCCTGCGCGTCGGCCGGCGCCGAGGTGCGGATCAGGTGGTCGAAGGCCGAGAGCGCGGCCTTGGTGCCTTCGCCCATGGCTATGACGATCTGCTTGTACGGCACGGTGGTGCAGTCGCCGGCGGCGAACACGCCCGGCACCGAAGTCTGGCCGCGGGCATCGACCTCGATCTCGCCGAACCTGGACAGCGCCACCGCGCCCTTGAGCCATTCGGTGTTGGGCACCAGGCCGATCTGCACGAACACGGCTTCGAGTTCGACGTGGCGGCTTTCGCCCGACTTGCGGTCGGTGTAGGTCAGNCCGTTGACCTTGGCGCCGTCGCCGGTGATCTCGGTGGTCTGCGCCTGGACGTGCACCGCGACGTTGGGCAGGCTGTACAGCTTGCGCTGCAGGACGGCGTCGGCGCGCAGTTCGTCGCCGAACTCCAGCAGGGTCACGTGCTCGGTGATGCCGGCCAGGTCGATGGCCGCTTCGACGCCGGAGTTGCCGCCGCCGATCACCGAGACGCGCTTGCCCTTGAACAGGGGGCCGTCGCAGTGCGGGCAGTAGGCCACGCCGTGGTTGCGGTATTCCTGCTCGCCCGGCACGTTGACGTGGCGCCAGCGCGCGCCGGTGGACAGGATGACCGAGCGGCTCTTGAGCAGGGCGCCGTTTTCCAGCTTGACCTGGATATATTCGGCGCCGGGAATCAGCTCGACGGCGCGCTGGGTGTTCATGATGTCCACGCCGTATTCCTTGACGTGCTCTTCGAGCGCGGCGGCCAGGCGCGGGCCTTCGGTTTCCTTCACCGAAATGAAGTTCTCGATGGCGAGGGTGTCGAGCACCTGCCCGCCGAAGCGTTCGGCGGCTATGCCGGTGCGCACGCCCTTGCGGGCCGCGTAGATGGCCGAGGCCGCGCCGGCAGGGCCGCCGCCGACGATCAGCACGTCGAAGGGATCGCGGGCATTGAGCTTGGCCGCGTCGCGGGCGCCGGCATTGGCGTCGAGCTTGGCGAGGAAGTCGGCCACGCCCATGCGGCCTTGGCCGAAGGTCTCGCCGTTCAGGTAGACCGTGGGCACGGCCATGATCTCGCGGCTTTCGACTTCGCTCTGGAACAGGGCGCCGTCTATCGTGGTGTGGCGGATGCGCGGATTGATGAGCGACATCACGTTCAGCGACTGCACGACTTCGGGGCAGTTCTGGCACGACAGCGACATATAGGTCTCGAAGGTGTAGTCGCCTTCGAGGTTCTTGATCTGCTCGATGACATCGGCGTCGAGCTTGATCGGGTGGCCGCCGGTCTGCAGCAGGGCGAGCACCAGCGACGTGAATTCGTGGCCCAGCGGAATGGCGGCAAAACGGATGCCGATGTTTTCGCCGGGACGGTTGATGCTGAAGGAAGGCTTGCGCTCGTTGTCGTCGCGACGCTCGGTGTACGAGATCTTGTCCGACATGGCGGCGATTTCCTGCAGGAGACCGATCAGTTCATGCGACTTTTCGCTGTCGTCGACCGAGGCGACGATCTCGATGGGCTGCGAGATCATCTGCATATAGGTCTGCATTTGGGTCTTGATGGCGGCGTCCAGCATGATCGTGTTTCCTGTATTTGGGTAGTTCGGGGNCTTGCTATGCATGCCCGGGGCTCGTGGCCCCGGGCTGCGGGGTCTTGCGCTTGGCTTGCTGCCTGGCGGTGCTGCTTAGATCTTGCCGACCAGGTCCAGCGAAGGAGCGAGGGTCTTCTCGCCTTCCTTCCACTTGGCGGGGCAGACTTCGCCCGGGTGCGAGGCCACGTACTGGGCGGCCTTGACCTTGCGCAGCAGTTCCTTGGCGTCGCGGCCGATGCCTTCGGCGGTGACTTCAACGCCCTGGATCACGCCGTTGGGGTCGATGATGAAGGTGCCGCGGTCGGCCAGGCCCTGGCCGGCGCGCAGGACTTCGAAATTCTGCGACAGTTCCCAGGTGGGGTCGCCGATCATCGTGTACTTGATCTTCTTGATGGCTTCCGAGGTGTCGTGCCAGGCCTTGTGCGAGAAGTGGGTGTCGGTCGACACGGAGTAGACCTCGACGCCCAGCTTCTGGAATTCGGCGTGGTTGTCGGCCAGGTCTTCCAGCTCGGTGGGGCACACGAAGGTGAAGTCGGCGGGGTAGAACACCATCACGGCCCACTTGCCCTTCAGGGTGGCTTCGGTCACTTCGATGAACTTGCCGTCGCGCAGCGCTTGGGCCTTGAAGGGTTTGATTTGGGTATTGACGAGAGACATTGCAATTTCCTCTGTACGTGGGTGAAAAGACGGTATGGAAGCCATGGTAGGGGGTCTTGTCGTTTAGATCAAATTTATTAAATAAATTCAATCAATTGTTTTTAACTATATAAAAAGGGCAAGCCCTCGATATCGACAAGTCGATGCATGCTTCGGCTAAGGGAAAGCACAGTTGCGTCACGCCGGGAACAGGAGCCCGGCGCTGGGCGCACACCGCTATTTTGCCCGCCGGGCCGCNCCAAGGCAAAAGCGCGCCCTTGGGGGCAGCAAGCCCATGGGGCCAGCGTGGGGGCTATTTCGGCAGCAAAGCGGCGATCGCGGGCCAGAGCCCGGCCACGTCGTCGGCGCGCGCCTCGGCCTGCCAGGTGTCGACCGGGCCGCCGTCGCCCAGATAGCCGTAGGCGGCGGCAATAGCCGGCATGCCGGCGGCATGGGCGGCCTGCACGTCGCGCAGGTCGTCGCCCACGTAGAGGCAGCGGTCGGCGCCGTAGCCCGCCTCCTTGGCCGCGTGCAGCAGCGGCGCGGGGTGGGGCTTGGAGTGGGGTGTGGTGTCGCCGCAGACCAGCGTGGCGCAGTGCCCCGTCAGGCCCAGGTGTTCGACGATGGGGCGGGTGAGGTTGGTGGCCTTGTTGGTGACGATGCCCCAGGCATGGCCTTGCGCGCGGATGCGCTCCAGCAGCTCGGCGATGCCGGGAAAGAGCCTGCTGTGCACGGTGGAGTTGGTCGCGTAGTGGTCGAGAAACTGCCGGCGGACGGTTTCGTACTCGGCATGGTCGGGCAGCAGGCCCAGCGCCACGCGCAGCATGCCGCGCGCGCCTTGCGAGGCGACGGGCCGCAGCACGTCGACCGACAGGGGTTCCATGCCGCGCTCGGCGCGCTGGGCATTGGCGGCCGCGGCCAGATCGGGGGCCGTGTCGGCCAGGGTGCCGTCGAAATCAAACAGAATGAGGGATGTCATGAGAAAGCCCGTTTTGCCGCCGGGCCGCCCCAAGGCAAAACAGCCCCCTTGGGGGGCAGCAAGCACGGAGTGCGCGGCGTGGAGGTCATTGCTCTTTACGCGTGGCGACCAGGTAGTTCACCGACGTATCGCCGCTGAGTGTATAGATCTGGGTCAGCGGGTTGTATTCCATGCCCTTGAGCTCGACGGTGGCCAGGCCGGCCTGGCGCGTGTGGCCGGCCAGCTCGCTGGGCTTGATGAAGCTGGCGTAGCTGTGGGTGCCGCGCGGCAGGAGCTTGAGCAGGTATTCGGCGCCGACGATGGCGAAGAGGAAGGATTTGGGGTTGCGGTTGAGCGTGGAGAAGAACACCCAGCCGCCGGGCTTGGCCAGCTCGGCGCAGGCGCGCACGATGGAGGCCGGGTCGGGGACGTGTTCGAGCATTTCCATGCAGGTGACCACGTCGAAGGAACCGGGTTGTTCCGTCGCCAGCTGCTCGACCGGCACATTGCGATAGTCCACCTTGATTCCGGACTCCAGGCCGTGCAGCTTGGCGATCTTCAGCGACTTTTCGGCCAGGTCGATGCCGGTGACCTCGGCGCCGGCGCGGGCCATGCTTTCGGACAGGATGCCGCCGCCGCAGCCCACGTCCAGGACGCGTTTCCCGGCAAGGCTGCCCACGCGCTCGCGGATCCAGTCCAGGCGCAGGGGATTGATGGCGTGCAGGGGCTTGAACTCGCTTTCCGGGTCCCACCAGCGCGAGGCCAGGGCGCTGAATTTATCGAGTTCGGCTTGATCGGCGTTGACGCCAGTCTTGGAAGAAGTATCGGTGCTCATGGATTTAGGCAAAAAAAGAGCCTCGCTATGCGAGGCTCTTCATTGTAGCGGCTGGGGGGCCAGCCGCTGCGTCGGAAGCAATTACTTGCGGGTACCGACGATTTCGATTTCCACGCGGCGGTTCTTGGCGCGGCCGGCAGCGGTCTTGTTGTCCGCAACGGGGTTGGCCTTGCCCTTGCCTTCCGTATAGATACGGTTGGCGTCGATGCCCTTGGTCACCAGATAAGCCTTGACGGCGTTGGCGCGGCGCTGCGACAGCTTGACGTTGTAGGGGACCGAACCGATCGAGTCGGTGTAACCGACGGCGATGATGGTTTCCAGATTGATGGTCTGGACTTGGGTCGCGACCTGATCCAACAGCTTGCGGCCTTCGGGCTTCAGGACGGCCTTGTCGAAGTCGAAGAAGGCGTCGGCGTTGAAGACGACCTTCGAAGCGACCGGCGTGGGCTTGGCGGCCTGGGCAACCTGAGCGCCGCAAGCTTGCGAAGCAGTAGCGGGCGTCCAGAAGTTATCGCGCCAGCACAGTTCGCTGTTGCCGTTCTTGACCACTTCGCCGAAATTGCCTTGCCAGTTGTCGACGGTGGTTTGGGCGGAAGCAATGCCCGAAGCCGTCAAGGCGGCAACGGCGAGCGCCAGGGCGAATTTGGAGGGTTTGTTCATGTTTCTCCTCGTTGAGCTTGAAGCTGAGATAGGTGACTCGCAGCGTCCCCCGCCGCATATCAGTAAAACGGGGCCAGTATAGCAGTGCAAAGAACAGGTTCAAAGCGCGCCACTGGCTGCGTGCTGGAAACAATCTTAAGCCATTTGCCGGGCTTTGGTGTCTCTCGTCTCGCGCATTGCCGCGTGATGTGATCTTTTAAGCCCTGGAGGGGATTTTCATGTTGGTTTTTGACAACAAGGCCCTGGGCGGCGCATAGGGTATTCAGGAATTCGTCATTTTTGGGGCGATTTCCCCGCATTTTGAGCCTTGGCGCAACGGCGGGCGGGAAGCGGGTGCGTCAATGATAGAATTTTCTGTTTTCCCGGCCGGGGACCTGAGGCTTGGTTTGCCCGGGCTTTTCCGGCGCCGGGCCCGGCTTACTCTTTGACGACCTAATCGCTGATTCAATATGGATTCCTTTGCCAAGGAGACGCTTCCGGTATCGCTGGAAGAAGAGATGCGCCGCAGTTACCTCGATTACGCCATGAGCGTGATCGTGGGGCGGGCACTGCCGGACGTGCGCGATGGCTTGAAGCCCGTGCACCGGCGCGTGCTGTACGCCATGCACGAGCTCAACAACGACTGGAACCGGGCCTACAAGAAATCCGCCCGTATCGTCGGCGATGTCATCGGTAAATACCACCCGCACGGCGACCAGTCGGTCTACGACACCATCGTCCGCATGGCGCAGGATTTCTCCATGCGCTACATGCTGGTGGACGGCCAGGGCAACTTCGGCTCGATCGACGGCGACAACGCCGCGGCCATGCGCTACACCGAAATCCGCCTGGCCAAGATCGCCCACGAACTCCTGGCCGACATCGACCAGGAAACCGTCGATTTCGGCCCCAATTACGACGGCAGCGAACAAGAGCCGCTGCTCCTGCCTTCGCGCCTGCCCAATCTGCTGGTCAACGGCAGCTCGGGCATCGCGGTGGGCATGGCCACCAATATTCCGCCGCACAATCTGTCGGAAGTGGTCGAGGGCTGCCTGTACTGCCTGCGCAATCCCGAATGCACGGTCGACGAGCTGATCGAGATCATTCCGGCCCCGGATTTCCCCACCGGGGCCATCATTTACGGCATCTCGGGCGTGCGCGAGGGCTACCGCACCGGCCGCGGCCGTGTGGTGATGCGCGCCAAGACGCACTTCGAGGACATGGAAAAGGGCAACCGCCAGGCCATCGTGGTCGACGCGATTCCCTACCAGGTCAACAAGAAGTCGCTGCAGGAGCGCATCGCCGAACTGGTCAACGAGAAGAAGATCGAGGGCATCTCCGACATCCGCGACGAGTCCGACAAGGACGGCATGCGCCTGGTGATCGAGCTCAAGCGCGGCGAAGTGCCCGAGGTCGTCCTCAATAATCTATACAAGAACACGCAGCTGCAGGACACCTTCGGGATGAACCTGGTGGCGCTGGTCGACGGCCAGCCGCGCCTCTTGAACCTGAAGCAGCTGATCCATTACTTCCTGCTGCATCGCCGCGAAGTGGTGACGCGCCGCACGGTGTTCCAGCTGCGCAAGGCGCGCGAGCGCGGCCATGTGCTGGAAGGCCTGGCGGTGGCGCTGGCCAACATCGACGATTTCATCGCCATCATCCGCGCGGCGCCCACGCCGCCGGTGGCCAAGCAGGACTTGATGGCGCGCTCGTGGGATTCTTCGCTCGTGCGCGAGATGCTGGCGCGCGCCGAAGGCAATGTGCTGGGCGGCAGCGCGGCCTACCGGCCCGACGGCCTGGACGCTTCCTATGGCCTGCAGGGCGACGGCCAGTATCGCCTGAGCGATACGCAGGCGCAGGAAATCCTGAACATGCGCCTGCAGCGCCTGACCGGCCTGGAGCAGGACAAGATCGTCGGCGAATACCGCGACGTGATGGAAACCATCACCGACCTGCTCGACATCCTGTCGCGGCCCGAGCGCATCACCGCCATCATCAGCGACGAACTCACGGCCATCAAGGCCGAATTCTCGACGGGCGCGAAGGACACGCGCCGCGCCGAGATCGAGACCAACGCCACCGAGATCGACACCGAAGACCTGATCACCCCCATGGACATGGTGGTGACCATGTCGCACGGCGGCTACATCAAGAGCCAGCCGCTGTCCGAATACCGTTCGCAGCGCCGCGGCGGGCGCGGCAAGCAGGCCACGGCCATGAAGGAAGACGACTGGATCGACCAGCTCTTCATCGCCAACACGCACGACTACCTGCTGTGCTTCTCCAACCGCGGCCGGGTGTACTGGCTGAAGGTGTGGGAAGTGCCTTCTGGCTCGCGCGGCTCGCGCGGCCGGCCCATCGTCAACATGTTCCCGCTGGCCGACGGCGAGAAGGTCACGGTGGTGCTGCCGGTCAAGGAATTCAGCGACGATCACTACGTCTTCATGGCGACTTCGCGCGGCACGGTCAAGAAGACCCCGCTGTCCGATTTCTCCAACCCGCGCAAGGCCGGCATCATCGCCGTGGACCTGGACGACGGCGACTACCTGATCGGCGCCGACCTCACCGACGGCCAGCACGACGTGATGCTGTTCTCCGACTCCGGCAAGGCGGTGCGCTTCGACGAGAACGACGTGCGCCCGATGGGCCGCAACGCCCGCGGCGTGCGCGGCATGATGCTCGAAGACGGCCAGACGGTGATCTCGCTGCTGGTGGCCGGCGACGAGTCGCAGAGCGTGCTCACCGCCACCGAGAACGGCTACGGCAAGCGCACGTCCATCGTCGAATACACCCGCCACGGCCGCGGCACCAAGGGCATGATCGCCATCCAGACCTCGTCGCGCAACGGCAGGGTGGTCGGCGCGGTGCTGGTCAATGCTTCCGATGAGATCATGCTCATCACCACGGGCGGCGTGCTGGTGCGCACCCGCGTGAGCGAGATTCGCGAAATGGGCCGTGCCACGCAGGGCGTGACGCTCATCAGCGTCGATGACGGCAGCAGCCTGTCGGGCGTGCGCCGCGTGGTCGAGAGCGACGCCGACGAGGAAGAGGGCGTCGAGCAGGAAGAGGGCGCCGGGCAGGACGACGGCGCGCAGCAAGACACACAGTAGAGACGAAGGAGCAGCAGCATGGCGCGTCCCTGGAATTTTTCGGCCGGCCCGGCCGCCATCCCCGAGGCCGTGCTGCGGCAGGCGGCGGCCGAGATGCTGGACTGGCACGGCAGCGGCATGTCGGTGATGGAGATGAGCCATCGCGGCAAGCAGTTCGTGCAGATCTGCGACGAAGCCGAAGGCGATCTGCGCGAGCTGCTGGCCCTGCCGTCCGACTACGCCATTCTCTTCATGCAGGGCGGCGGCCTGGGCGAGAACGCCATCGTGCCCATGAATCTCCTGGGCCGGCGCGCCACCCCGGCGGCGGATTTCCTGGTGACGGGCCACTGGTCCGTGCGCTCGCATAAAGAGGCCGGCCGCTACGGCGATGCCCGCGTCGTCGCATCGAGTGCGCTGGCCGCGCAGATCGACGGCCGCGAACAACTGCCCTGGACCTGGGTGCCGGGCATGGACACCTGGACGGTCAACAAGGAAGCCGCCTACCTGCACCTGTGCAGCAACGAAACCATCGGCGGCGTCGAGAACATGGACTGGCCGGACATGGCCGCGCTGGGCGCGCCCGACGTGCCGCTGGTGGTGGACGCGTCCTCGCATTTCCTGTCGCGCGCGCTGCCCATCGAAAAAACCGGCCTGGTGTTCGCGGGCGCGCAGAAAAACGTCGGCCCGGCCGGCGTCACCGTGGTGATCGCGCGCCGCGACCTGCTGGGCCATGCGCTGCCCATCTGCCCCTCGGCCTTCGACTACGCCAATGTGGCGGCCGATCATTCGCGCTACAACACGCCGCCCACTTTCGGCATCTACATGGCCGGGCTGGTGTTCAAGTGGATCAAGGCGCAGGGCGGCGTCGCGGCCATCGAGGCCGCCAACATCGCCAAGGCCGAGATGCTGTACGGCTATCTCGACGGCAGCGGGTTCTATCGCAACCCGGTGCACAAGCCGCTGCGCTCGCGCATGAACGTGCCGTTCGCGCTGCGCGACGAATCGTTCAACGATGCCTTCCTCGCGGGGGCGGAAGAGGCAGGCCTGCTGGCCCTGAAGGGCCACAAGAGCGTGGGCGGCATGCGCGCCTCGATCTACAACGCCATGCCGATGGAAGGCGTGCAGGCCCTGGTCGATTACCTGAAAGAATTCGAGCGCCGCTATGGATGAGACTTTGCAGGCCAGGCTGGCCCCCTTGCGTGCGCGCATCGACTCGCTCGACGCGCAGATACTCGACCTCCTGAGCCAGCGCGCCCGCGCCGCGCAAGAGGTGGGCGTCGTCAAGCACGAGCTGCACGCCGACGGCCCGGTGCTCAAGCCCGAACGCGAGTCGCAAGTCATCCGCACCTTGCAGGACAGCAATCCCGGACCGCTGCCCGATACGGCCATCGCCGCCGTGTGGACGGAAATCATCTCCGCCTGCCGCGGCCTGGAGCGCGGCATGGTCGTGGCCTATCTAGGGCCGCGCGGCTCGTTCTCCGAGCAGGCCGCGTTCGAGCATTTCGGCCGCGCGGTCACCGGCCTGCCGTGCGCTTCGTTCGACGAGGTGTTTCGCGCGGTGGAAGCCGGCAAGGCCGAAGTGGGCATGGTGCCGGTCGAGAACTCCACCGAGGGCGCGGTCAACCGCAACCTGGACCTGCTGCTCAATTCGCCGCTGAAGATTTTGGGCGAACGCTCGCTCGTGATCCGCCATTGCCTCATGACGCGTTCGGGCAATATGGACGGCGTCACCACGATTTCGGCGCATCCGCAGGCGCTGGCCCAGTGCCAGGGCTGGCTGTCGCGGCATTATCCCGATCTGCGCACCGTGGCGGCCGCCAGCAATTCCGAGGCGGCGCGCGTGGCAGCCGAAGACGGCAGCGTGGCCGCGATCGCGGGCGAGACCGCGGCCCAGGCCTGGGACCTGGCCGTGGTCGAGGCCGGCATCCAGGACGACACGCAGAACCGCACGCGCTTTCTGGCCATCGGCCGCATCCAGCCGGCGGGCAGCGGCCGCGACAAGACCAGCCTGATCCTGGCCGTGCCCAACCGGGCCGGCGCGGTCTACGAGATGCTGGCGCCGCTGGCCGAGAACGGCGTCTCCATGAGCCGTTTCGAATCGCGCCCGGCGCGTACGGGGCAGTGGGAGTATTACTTCTACGTCGACATCGAAGGCCATCGCGACGATCCGCAGGTGGCCAAGGCCTTGGCCACCCTGCAAAAGCAGGTGGCGTACTTCAAGCTGCTAGGCTCATATCCGGCCCAGTAAAGAAGAGGCCGCGCGCGGCGGCATGCAAGAACGAGTTCCGACAAAAAATTCACGAGACATCGAGCCTCAGATGAACACGCAAGATTTCGCAGCTCAGTCCTGTACCGGAGCGCAATGAGCACGCCGCGCATTCCGGTGCTGGCCGTGGTCGGCGTCGGGCTGATCGGCGGGTCCTTTGCCGCGGCCTTGCGGCGGGCCGGGCAGGTCGGGCGCGTGCTGGGCGTGGGGCGCGATCCCAAATCTGTGGAGCGCGCCCGCGAACTGGGCCTGATCGACGAAGCCGTGAGCGCGGCCGAGGCGGCGCAGCGCGCCGATCTGGTGATGCTGGCCGCGCCGGTGGGCAGCCTGGGCGGCTTGCTGGCCCGGATGCGCGCGCATCTGAAGCCGGGCATCGTGCTGACCGACGCGGGCAGCACCAAGGCCGAAGTGGCGCAGGTTGCGCGCCAGGCGCTGGGCGAGCGCATAGGCTGCTTCGTGCCGGGCCACCCCATCGCCGGCGCCGAGCGCACCGGGCCGGGCGCCGCCGATGCCGATCTCTACCGCGATCGCAACGTGGTGCTGTGCCCCTTGCCGGAAAACACNCCGCAGGCGATCGAGCAGGTGCGCCTGGCCTGGCAGGACTGNGGCGCGCGCCTGCTCGAAATGGACGCCGAGCTGCACGACCGCATGCTGGCTTCGGTGAGCCATATTCCCCATTTTCTGGCGGCCGTCTACATGGCCCAGGTGGCGGGCGAACCGGATGCCGAGCGGCGCCTGGGCCTGGCCGGCTCGGGCTTTCGCGATTTCACGCGCATCGCGGCGGGTTCGCCCGAAATGTGGCGCGATATTTTTCTATCCAACCGTTCGGCCATGCAGGCCGAGCTGGCCGCCGTGCGCGCCGTGCTGGACCAGGCCGAACAGGCGCTGGCCGCCGGCGACGGCGCCGCGCTGCTGGATCTGCTGCAGCGCGCCTCGCGCACGCGCCGCGATTGGCGGCTGGGTTCAACGGAGTCGTAATGACGCTTGACTATCTCGACCTGCCGCACGCGGCCCGGGCCCAGGGCACCGTGGCGCTGCCGGGTTCCAAGAGCATTTCCAACCGCGTGCTGCTGCTGTCCGCGCTGGCCGAGGGCAGCACGGAAATTTCCGGCCTGCTCGATTCCGACGACACCCGCGTCATGCTGGCGGCCCTGCGCCAGTTGGGCGTGCCGGTCGAGGAGCGTGGGCAGGGCAGCGCGCGCGTGCAGGGCGCCGCGTCCTTTCCCGTCAAACAGGCCGACATCTTCCTGGGCAACGCCGGCACGGCCTTTCGCTCGATGACGGCGGCGCTGGCGCTGATGGGCGGCGACTATCGCCTGTCGGGCGTGCCGCGCATGCACGAGCGGCCCATCGGCGACCTGGCCGACGCGCTGAACGCGCTGGGCGCCGACGTGGGCTATCTGGGCCAGCCGGGCTATCCGCCGCTGCGCATCGGCGCCGGCCAGCCGCGCGCCGATGCGCCGGTGCGAGTGCAGGGCAATGTGTCCAGCCAGTTCCTCACGGCCCTGCTGATGATCTCGCCCTTGCTGGCGCGCGCCGGCGGCCGGCCGGTCGTCGTCGAAGTCGTCGGCGAGCTGATCTCCAAGCCCTATATCGAGATCACGCTCAACCTCATGGCGCGCTACGGCGTGACGGTGGCGCGCGAAGGCTGGCAGCGTTTCACCATCACGGCCGACGCGGCCTATCGCAGCCCGGGCCGCATCCTGGTCGAGGGCGATGCCTCGTCGGCCTCGTACATCCTGGCGCTGGGCGCCATCGGCGGCGGCCCGGTGCGCATGACCGGCGTGGGCGCCGACAGCATCCAGGGCGACGTGGCTTTCGTTCAGATTTTGCAGGCCATGGGGGCGNGCGTCGATGCCGGCCCGGATAGTCTCGAATCGAGCGGCGTGCACGTGGCGGCGGGCGAAAAACTGCGGGCCTTCGACACCGATTTCAACCTCATTCCCGACGCCGCCATGACGGCCGCCGTCCTGGCCTTGTATGCCGACGGCCCATGCCGCCTGCGCAATATCGGCAGCTGGCGCGTCAAGGAAACCGATCGTATCCACGCCATGCATACCGAACTGGCTAAGCTGGGCGCGCAGGTCGAATCCGGTCCGGATTGGTTGCAAGTGACCCCGCCCGCGCAATGGCGCGACGCGCACATCGGCACTTATGATGATCATCGTATGGCCATGTGTTTTTCCTTGGCCGCGTTTGGTCCGGCGCAGGTGCGAATACTCGATCCGGGGTGCGTGAGCAAGACTTTCCCGACGTATTTCGACGTGTATGCGGGGTTGGTGAGGGGAGCATGAGCACCATTCCAGTCATCGCCATCGACGGCCCGACCGCTTCCGGCAAAGGCTCCGTGGCTCACCGTGTCGCCCAGACGCTGGGAGGCTGGAGCGTGCTCGACAGCGGCGCCCTGTATCGCCTGACCGCCCTGGTGGCGCTCAGGCGCGGCATCGCGGCAGAGGATGCATGGGCGTTGGCCCAGGCCGCCGGATCGCTGGACGTGCACTTTCACAGCGAGTGCATCTTCCTGGAAGGCGAGGACGCCACCGATGCCATCCGCCAGGAAGAGGTCGGCAACATGGCCTCGCGCATCGCCGGCTACCCCGACTTGCGCCAGGCGCTGCTGGAGCGCCAGCGGGCTTTTCGGGTGGCGCCGGGGCTGGTGGCCGACGGTCGGGATATGGGGACGGTTGTGTTTCCTGACGCGCCACTTAAGGTCTTCCTTGTCGCCGCCGCTGAGGCGAGGGCGCAGAGGCGCTATAAGCAATTGATCGATAAGGGAATTTCTGCTAATATGGATGACCTCCTGCAAGATTTGCGGGCACGGGACGCGCGCGACACTCAGCGCGCCATCGCGCCCTTGAAGCCTGCGGAAGACGCCCATGTGCTCGATTCGTCGTTTTTGACGCTCGATCAAACGGTGCAAGCGGTGTTGAAGATGTGGAAAGAAATTTCCGCATCGAATTGAAGTCAGCGTAATCAAAGCATTGAAGCAGTACGGTCCTGTCAGCCCTTTGCAGTCTTGGGAGGCGCGGCAGCTTTTACCACTCCACTGCGCTGGTCGCGGTGTGTATTTTTTAACGGCCAATTCCGGCCAGGACCCTTAACTTAATGTCTTCCCTTTCCAACCAACAGGCGCAAGCCACCGGCGGCGAAAGCTTTGCCGACATGTTTGCCCAAAGCCTCAAGAGCCAGGACATGAAGTCCGGCGAGGTCATCAGCGCCGAAGTCGTGCGCATCGATCACAACTTCGTGGTCGTCAACGCCGGCCTGAAATCCGAAGCGCTCATCCCGCTCGAAGAATTCCTGAACGATCAGGGCGATATCGAAGTCAACCCCGGCGATTACGTCTCGGTGGCCATCGATGCCCTGGAAAACGGCTACGGCGACACCATCCTGTCGCGCGACCGCGCCAAGCGCCTGTCGGCCTGGCTGTCGCTGGAAACCGCGCTGGAAAACGGCGAACTGGTCACCGGCACCATCACCGGCAAGGTCAAGGGCGGCCTGACCGTCATGACCAACGGCATCCGCGCCTTCCTGCCCGGCTCGCTGGTCGACCTGCGTCCCGTCAAGGACACCACGCCGTACGAAGGCAAGACCCTCGACTTCAAGGTCATCAAGCTCGACCGCAAGCGCAACAACGTCGTGCTGTCGCGCCGCCAAGTGCTGGAAGCCAGCATGGGCGAAGAGCGCCAGAAGCTGCTCGAGACGCTGCACGAAGGTGCCGTGGTCAAGGGCGTGGTCAAGAACATCACCGATTACGGCGCGTTCGTGGACCTGGGCGGTATCGACGGCCTGCTGCACATCACCGACATGGCCTGGCGCCGCGTGCGTCACCCCTCCGAAGTCCTGACCGTCGGCCAGGAAGTCGAAGCCAAGGTCCTGAAGTTCGACCAGGAAAAGAGCCGCGTCTCGCTGGGCGTCAAGCAACTGGGCGAAGATCCGTGGGTGGGCCTGGCTCGCCGCTACCCGCAAGGCACGCGTCTGTTCGGCAAGGTCACCAACCTGACCGACTACGGCTCGTTCGTCGAAGTCGAAGCCGGCATCGAAGGCCTGGTGCACGTTTCCGAGATGGACTGGACCAACAAGAACGTCGATCCGCGCAAGGTCGTGACCCTGGGCGAAGAAGTCGAAGTCATGGTCCTGGAAATCGACGAAGACCGTCGCCGCATCTCGCTGGGCATGAAGCAGTGCCGCCAGAACCCGTGGGAAGAGTTCGCCACCAACTTCAAGCGTGGCGACAAGGTCCGCGGCGCCATCAAGTCGATCACCGACTTCGGCGTGTTCGTCGGCCTGCCCGGCGGCATCGACGGCCTGGTGCACCTGTCCGACCTGTCCTGGACGGACACGGGCGAAGAAGCCGTGCGCAACTTCAAGAAGGGCGACGAGATCGAAGCCGTGGTCCTGGGCATCGATACCGACAAGGAACGCATCTCGCTGGGCGTCAAGCAGCTCGAAGGCGACCCCTTCAACAACTTCGTCGCCACGCATGACAAGGGCGCCGTCGTCCCCGGCACGATCAAGATGGTCGAAGCCAAGGGCGCCGTCGTGACCCTGTCGGTCGAAGTCGAAGGCTATCTGCGCGCTTCGGAAATCTCCGCGGGCCGCGTCGAAGACGCCACCACGGTTCTGAAGGCCGGCGAAAACATCGAAGCCATGATCATCAACGTCGACCGCAAGACGCGTTCGATCCAGTTGTCGATCAAGGCTCGCGACAACGCCGAGACCGCCGATACCATCCAGCGCATGTCCGAAGCCAGCGCTTCGTCGGGCACGACCAACCTGGGCGCTCTGCTCAAGGCCAAGCTCGACCAGCAGCGCGGCGAAGGCTGATAGCGGGTTGGTGCCTCAGTGACCAAGTCGGAGCTGATCGCAGCGTTGGCGGCCCACTATCCCCAGTTGGCCGCCCGCGACACCGATTACGCCGTCAAGACCATGCTCGATGCAATGACCCAGGCCTTGTCCACGGGTCAGCGCATCGAGATCCGTGGTTTCGGCAGCTTCTCGCTGTCCCAACGGTCTCCCCGCGTCGGACGCAACCCCAAGTCGGGCGAACAAGTGCTGGTGCCTGGCAAGCAGGTGCCGCACTTCAAGGCCGGCAAGGAACTGCGCGAGCGCGTCGACCAGGTTGCCGGCGAACAACTTGCCGGCAATGCTGACGGATCTTCCGATCCCGCGTCATCCGAGATGGATCTGCACGTCATGCATTGAGTAGTTTGCAAGATCCAATAAAAAAGCCCTTCCTGGTTATATAGGAAGGGCTTTTTGTTTGTAGGCGCTTTGTTTGTAAGAATTTTGTTTGTAAGCGCTCGTTATTATGCCAACCCAATCCGACACCAAATCGGACTGGGCCTGCGTTTCTCAAGGCCGGTAGCACTGCAAGCAAGTCGATAAAAATACCTTGCCTACAAGAAGAACCGTGACCGATACGCAACGCAAGCATTGCCATAGCCCAAAACATTCCCTCTTTCGCCAAACCATAGCGGCCATTTTGATCGGCACGATGCCGATGGCCACATTGGCGCAGATCGTGCCGTCGGGCTCGCACGCGCCCGGCGTGATAAGCACGGCCAATGGCCTGCCGCAGGTGAACATCAACAAGCCGTCGGCGGGCGGCGTTTCGCTGAACACGTATTCCCAGTTCGACGTCCAGCAGGCG